>SDBT01002737.1_pt1 | contig 30926 bp, 36 predicted proteins | sample 2277101 | NCBI WGS metagenome assembly SDBT01 (sample SAMN10404973, study PRJNA504765) | marine sediment metagenome | isolation source: marine sediment core GS10_PC15, 103 cmbsf | place: Arctic Ocean: Southern Knipovich Ridge | collected 2010 | reverse complement strand
TAATTGACTGGAAAAAAGACCTCCCCAGGTGTAGAATAGTAGAGGACTCTAAGAAACTCTACCGAGAGGAGGTCAAGAGATGTATAAGTCACTGAAGACAAGGTTACCAAACTTCCTTCGTTACTATACTTTCGCACTTTTTGGTCGACTGATTACCTTAAACCGATGTTCACAAACATTTGTGTAAGATGAAGAAACTGTGTCTGATAAACGAGTTACGCTATCAGACGAAATATTTCTTCTGGAACATCTCCAGACTTTTGAAAGTTCGCACCACAAGCGGAATTACGAAATATCTGACGGATGGCAAACCGCATTGTAGCGCGACGTATTCTGGTGAAGCTGAGAGGGGATGTCTTGTCTTGAACCTGAAGCCATTCTGCATCTATATTCGTCAGGAGGGTAAGCCTCCAGAGACAAAGACTCATCAAGCTAAGACCCACCAAGCGTGTCATAGCGCCGAAGCTGGTGCATTGATAATCTCCCAAGCCGAAATGTTGTTTCGCATCCCGAATACCCAGTTCTGCAGCGAAGCGCATGGAATAGAGGGTGATGATCTGCCTGGCAGTCAATGTGAGATCGGTGGAGAGAAAGATAATGGGGTCACCTATAGTCTGAATCACCACCACACGCACCTTCTGAATAACATCCCGAACCCATACATCTCTTGTCACGACATGAAAAGTTCGCGACTTGCCATAGATGAATACGGTGACACATTCTGTTGGGAAGCTCTTGAGCAGGTTTGCCAGCTTCCATTCTTTGCCTTTTCTGGGTTTAGTTCGTGGTCTTCCCAGCTTCTTCTTGCCAGGTGGCAGTGGCGATTCTGGTTCTGGGTCATCCCACCCCACTGCATCCTTGCGCATACGCGTTATGACATGGACGGATATCCCAAGCATCCAGTTGATGAATGGCGCCTTAGCGAAAAAGGCGTCAGCTACTACCCGCATGGGTCGATGTCCCAGCGGATGCTCCAGCGGATGCTCCAGCATCTCAGAGAGCTGGGCAATGAGTGGGCAAACAGCATCCCAGAATTTCATTGCTTGTGCAGCGCCGTTGGGGTCGACAACGAACCCAATGGGGTTAGCATTGCCAGAGATCAAGTTAGCCAGTATAGGGAAGCACAGAGGCGTCCACTCTTTAGCTATGAACGTTGCGCCCAGCAATCCAACAAGAGCCCAGTGATGGCCTATGAGATGCTCTCCCCTATCTGGATTGCCACTGCTATCGTGCCATTTCTGTACCCCAGGCATCTTCCCTTTGACCTTGGCAACAAGCGTGGTATCCACCCACGCCAGATGTGCTCCATAGACAAGAAGCTTGCCATGAAGCCGATCCTTGAGCAGCTTTACAAGACGGCATCTGACATCATTGATGTTCCACTGATATTGAGACAGAAACCGTTCCCAACTGGAGATATGCCTGTCCACAAAGAAGCAAACTCCAGCGATGCTTGTCACGCATTTACGTGTTTCCCCAAGGAGCAGGAATCCCAACATAAAACCACGAAAGTAGATGAAATTGTTGGCAGCAAACTCAGAAGCAAACGCGCCAATATAGTGCATAATAGTCGTCGGAAAGAGTGTATCCATAGGTTCTCCTTTCTGGTAGAAAGTCTTTTTGAGAACCTAAATATACTCCTTCCGACATTCTTTTTCAACAGCAAAATGCACAGCAACCACAAAAAGTGCGAAAGTCAGGCAGCGGAGTATTCGATTAAAGCACTGCTCAGAGGTCTGGGGCAGATGACTATATGGCATTCTGTCCTCAAACTCCTTGAGGAACTGGAGGAGGCAGGTCCTACAGTCTCTGAGGATTTGAGTAGTTATGCTCGTTCGCTGGATAGGCATTACATTCTACCCCGCTATCCCAACGCCTATCCGGCAGGCGCTCCTTTTGAGTTCTACGATGAGAAGACGGCGAAGGAGGCTCTGGAATATGCCGGGAGCATCCTGAAATTTGTGAAGTCGGAGAAGGAAGCAAATGTATAAAGCATTAGAGCGCAGGGAGAGGGAAAGAGAAGAAGCGATCCAGCTAGCCGCTGAATATGTCAGGAGGTTGGAAGGGGATATTGGCGACCTCACTGGAGTTCTATATGGCTCCTTCGCCCGGGGTGACTTCAATTTGGGCAGTGATATTGATGTACTGATTGTTTCAGATTCTCTTCCTCCTGGCATCTTAGAGAGGATGAGCTTGCTCTATCGTCACGTCCAGGGCGTGATAGAGCCTAAGGGATATACCCAGGCTGAGTTCCTGAGTATGTTTCAGTCGAAAAATCCTCTGGCTATAGATGCTCTGAGAGACGGAGAGATACTTTCCGACGATGGTTTGTGGAGTTCTTTGAAAAGTAAATTAACGTAGGTGCGGATACATCAATGACTCCCTTGATTTGTCCCATAGACAATGGCAATGTCCTGAGTGTGGTATCAATCATGATAGAGACCACAATGTTGCATTTAATATTCTCTTAGTAGGGTCGGGACGACCCGAATTTTCCTGTGGAGAGAGGAGTTCCTCTCTGAAGCTTTCGCTTTGAGAGTCGCCTCTCGTTGAATCAGGAAGCCCAGCCCGTCAGAGACGGGAATGCAGGCTATAACATTCTCAGAGTTGAGCGTCAACTTCTGGGTTAGGAGATGTAAGTACAACTGAGTTGGCTCTCTCTGCTTGACCCCAGAATCCCATGACTTATGGAGTTGGAATGATTAATCGGGTAATAAATCGAAAGGAATATAGCCATGGATGAAACACGGATTTTCACAGATATAGGCAGTCAGCTATCAGCCATCAGCACTCAGCTTAAGATCCACAAGACGGCAACCTGCTGACCGCTGAAAGCTGAATACTGAATGCCATTTTTCTGTGAGATTCTGTGGCCAATATGCAACAAATCTATTACCCGTTTATTTTGTCAAACTTCATCAGTCGTGGGAGTATGTCAACTACTAAATTGGGACAGGTACATGGCAGATTTCTGGTCTTGACATTTTATGATCCTTTAGTTATACTTATAGTATGAAAGGAGGTATAACAAAATGGCCCATGTGAAAACCGCAATCTCAATAGAGGAATCTCTCTTCAAGGAGGCTGACGAATTGGCAGATGAGATGAATACATCGCGAAGCAGGTTGATTGAAATGGCGATATCTGAGTTCGTTCACAGGCAAAAGAGCAAGAGGCTGCTTGAGGAGATCAACGCAGCCTATAATGATACCCCTGATGCTGAGGAAAGAAAACTGCGACAGGCGATGAAGGCAAAACATCGCCAGCTTCTGGAGAGTGAAAAATGGTAATCGACCAGGGAGATGTGTTCTGGATTGACCTTGGTATGCCCTCCGGCTCCGCACCTGGGTATAGACATCCGCATGTTGTGATTCAGAACAATCTCTTTAACCGAAGTCGTATCAACACGGTAGTCGTATGCGCGCTAACCTCGAACCTGAAGCGGGCCAGCGCACCGGCAAACATCCTGTTATCTCCCGGCGAGGCGAATCTCCCGAAACAGAGCGTCGTCAATGTTTCCCAGATATTCACTGTAGACAAGCTGGATTTGGTGGACAGGATCGGCACGCTTTCGCACCAGCGTTTGCTTGAGGTCCTCTGTGGAATTCATCTATTGCTGGATCCGCGTGAAATTGGTTGACTTGAATACTTCCACACAAGATCACTATGGGCTGCTGCAAAGCGAGGAGGCGATCCGATATGCCGGTGAGATCATTGAGTTCGTCAGTTCTCAAATGGGCTGATGCAAAGACAGTGGATGCAGCGGCACGGCGTTGGGCAGAGAAAGTCGTTCAGGGCAAAAAGGATGTGCTTAAGATCGGCTACTTCGGTTCTTACGCCCGGGGCGATTGGGGTGTGGGAAGCGACCTGGACCTGATCATCATCGTGGAAAGCTGCGGACAGCCGTTCCTTCGGCGCTCAACAGAGTGGGACGTAACAGAACTCCCCGTACCAGCGGATGTTCTGGTCTACACAGAGGAAGAATGGCAATCCATCATCGGTGAGCGATTCCACCAGACAGTAATGCAGGAAGCTGTCTGGATATACCAGGTTCGCCCTGACAAATGAATACATCACGAAGCAGGTTAATTGAAATGGCGGTATCTGAGTTTGTTCACAGGCAAAAGAGCAAAAAGCTGCTTGAGGAGATCAACGCAGCCTGTGATGATACCCCTTCGCTCAGGCGTATGGAAGGAGAACTACGACAGGCGATGAAAGCAAAACATCACCAGCTTCTGGAGAAGGAAGAGAATTATGTTGATATATAAAGCCATGTATAAATATCCTGATGACAGCATACATGCTGAAGCGCTGGATTTCCCTGGCGTTATTAGCTGAGGCGCCGATCTTGAGGAAGCTCGTAGGTTGCTTGCGAGTGCATTGGTGGATATGGCGGAAACTAACTTGCTCCACGGCGAGTCACTGCCTGACCCTGATATTACTGATGCTGATCGGGAGGAACCGATCCACCTGCTTCTGAAAGCGTCTTCCCGCGTTGCCCTGGTTCCCCAGGAGTCGACGCCATGAAGCGGCGTGACCTGTTAAGAATTGTGAGATTAGCCCATCTTCTCCTTCGCATCTAAAATAATTGATCTTCTGCAAGAGCAAAAAGCTGATTGATTATTTCTTTACACGCATCAAGAGCATGGGCCAATCCTATTACGCAAACGGGATCCCCATGTGCGTTCCTGACTAGATAACACCAGACTATGGCTCCTGTCCGTGTATTATCCGGTCGCAGGACGTCAATTCTGCTTATGCAAGTTCCCGTTGTCAGAAGCTGCTCGGTCGTCTTGTCGGCCCGAACTGGATTGGTGTCAAGGGATCTGATATTCCGTCCCAATAACGACTCCTTGTCCATTTGGATCAGCTTGGTTGCATATTCATTTGCATACAGTATGTTGCCTTCAATATCGCGTATATATATTCCGGCTTCCATGCCATCCAGGGCCAACTCCATGAGCTTCACGTCAATGCGCGGGGTTTTCTCTATTTCTTCATTAAAATCAGAGCAGTTGGGACAGTCTATCATTGTTTGAGCAAGTTTGAGCACCTGTGGGTAGCTGGCATACTCCCGCTGGATATTTCTCTCAGCTTTTCTGCGGGATTCGGCTATCCTATCCAGGAACGTTCTCATGATGACTGCTTCCTTATCTATACCCAGGGCTTCGGCAACAAGCTCCGCGTTTCTTCGCGTAGGTATAACGTCACCAGTCTCCCAACGCCCCACCAGCGCGGTGCTGAGACCTATCCTGTCCGCCAATTCCTTCTGCGTCCAGCCTTTCGAATTTCTTCCCCTGACTATCAGAGCAGCAACACTGTTATATTCCCTTGTAATCATAAGTACCCCTTGTAGAAAAATGTCCTGAGTCCAGAAAAGTCTGAACCTGAAGACCGTTTCTAAAACCTTTTTTCTAACTACTTTTTAATTATCACTATGCTTGATTAAAATTATACAATATATTAACTCCTTTTTCGAGGGAAATATTTCCTGTTTTCAAGTATTTATGGGCATAACGCCGCTATGCCGTGTTTTCTGCTTGACAATTATTGACATTGGTGGTAATATATCGCTAGGGTTATTAGTAATTATGGGCTATGCCTATAGAAAGACGGCTCTCTTAAAACGGGATAATTATCAGTTCGCTCTGCAGGCCGTGGCGAATGATGGGACCGCTAAGAAGGGGCAAGGGGAGAGTTTTATCAATAGAATAGGGTTATTTACTTTCCATCTATATCTGTTTCCTCACCTTCTTATACTCATTATAAATATTCTGACAGTTCGCGAATAAAGTATATGTGGTACATTGCTCTTAGTGTGAGCGTCTCCTGCGGTTAGTTGACGCCGCTTTATATTGTTTATCTTTGTGCCATGCTTCACATTCTTTTTCAGTTGGGTTAGGTGGTGGTAGTGGCATGTTTAGCCCTCCTAGGCTTTAGTGTCACAGGAGAAAATGAGAAACATACTGACCATAGATCTGGAGGATTGGTATCAAGGGATAGAACTCATGCCATGTGAGTGGTCCAGATGCGAGGACAGATTGGAGCGGAGTACTCGGTCGCTGCTGGAAGTACTGGACGAGGTAAAAACAAAGGCGACGTTCTTCGTCCTGGGCTACGTGGCAGAGAAGTTCCCCGGACTGGTAAGAGAGATCGCCGAACTGGGACACGAGATCGGAACTCACGGTTATGGACACCAGCTAATCTACAAGCTAGCTCCCACCGAGTTTGCATCGGACTTAAGACGGTCAGTTAATTGTCTGGAGCAAAATATTGGCCGCAAGATAAGATGTCATAGAGCGCCGTATTTCTCCATTACCGAAAAATCCATCTGGGCGATAGAGATTTTAACAGGACACGGCATGGAATACGATTCCAGTATTTTCCCTATTAAGAATTACCGCTACGGCATCCCAGATGCGCCCAGGCATCCATATATTATTGAGACTCAGAACGGGCCTCTTCTGGAAATTCCCACTTCAACGGTGAGAATATTCGACACGAATCTTTCATTTACCGGTGGCTTTTACCTGAGGTTTCTCCCTTATTGCCTTATCAAGCGCGCGGTACAGAGGATAAACGGTGAGGGATATCCTGCGGTCGTATACCTGCATCCGTGGGAGCTTGACCCTCACCATCCGAGGCTGGCTCTGCCACTGAGGATAAAGCTGCCACACTATCATAATCTGACCAGCACAAAGAAAAAGCTGAGGGCGCTGTTGCAGGATTTTGAGTTTGCGCCTGCGATGGATGTCATAGAAAAGCGGAAAGATATCAAATATGTCAGGTACTCAAGTTCTGCCTTAGCTGCTTCTGGAAAGGGTGCGAGGCTATGGGAATCTCTGGATTGAAATATATCCTGGTATTTGCATTATCGTTCATTGTGTCTCTTATAGCTACACCTTTTGTGATCAGGCTGGCAAGCAAGCTAGGCATTATGGACCGCCCTGTGGACAACCGGTGGCACAAACGTGCGGTTCCATGCATGGGTGGGGTAGCTATATTCGCCGGCTTTATGGTGGCATCTGCTGTTTTCGCTCCATTCCAGAGGGAAACGCTGATCATTCTCCTGGGTGCAGTTGTCATATTTGCTCTGGGGTTCCTTGACGACAGGTTCGGAACCTATCCTAAAATCAAATTCATGGTCCAGTGTAGTGTGGCGCTGGCGCTGGCGTTACTCGGTGTGAGATTGAGGATATTGCCAGCGGCTGTCGCTATCCCGATAACCTTACTGTGGGTCGTGGGGATCACCAATGCCTTCAACCTAATAGACAACATGGATGGCCTATCGGCTGGGATGGCCTTTATCGCTTCGATGACGTTTTTTCTGTTCTCCTGGAAGAGTGGACAAGCGATAGTTCCTGTTATGGCACTGGCGCTGGGGGGCGCGTGTTTGGGTTTTCTACGATACAACTTCAACCCAGCTAGGGTCTTTATGGGCGATTGCGGTAGCTTGCTTGTCGGTTACATTTTATCGACGTTCGCCATACTAGGGTTCTGGCAAAAGAGTTCGCCCATATTCCCGGCTTTGACGATACCTGTGCTAATCCTGGGGTATGCTGTTTTCGATACCACGCTGGTCACCGTCCTGCGTTTGAAAGCCAAGGGTCCTCCGTGGGTCGGTGGGAAAGACCATTCTTCCCATAGACTGGTTACGCTGGGACTGAGCGATAGAGGAACAGTGTTGCTTCTGTATGCATTGGGGATCGTCGGCAGTGTTTCCGCCTTTATTGTGCTAAAGACCAGCCTGATAGTAGGCTTTCCTCTGGTAGTGTTTTTGTTTATGGTAGCGGCAGTTTTTGGGTGGGTTCTGGCAACCAAAAGCCGTTAAAATCGTTGAAATCGTTGAACGGCTTTGACGGCTTTAACGGCTTTAACGGTTTCAACGGCTTCAACGATTTTAGCGATTTCAACGATTTTAACGGTTTTAACGACTTCATACAGGTAGGGGATAGCCATGAATGTTCTAATAACAGGTGGCGCGGGTTTCATCGGCTCGCACCTGGCAGAGGCATTGATAAAGAATGGCGACAGGGTATCCATAATTGATGACATCTCCACAGGAGCAGCCGAAAACGTTGCGCATCTCCGGGATCATCCCCAATTCTTTTTCATAAACGGGAGTATTTTGAATAGAGAGTTGATGGAGGAAATGATCGACGATTGCGACATAGTTTACCATCTGGCTGCTGCAGTGGGTGTCAAATACATCATGGCAAACCGTTTGAAGGCTTTCGATGTGAATGTGCGAGGAACGGAGATCGTCCTGGAACTGGCGAGCAAAGATAAGAAAAAAGTGATGATAGCCTCCTCCTCTGAGATATACGGCAAAAACGGAAAAGTACCCTATAAAGAAGATGACGACAGGGTCTTGGGCTCCACTATGCTTCACAGGTGGAGTTACTCCTGCACCAAGGCATTGGACGAATTTCTCGCTCTGGCATACTGGTGGGAGAGAGCTTTGCCTGTTGTCATTATGCGCTTCTTCAATACCGTAGGACCGCGACAGTTGGGGCGATACGGTATGGTTGTTCCCAGGTTTGTGGAGTATGCCCTATCCGGTGCCCCGCTGACCGTCTACGGCGACGGTAGTCAAACCCGTTGCTTCACTGATGTTGATGATGTTGTCAGGGCCATAAGCTCCCTGGCTGGGTGCCCTGATGCTGTGGGGCATATATTCAACGTCGGCAGCGATGAAGAGGTCAGCATAAATGATTTAGCGAGTAGAATCATCAGGTTGGCAGCCGGCAGTTCAGCCATTGAGTATGTGCCCTATTATGAGGCCTACGGCGAGGGCTTTGAGGATATGAAACGGCGGGTGCCTGACATCAGTAAGATATATGAATTTATCGGTTGGAAGCCAGAGGTAAGGCTTGACGATATACTGGTGCGGATGATTGCATATTCCAAAAAATCGTTGAAGTCGTTAAAAGCGTCGGAAGTCGTTGAAAGCGTCTGAAGCGTAGAACGATTTCGCCGGTTTCAACGATTTCGCCGGTTTCGCCGATTTCGCCGGTTTCGCCGATTTCGACGATTTACAGTTTGTGGTTGAATTCTGTGCTATTCTGTGTTAATCTGTGGCTAATAATATCACAGACCATTCGTGACATTCGTTAATTCGTGAAATTCATTCATTTCCTTTTTGCTCAAGCTTTTTCTAAAAGCTTGATTCGTGATTTTCATTTTTGTAGCAATGCGACGAAAGGATGAACCGCTTTTATGGAAACGGAGACACAACCCAGAACAGATGTGCCGAAGCGGATACCAGAAGCTACGCTGCGAGAATATTGGCGTATTCTCTTAACCCACAAATGGGCAGTTATACTGGGTCTTATAATCATCCTGACCGCTACTGTGCTCTATCTTCGGTGGACAACACCCGTATATCAATCGCAGACCGTCCTGATGTCCAGGAAAGAGAGCAATCCGGTTGTCTCATTATTTAGCAATACTTGGATGCGTTCAGCTAACCCCGGGCTGGACGATCAGAGGCAACTGCTCAAAAGTTCGCTCATTCTCGAAGAAGTCGCGAATCAAATGGCCGTCGAGGGCTTGCCAGTGTCAACAGGCGAACTTCGTAATCGCATATCTCTGGAGTCCAGGAGCGCGAACGTCTTCGCCATGGTCGCGACTGCGGATAACGCAGCAGAAGCCATGGTACTGGCCAACACCGCAGCCCATGTATATATCTCCAAGATGTTGGAACTGCGGTCCACCGACCTGGACCAGGCAGAGGAGTTCCTGTTTGAACAGATGCAAACCACCGATAGCAAGCTGCGCCAGGCTGAGGAAGCGCTAAACACTTTCAAAGAGCGGGAGGGGATCGTAGGCGGCTATAAGGAGGAAGGCTCTTCAGGATTGTTGAGGCAGTTGGGCGACCTGTATACAGAATTGAGCAAGGCACAGAATGATGGGGATCTCGCGCAGGCGAAGCTGCTTGCAACGCGTCAACTCCTGGACGAAAAGAAAAAGGAAGTGGTGTCCCTGGGAAATAACAGACTGGCCTCCCAGATAGAGTCACTGCAAACCCTGATATCCAATTGGCGGGTGGAGCTGGCTACGCTTCGACAGACACTTACCGACAAAAGCCGCGAGGTCATCGATTTGAACGATAAGATCGCCGTCGCTCAGACCCAGTTGGACTCGTATTTCCAGGAACTCAAGCAGCATGGCGCTTCAATTGACCCCGTATCAGAGTGGCAAAGCCTCGTGCAGGAATATACGCAACTGGATATCCAGCTTAGAGGACTCAAACAGAATGAGAATGCGGTAAAGGCCAGGATATCGAAGTTCAAGGCCGACCACCCGCAGCTTATCAGCAAGGAGATAGAGTTTACCCGTTTGGAGCGCACGGCGCGGATACACGAGCAGACCTATATGCTGCTGGTGGACAAGTACGAGGAGACGCGCTTGCTCAAACAGACCAAGGCGGCGGGGATGACCGTTATCGAGATAGCGGTCGAGCCCAAGCGCCCCGTGAAGCCGAACAAGCGGCTGGTGCTTACCCTGGGGATACTGATGGGCCTGATAGCCGGCGTGGGGGCAGCGTTTTTTCTGGAATACGTGGACGACTCCCTGAAGATAGAAAGGGATATAGAGAAATATCTGGACCTGTCCGTTGTAGGCGCGATCCCCATGATCAGGGTTGGGAAGGCGGATTTGAGGGCAATACAGGATAAATCGTTGAAATCGTCGAAACCGTCGAAATCGTTGAACGGTTTCGACGACTTTAACGACTCTAATGAAGCCGCTGACGGACAGTTACCCGTGAAGAGGAAGAAAAGCAGTAAGAGGCACCAGAAGTCCATATCCGACATGATCAGCAGAACCATAACCAACCTGGATTCCAAGTCACCAGTGGTCGAGAGCTACAGAGCGCTCTGGACAAATGTCCAGTTCGCCAGCGTGGACGAAAAGGTGAAAACCATTCTGGTCAGCAGCCCCGGACCGGGCGAGGGCAAGAGCCTGACTGTCGCCAACCTGGCCGTCACTATGGCTCGCATGGGGGCAAAAACACTGGTAGTTGATACCGATCTGAGACGGCCCAGGTTGCACCGCGCGTTTCATAATGAGAAGGAACCCGGGTTGAGCGAGTTCCTGGTGGGCGACGGCGACAGACCTTCTGCTTCCTTCTCCGATTTCGTCAGAGAGACGGAGGTAGAGAACCTGTACCTGTTCCCAAGCGGAAAGAGGCCGCCCAATCCTGCGGAGCTGTTGAGTTCCCATAGAATGCGGCAGCTTGTGGATGAGTTGAGACCCGAGTTCGATATGATATTGTTCGATTCTCCGCCCATAGTGCCGGTCACCGATGCAACGTTGCTGGCATCAGAGATAGCTGACATAGTGCTGCTGGTGGTCCGCTCCGGCGAGACCAGGAGAGAAATTGCTCAGAAGGCACAGGAACTCCTGGAAAAAGTGAACGCCAACATCTTCGGCGTCGTATTAAACACCATCGATTACGCGAAACGCTACGGTTCGTATTATTACTACTATTATTATCATTACTATTATTCACATGATGAGGAAGAGGAATAGTTGGTCTATGGGCTTAGAGATCGTCGAAAGCGTCGAAACCGTTGAAACCGTTGAAATCGTCGAAATCGTTGAACGACTTGAACGGCTTGAACGGCTTGAACGGCTTGAACGACTTGAACGGCTTGAACGGCTTGAACGGCTTGAACGGTTTCAACGGTTTCAACGGTTTCAACGATTTCAACGATTTCGACGGCCAAGGGGATTGAGTGCTATGATTTACAAAGGTATAGCAAGAGGAAAGGTCATCGAGTTGGAAGAGCTGCTGCCCTATCCTGAAGGACAGTCAGTGAGCGTTTGGGTGGATATCTCTAGCGGGCAACTTCATTCAGGTTCTCCAGCGGCGCTCCGACAGGTGATGCATGAGCCGCCTCATCTCAGGTGCGAAGACGTGGACGAACTGGAGAGAGTGATTGAGGAAGGCAAGATCCCAATGCGCCAGGAAGGTGTGTTTGGTGAGGAGAGATAGCGGATGAGCTTCCTGCTAGATACGAATGCCTTCAGCGACCTGATGAGAGAACATCCCAAGATAGATGCTCATTTATCAAATATTCCTTTGGCGGAACGGGTTGTTATCTGCTCAGTGGTTCGTGGCGAGATTCGATATGGCATTGAGCGTCTGCCTGAGGGTAAGCGGCGACAGGAATTGGAAGTGAAAGCTGCTAGGCTCTTCGCCATTCTTCCTTGCGACCAGTGCCAGAAATAGCAGGCGATTATTATGCAAGGATAAAGCTTACTTGCCAACGGAAGGGACTGGCTTTGGATGAGAACGACCTCTGGATTGCGGCCACTGCCCTGGCATTGGCTGCGGTGCTCGTAACTCGAGACAGTGATTTCCAGCAGGTTGACGCGCTGAAGGTTGAAGATTGGACTGTATGAGCAGAGATAGGACATCGCGAAACTGGAAAAGCCAGAAAACCACAGAGACACGGAGAAGGCGAGTGAAGGAGCGGGAATAGCCGGAGAACTGGAAGGCGCGGGAGCGAGATATGGGGTATGTGGAGTGGAAAGTGAAGAATCAAGCCAAGCCCTATCAGATAAAACAGTTTCTAAGGCTTGTTGAACGATATGATCTGAAACTGGAGGACTAGCGATGCGTGACTATCATATAAATATATTCTACTCCGAAGAGGACGGTGGCTATATCGCTGACGTTCCTGATTTAGTGGCATGTTCAGCGTTTGGAGAAACTCCTTCGGAGGCGCTGGCAGAAGTGGAAGAGGCAAAAAAGACATGGATAGAGGCAGCACGCGCAGAAGGCAAACCAGTGCCTTCCCCTAAGTATCGACCTCTTATATATCAAGTGGCATCAGAATGAATCGTAGATCCGCAGGCTAAAAGACTAATTGACCAATGGACTTATTGACCTACAAAAAAGGACCATCTATGTCCCGTTTCTTAATTATTACAGTATTCATTCTTCTGGCATCAGCCGCAATCGCTCAAGAATACACCGTCAATCCGGGCGATACCATAAGCATCACGGTATGGGAGAAAGAATCGCTCTCCGGCGTCGTGGTCGTGGACACCAACGGCTACATCGCTCTCCCGCCGCCCATCGGTAGCGTAAAGGTTGCCGGATTGAGTGCAACCGAGATATCGCAACTGCTGACCGAACGGCTTGAAGAATACGTAAGAAATCCGACTGTGTTCGTCTCGGTTACACCCGCGCAGGGGTTCACGGTGCATGTTCTGGGCGAGGTTCAGACGCCCAGCTTCTACCAGGTGCCGGATGGTACCAGCGTTCAGGAGGTCATCACCCGCGCAGGCGGTTTCACGCAGTTAGCTGATCTTAAACATATCAGATTGCTCCGCAAGGAAGAGGATGCTGACGAGAGTGATCAAATGCAGGAGCGCGTCATAGATTTCTCGCAGTTTGTCGAGAATGCAGACATCACCGCGAATCCCACCCTGGAGTCGGACGATGTGCTGATCGTACCGCGATTGTCCAAAGCCGAACGCGCAGAACAGACTGTAACTGTTATTGGCGCAGTGGCTAGCAAGGGAGCATTCCCTATTGAAGAGCCGTTACCCCTGGTGGAAGTGCTCGCCTTAGCGGGCTGGCCTTCCGACGAGGCAGACGTGCAGAACATCTCCATACTGAGCATCTCCGATGGCAAAAGCTCCTGGAAGCGTGTGGACTTCGAGAATTTCCTGGCAAATGGTATGGCTTCAGCTAATCCCATGGTATCGCCGGGTGAGATAGTATTCGTTCCGAAGGTGGAGGTCGAGGAAGAGGAAAAGCGCACCTTCACGGTAAACGTGGTGGGACAGGTGAAGCAAGCGGGGATTCAACCTGTTACGGAAGGCGCTCGCCTGTTCGATGCCATCTACATGGCGGGAGGCTTCACCGATGAAGCGGCTATTGACAGGGTAGCTATTATTCACGCACAGTCACAAAGCCCTGTCAAAGTTGAGGTGAATCTCAAAGAGTACTTGATGATGGGCGACCTCAGCAATAATCCGCAGCTTGCGGAAGGTGACACCATTTTCGTTCCAATGTCGGAGGATGCCAGGATTGTTCCCATAATACATACCACCTTTTTCAAAAGCATCCGTGTGACCATCATCGGAGAGGTAGCCAGTCCGAATACGTATCAGATATCGCCAGATTCCAGCATCCTGGATGTGTTGAGACTTGCCGGCGGGCCAACGGCGGACGCAGACCTCCGCAGGGTTACAGTCATCCGCGAACAGACCGAAGGCGAACAGCGGCTGAAGATTGACCTTGAAAAAGTCCTAACAGAGGGTGATTTCAAGTTATTGCCATCTCTGCAAAAAGATGACAACATATTTGTGCCGAAGCTTAAGCCAAAGAGAAACATCTGGGGCACAATTGTGAGAACGGCCGCCGACATCGCGACTATCGCGATAGCGTATTATCTGATAACCGGGAGAAGATACAGATGATGGAGCTTATTAGCCACAGAATTGTACAGAATCCTTTTTTCTGTGCTTTTCTGTGGCATTCTGTGGCTACGATAGAGATTAGAGCTTTGGAGGAAGAATCATGGCAACAAAGTACCTCGTCACCGGCGGCGCAGGCTTCATTGGCTCCAATATTGTAGAGGAGCTGCTAAGACGCGGAGAAGGTGTAAGGGTATTGGACAACTTCTCCACCGGCAGGCGGGAGAACATCCAACCCTTTTTAGACAGGATTGAGTTGATAGAGGGAGATATTCGAAGCTATCACATCGTCCGGGAAGCAGTCGATGGCGTAGATTTCATACTCCATCAAGCCGCACTGCCCTCGGTTCCCAGATCCATCAAAGACCCCATTACCACCAATGAGGTGAATGTGGCGGGGACGCTGAATATCCTGGACGCTGCCAGCGATGCCGGTGTGAAGCGGGTTGTGTATGCCAGTTCTTCCTCAATCTACGGCAACAGCGAAGTTCTGCCAAAGCGAGAGGATATGACCCCTGTGCCTCTTTCACCCTATGCGACCTCGAAGTTGGCAGGAGAGAACTATTGCAAGGTTTTTTGTGATATCTATGGATTAGAGACCGTTTGCCTCAGATACTTCAACGTTTTCGGGACCAGACAAAATCCTGCATCAGAATACGCAGCGGCTATACCAAAATTCATCACGGCATTGCTCAATGGTGATCGCGTGACCATTTATGGAGATGGGGAGCAGTCCCGTGATTTTACTCATGTCGACAACGTTGTCCAGGCCAACCTCCTCAGTTGCATGGCGAAGGGCGTTGCAGGCGAGGTATTCAATATCGCTTGCGGACACAGTATCACGATTAACCAACTGGTAGATGAGTTAAGAAGTATGCTCAATTCCGATGTCGAACCAGTTTACGCACAACCTGGAAAAGGTGAGGTCAAACATTCCTTCGCGGACATATCAAGGGCAACGGAATTATTGGGGTATCATCCTGATACGGACTTTGACGGAGCTTTGATTAAGACGGTGGAATGGCTCCGTTGCGATCATTAATTATCACAGGTGTAGACGAAAAATCTCCACTTAAACGAAGCGTTGAAACCGTTGAAGTCGTCTAAAGCGTTGAAACCGTTGAAGTCGTTCCACGTTTCAGACGATTTTAACGATTTAGGCGATTTTAACGATTTGGACGATTTTAACGTTTCAGACGATTTTAACGATTTGGACGATTTTAGCGATTTGGACGATTTTAACGTTTCAGACGATTTTAACGTTTCAGACGATTTTAGCGATTTGGACGATTTTAACGTTTCAGACGATTTTAACGATTTGGACGATTTTAACGATTTAGACGATTTTAACGTTTTGGACGATTTTAACGATTTGGACGATTTGGACGATTTTAACGATTTAGACGATTTTAACGTTTTAGACGATTTTAACGTTTTAGACGATTTTAACGATTTAGACGATTTTAACGTTTTTACGTATGGAGCTTTTCATGGGAAATTCCATGGCATCGCATGAAAATCCCTTTATTGTGGATTCCATTGCATCATACCAGGAATATGATATTTGCGTGATAACTGCTGCTAATGACTATCAAGCTCAGGGCTATCGAAAGCAGCTTCAATGGCGCAAAGATAAGGGAGAACTGCCTGAACGGACGGAGTTTTTTGTATTCGCTGACCCGAAAGGAAGGCGTATCGGTTCAGGTGGGAGTACAATTTATGTCCTTTACAGGCTTCTGGAGCATTTCTGCAAAGATGGAAAATGTTGGTCTCCTGAAGAGTCATTCCAGGGAAAGCGGATACTTATTCTTCACTCAGGCGGGGACAGCAAAAGACTTCCGGCATACTCAGCCGTAGGGAAAGTATTCACTCCACTTCCTACAAGCCTTTCCAACGATGGATTCGTCGCTCTTTTTGACCTTCTGCTCAACAACCTCGTGCAGTTGCCTTATCAGGAAGAAGGACAAATAGTCATAGCCGCCGGCGACGTGCTGTTGAGCTTTGATGCGTCGGAAGTTGCTTTTAGTGATTCTGGAGTAACAGGTCTGGCATATCCAGGTTCTGTGGAGGTAGCTTCGGGTCATGGTGTGTATATTGCACCTCAGACTCTAACGGGTGAGAATCCCAGAGAGGTTGTGGATTTTCTCCAGAAGCCCACTTACGATGAACTGAAGCAAGCCAATGGCCTGGATTCCGCTGACAGAGCGTTTGTGGACACCGGCGTGATGAACTTCAGCCTTGATTCTCTGGAAGTTTTGATGGACGCATCAGGCATATCTCTGGAGAATGGCGAAGTGGTGGTGAGGAAAGATAGCCTGTGCGAAGCGTTAATCAACGCAGATATACAACTGGATATTTACAGAGAATTTCCCTTCGCAATGCTGGGCAAATCCGAACCTGTAGATTTATTGACCCATAGACTCATTGACTCATTGGCCCACGTTCCGTTTTCCGTCAGCCTACTCCCATACTGCGAGTTCTTCCACGTCGGCACAAGCAGAAAGCTGATTCAGAATTTTCACACTATCAACTACACTGCTTCCATATATGGGTTTCAGAATTTCAGCAAGACGAAAGCCCCGGATAAGTCGGCTCTTGGGGATGCATTCGTGTATAACTCGCTGATTAACACCCATTCAATGCGAGTGAGCGGACCAGCCCTCATCGAGGGGTGCTGCCTCGAAGGGAGGATACAGCTTAACGGGGAGAACATCCTGACAGGTATCCCCAGAGGCGTCGGTGACATAGAACTGCAAAAGGGTATATGTGTGACTTGCGTGCCTATTGCGATGGAGCAGGATGCTGACCTGGTACAGAAGATAAACGGCTGGGCATCAGTTATCTATGGCATTGAGGATGACTTTAAGAGGGATGCTGAAAACGATGGGGCCACATTCCTTAACCGAGTCTTTGCCAGTTGGATGAATGGTAAAGGAATATCACCAACCGACCTCTGGGTAGATGGCGAACCGCACGATTTATGGAACGCCAAGCTTTTCCCTTTTAGCGCGAGTTCCGCGGAATCCATGCAGATAGCACTGAATCTTCAGACGAAAAACTCGTCACTGGCTTTATGGATTCAATCACCGCGCATGTCACTGCAGGAGATTCTCCGGACAGTAGATTATGAAAGGTTTCTGGACAACTGCTCAACCCTCAGTCGCGAAATCAGCTTGGGGAGCCTTGCGACCACTCTTACGTCTGAGAGTGACCTGTCGTCTGAAGAAATCTTGTCCTGGTGCGTGGAACCAGACGATTACACTGCGGCGGCAAAAACGGCCTTAGCTTTAGTTGAACAATCTGAGGATATACTTTTTCAGGCTCGATTATACAAGCTTCTCAGCAATATCATACGCGAAGCGGATAACGCTGGATGCTCGATACAAGCATCCAGCATCGAGTACGAAGACAAGGTATTCGAACTGATCCGGAAAGCTGTGCGAAAGGGTCTTCAAAATGCAGGCTTCACAAACTCACTAACTAATAGACCAATAGACCCATTGACCCATAAACCTATTGACCCACGAATTCAGATCCGTTCCGACGAGGTAGTCTGGGTTTGTGCTCCTGCAAGGCTCGACTTTGCAGGTGGCTGGTCTGATACCCCGCCCTATTGCCTGGAACACGGCGGCAGTGTGCTGAATACTGCTGTGACGCTAAACGGACAATACCCGATTCAGGCCATCGGGAAGCTCCATCCAGAGCCGTTTATCAGGATCAACTCCATTGACCTGGGGGAGCGCGTTATCATCTCTGAAACTCCTGATATGCTTTCATATCAAGACCCCAGCAACTGGTCAGCCTTGCCCAAAGCCGCGTTCGTTGCCGCTGGTATTATCCCGGAGGATAAGGAATTCGACTTGCAGGATATTCTGAGGCAACTGGGCAGTGGGATCGACCTGACGCTCTTCAGTGCGGTGCCCGCCGGTTCTGGATTGGGTACCAGCAGCATACTGGGTTCTGCCATCATTGCCTGCCTTTCGAGGATGATCAGGCAGGAGCTTGCCCAGGAGGACCTCTTCAGCCGCACGCTATATATGGAACAGTTGATGACAACAGGTGGCGGATGGCAAGATCAGATCGGCGGCGTAGTAGGCGGGGTGAAGCTCATACAGACGGAACCTGGGCTATTTCAAGTTCCAAGGATCTCATGGACTGATCTCAGGGCTAGTCATGACATGGATTTATCGGAGAGATTCCTGTTATACTATACAGGCTATAGGCGGATGGCCAGGAACATCTTAAGAAATGTCGTCGGAAAATACCTTGATAGGGATGCTGTGTTGCTTAGAACTCTCCTGCAACTTCAGGAAAAGTCTCTTGAAATGAAAGAGGATCTCGACCGCAGGAACATCGATGCCTTCGGCGCAAAAATCGGTGAGGTATGGGAACTCAACAAGACTCTTGACCCCGGCACCAGCAATGAGGATATCGAAGCAATTTTGGGCAAGATTTCACATCTCGTTCATGGCGCTAAACTGCTGGGTGCAGGCGGTGGAGGGTTCTTTTTTATGGTCACAAAAGGGAAAGAGGAAACACAGAAACTGAAGCAGATATTGACAGATGAGCCGCCAAACTCAAGAGCAAGATTCTTCGACTTTGATGTTGACCCGGACGGATTAAAGGTGAGTGTGTTGTAACAGTCCAGTCGCCCAAAACGCCAAAATCGCCAAAGTCGTTTTACGGTTTTAACGTCTTTGACGACTTCAACGTTTTAGAGAATTTCGACGGCTTTAAGGAGAAACCCGAAATGTCGGTTAAAACTGAATCATCCACATCAACTATCATACAACCATCAAGCGGATGGGGCTTTCCGAACTTCCGCGAAGTGTGGAGATACAGAGAGCTTCTGTACTTCCTGACCTGGCGGGACGTCAAAGTCCGGTACAAGCAGACTGTCCTGGGTGCGGCATGGGCTATTATAAAGCCGTTTTGCACCATGATCGTCTTCAGCATTTTCTTCGGAAAGTTCGCCAAAGTTCCCAGTGATGGATTGCCATACCCTATCTTCGCCTATTCTGCGTTGCTCCCGTGGCACTACTTCGCGTACGCACTTTCACAGTCAGGCGAAAGCTTGGTGAAAGAGCAAAGGCTGATTACAAAGGTGTATTTTCCCAGGCTGATAATGCCGTTAGCTCCAATGTTCAGCGGGCTTGTGGATTTCGCCATCGCGTTTTCGGTTTTAATCGGGATGATGTTCTGGTATAAGATAAAGCCGACGATAGGTGTGTTGGCTCTGCCGCTCTGGATTATTCTGGCGATGATGACGGCGCTGGCTGTGGGGACGTGGCTTTCGGCGCTGAACGTCAAGTATCGGGACATTCGATATGCGATCCCGTTCCTGACTCAGCTCTGGCTTTTCTCTACGCCCATAGCCTATTCGTCCAGTATAGTTCCTGAGAAATGGCGTACGATATATGGTCTGAACCCAATGGCTGGCGTGGTTGAAGGCTTCAGATGGGGACTGCTGGGCAAAGAGCCGCCTTCAGCGCAAATGATCATGGTATCGGCTGTTGGGATTCTAATCCTGTTAATTGGTGGATTGATATACTTCCGTAGAACGGAAAGAACGTTTGCGGATGTGGTGTGAAGCGTTGAAAACGTTGAAATCGTCTAAATCGTTGAAATCGTCTAAATCGTGCAACGGCTTCAACGGTTTCAACGCTTCAACGCCTTCAACGCCTTCAACGCCTTCAACGCCTTCAACGCCTTCAACGCTTCAACGCCTTCAACGCCTTCAACGTTTTTAACGCTTCAACGCCTTCAACGATCTAAAACCATGCGCCATTTTGAAGACTTCGATGCCTGGCAAATTGCAAGGGAGCTTGTGAAAAAGGTCTATAATCTGACACTTCAGGATGGCTTCCGCAGAGATTTCGGTCTTGTTGACCAGATCCGTCGAGCAGCAGTATCAGTCATGAACAACATAGCAGAAGGCTTTGAAAGAGGGTCCAATAGAGACTTTATCCGGTTTCTCTTCATTGCACGTGGCTCCGCAGGTGAGGTTCGCAGCTTGCTATACGTGGCATTGGACCAGGGCTACATAACCGAAGCCGAATTTAGAGACATACATGATTTGTGTGTCCGATCATCGCAGATGATTTGGGGATTGATACGCTACCTACGGAATTCGTCGAAAACATAAAAGTCGTAAAACGCCTTCAGCGATTTCAACGCCTTTAACGACTTCAACGACTTCAACGACTTCAACGATTTAGACGCTTTCAACGCTTTCGGTGATAAAGATGGAGCAATTAATAACTATTCACATTAAGAAACTGCCAGAAGGTGTATATCTAGCGACATCAGATGAGATCCAGGGACTGGTAGCTCAAGGACGTACAGTTTGGGAAACGCTCGAGATTGCACGCGATGTTGCCCGCAAATTACTGGAGCTACAGTCGGGAGATCAAAGAGTTCCTGGATTACGTCCTGTTGCTGATAGCTTCGATTATCCGCTTGTTCTAGAGATATGACATGGGCAGATTATCAGGATTTCGCTATCGTGATGTTGCTGGGAGGCTCAAAGCTCTGGGATTTGTCTTTGAGCGGCAAGCTGCAGGAAGTCATGAAATCTGGCATAATCAGACAACGGGTAGGTATACTACTATTCCGAATCATCCGGGAGATATGCCGGAAGGTACGTTGCGGGCGATATTGAGGCAGGCAGATATTAGTCCAGAGGAATTTCTGAAGGCATAGATTTTGCTCAATACGATTTTGGACGCCTTCAACGCTTTAACGATTTCAACGCCTTCAACGCCTTAACTCAGGAGGTCATCCCGGATGAACGCTGTCATCAAAGTTGACAAAACAGGAAAACTTGAGATACCAGCAGATTTGGTAAAGGAGTTGGGTTTTGAGCGGGACGAAGAGTTAGTGGTTGTCAAAGCCAGTGTTGCTGAGCATGTGGAAATGGTAATCCTTTCCAGGTTGCAGCCTTCTCAGGCTATGGTAGAGAGACTAACATTGGAGCTGGAATATGATCCTGAAACTCACCAATATGTAGCAGCTTGTCCAGAGTTAGATTTGGCCGCCGCTGGCGATAGAGAAGAGGAGGCTATCGAAGATTTGGTGGAAGCGATGGAAGAGTATGCACAGGATTACTTAGAGCGTTTGGATTTGTTTGCTGGAAGCCCTAACCGAGGAGCACATTTGCCCTTGATTCTATCGATAGCGAGTTGCGCTTCAAAGGCGGATATACAAGAGTTACTTGCCGCCCCGCTGAAGCAGGTAGATTAATGCCAACCTATCGAGATTTTCGCAAAGTGCTGCAGAAAATAAGCTTTGTCCTGGTCAGATCAACTAAACACGAAACATGGGAGAAGATTTGTGAAGACGGTACGATCTTGAGAACGAGAATAAGCCATCAACACGGAAAGAATATTCCAAAACCCTTATTTCACAGAATGCTCAAGCAATGCGGATTAACAGACGCAGAATTTCGCAAGCTACTTCGGGATTGATTGGTTATCTTAATACTACTTTGCCAGTTAGCTGAAAGCACCTGGCAGCTTAACTCGATCTTACGTCGATGCTCATTATGGATGACCGGGGCATCCATCAAGTGCTAACAGAAGATAAACATTTCATCCAACAGTGTGCAATTCCTGAATGCTTCTACCCGGCAGTTGATTGTTCCAGGTGAGGTTAGCATCACAATCCAGACGGTTTTGACGCCTTCGACGCCTTCAACGCCTTCAACGATTTAGACGCCTTCAACGATTTAGACGACTTCAACGATTTAGACGACTTCAACGATTTAGACGATTTCAACGATTTAGACGATTTCAACGATTTAGACGATTTCAACGATTTAGACGATTTCAACGATTTCTTCGACGCGTGCTTGTTGCCTTATACCTTGTCTTTTGTGAACTGCGATAGGAGAATGAAATGAGTGGGAGAGCAAATATCGAATACACAATTCAAATCTGGAAAGAGGGTAAGCAGTTTATTGCTCACGCAATGCCACTGGATGTTATGAGTTCAGGACAGACACCAGATGAAGCGAGAAAAGCTCTGGACGAAGCAGTACACCTTTTCTTAGAAACTGCGGCGGATATGGGCACCTTAGACGAAATTCTTCAAGAGGCGGGCTATGAGTTTGAGTCACAAAACTGGAGGAGTCCTTCCTGGGTGGCGATTGAAAGGCATTCCATAACGATCGGAGCCCGATAATGCCACGAATAACGCCGATGCATTGGAGATCCCTGGAAAAAGTGTTCCTTGCCGCCGGCTTTCGCTTCGATCGGCAGAAAGGAAGTCATCGTTCCTACACCAAGCCAGGCATCTTCAGACCGGTTGTGATTCCTACCTATGACGAGGTCCCTGTGGCGATCATCAGAAAAAACTTACAGACAGCGCGAATCTCCAGGCATGAGTATTTTCGTTTGCTGGAGAGTATGTGAGAGCCTTGAATTTGTGAAGAAACCTGATCATAGTCTGCGAAATCTTAGAGGTAAAAGATATAGGTTTATTGCGAGACGTCGTCAAAACCGTGAAACGCCTTCAACGCTTTCAACGCCTTCAACGCTTTCAACGCCTTTAACGCTTTCAACGATTTACACGCTTTGGACGATTTTAACGCTATGAACGACATCGCAATCCGAGTAGAAAATTTAAGCAAGCTGTACCATATCGGTCAACGGGAGTCGGCGTATAAGACCTTGCGCGAGTCCATAATGAACCTGTTCAGCAGGCGAGATGGGAAGCCGGATACTTTCTGGGCGCTTAAGGACGTCTCCTTCCAGGTCAAGCGAGGCGAGGCTGTCGGGATAATCGGCCGCAACGGCGCAGGGAAGACTACGCTGCTGAAGATCCTCACCCGCATCACTGAGCCGACGGAGGGAATTGCTGAGATACACGGTCGGGTGGGAAGCCTGCTGGAGGTGGGCACAGGTTTCCATCCTGAACTGACCGGGCGTGAGAATATCTTTCTCAATGGTGCTATACTGGGCATGACGAAAAATGAGATCAAACGCAAATTCGATGAGATTGTGGCCTTCGCCGAGATCGAGAAGTTCATGGACACGCCGGTGAAACGTTACTCCAGTGGCATGTATGTGCGCCTGGCATTTGCTGTGGCGGCACATCTGGAGCCGGAGATACTGCTGGTGGACGAAGTTCTGGCCGTAGGGGATGTTGGGTTCCAGAAGAAGTGCTTGGGCAAGATGGGTGACGTGGCCAAAGAAGGGCGTACGGTGCTGTTTGTAAGTCATAATATGGGGGCGATCAGAGGATTGTGCCAAAGAACTGTGTGGATAAATGATGGGCACATCCTAGACGATGGCGAAACGCAAAGAGTAGTGTCAAGATACATGAATGCGGTCACCAAGGGATTTGCTCAAGGTAGAGCGAAGGATAACGAGCAAGTCATCATAGAACAGATCGTTTTCCGAAACTGTCGGGGGGAGGAAACGCTCAACTTCGCTTTTGGTGATGACCTCTTAGTAGAGATTCACTTCCGAGCACGACAGAGCATTAGAAAGCCACATTTCTGGATTGCTATTGCAGGCAGATCTGGCTCTCTGTTCGGAGCCAGCATGCTATTTGACGGTCATTGTCCTGATCACATAGAAGGCAAAGCTGTGATAACCTGCGTCTTTAAATCTATTCCCCTGCTGCCGCAGCTTTACACTGTCAGTATGGGTGTGCGCGCTGAAGATGGGATGACTTTGCTCACCGAGACCAAAGAAGTTGGGTTCTTCAATGTGGTTGGGCGAATGAAAGATATCGGGCTTACAGGGGAATTGGCGGATGTGCTTTCCTGGAATTCGATGCCTATGGTGATCCCTTATGAATGGCATCTTCCTGATGGGCGGGCAGTTAGTGTTGAGATGAATCGTTCTTATAAAAAAGCGCAAGGTGGATTGGTTGAGGAGAACAAAGACATCCCGCTGAAACGCTGAATGAAGAGGGAATTTAAATGAACCTTTCAGGGAAAGTGATATTAATCACCGGTGGAACCGGATCCTTCGGGACGAAATTTACCGAAATAGCTTTGGAGGAGCATGATCCAAAAGTTATTCGTATATTTTCTCGGGGGGAACTGCTGCAGATGAAGATGAGGCAACAGTTCAATAACGATAAGAGATTACGCTTCTTTATCGGCGACGTTAGAGATAGGAACAGATTGCATAGGGCCATGAATGGCGTGGATATTGTGGTCCACGCGGCAGCTTTGAAGCAGGTCCCAGCTTGTGAGTATAATCCAATCGAGGCAGTTAGAACAAATATTGATGGTGCGCTCAATGTGATTGATGCGGCAATCGATAATGACGTTAAGAAAATAATAGCGTTGAGCACTGATAAGGCTGTCCATCCGGTTAACCTTTACGGCGCTACCAAGTTAGTAGCCGAGAGGCTTTTTACCCAGGGAAATACTTATACAGGTGCTCGTGAAACCAAGTTTAGCTGTGTGCGATACGGTAATGTGATTGGTAGCCGGGGCAGCGTAATTCCGCTTTTCTTGAGGCAGAAGAAAGGAGGCGTCCTTACAATCACAGATGACAAAATGACCAGGTTCTGGCTTACTCTGGACCGGGGCGTGAATTTTGCTATTGATTGTATTGAAAAGATGCAGGGCGGAGAAATCTTTGTGCCAAAAATCCCCAGCATGAAGATCATGGATTTGGCAAATGCTATTGCACCTGAAGCTGAAAAGAGAATTTTGGGCATTCGGCCAGGTGAAAAAATCAACGAAATTCTTTTAACGGAAGACGAAGCCAGACATGCCAAAGAATTTGATGACTACTTCATAATTGAGCCAGAGTATCCTTTCTGGGGTAAAGGCAATTTTGGCGATGGAAAGCCTCTTCCAGATGGATTTAGATATACCAGTGAAGATAATGATCAATGGCTTTCTATAGACGATATTAGAAACATGATTGAGGGATTGTACCAAAATGAATCAGAAATTGGCTCTGAATGGCGGTAAGTCTGTAAGAGATGGATTTCTGCCTACGGTTCGCAGTGGCTCGATGAGGATGATATTCAGGCTGTAGTTGATGTTTTGAGATCAGATTGGATCACAATGGGACCCAAGATTGACGAGTTTGAGCAGAAATTTGCTGAATATGTCAGTGCCAAGTACGCTGTAGCTTTTAACTCAGGAACTGCGGTGCTTCATGCGGCTGTTTTTGCATACGGAATCGACTCCGGAGATGAAGTTATTGCAGCTTCATAATCGTATCCGGGTCAAACACCGATGATTATTGGCTTAGAGAAATATTCCAGAATTATCAGTTCTGAGTATTTTCAAAGTAAAAAATGGATTGGAGCAAAGATCAAGTGCAAGTTGATAAATCAGAAGATCAAATACTGATTACCGGCGGCAGTGGTATGCTCGGCAGTAATATTGCTATGGCAGCCTTAGAAAACTTTGAGGTCTATACGACCTATCATTCTCATCCTACCAAAATTCCTGGATGTCATTTTATTGAATGCGATATTCGGAATAGAGATCGAGTTACATCAATAGTAAAAGACATCCAGCCCAATCTAATAATCCATACTGCTGCTCTCACAAACGTTGACTACTGTGAAGAGCATCCTGAAGAAGCAGGGAGTATTAATGTTATCGGAACAGAAAATGTTATTTCGGCGACCAAGGAAACAGGCGCTAAATTGATATATATATCTACCGATTCGGTTTTTGACGGAAAGAAGGGGATGTATACCGAGGAAGATACCCCCAATCCCCTGAACGTTTATGCTAAAACGAAACTCGAGGGGGAGAAGAGATCCCTTAACTTGTCAAACAGCATTGTTGTGAGGACGAATATCTATGGCTGGAGTCTATATGATAAATTGAGCATCGCTGAATGGATTCTTGCCGGACTTCGTGAAGGGAAGACTCTTAGAATGTTCACTGATGTATTCTTTTGTCCTATTTTAGTGAATAATTTTATAGACGCTCTATTTGAAATGTATAGCAGAGATTTTGTCGGTCTATACCACTTGGCAGGAGGAGAGAGGTGTAGTAAGCATTCCTTTGCTTATTCAATTGCTAAGATATTTAGACTTGACGAAAAGTATATTGAACCGAGTACTTTGAACGAAATCAACTTGCTCGCCTGCAGACCGAAGGACCCTTCTCTTGATACAACAAAGGCCTCAAAAGAATTGCAAACGGTTATACTTGGTGTTGACGAAGGGATTCGTTCGTTTAAACGGTTAGAGCATAAACCTATTCAGAGATTCATGAAGTAGCAAAATACCTTGGACAAGGAGATACCTATATTTCGCAGCTTTTTTTCGATTTTTTGAAATTTAGCAGATTCTGCTAGAATCGAACGAACACTGAATTATCATATTTTCCCTTGTTCCGGCGAATCATCAAAACACTTGTTTTTTTCTCAAAGAATGGCATTTTTGGGCTTCGAGAGTAGCTCCAAACCAGTATTCATGCGGTGCGGAATATGAGAGGTAACGAACGCATTATGATTTTGGCAGATCAAGCTACCGAAAGCTAAATCATGGGAGTAATGTAGAAACAATGAATATTAAAGAATGGTCAAGAATTATCCCGTTCGAATCTGAGAACAAGCAAGATGAGATTTGGATATACAAAGATTCTAGAACTGAAAAACGCCACAACGTTGAAATTACATTAGGTAAACCAATTGATATCCTATCTCTTAAACTGAACATGATAAGGGCTTTTAGCTCGAATTTGGATCGAATACGAGATTCAAGGATTTCAGTGTTTAAGAGCGATAATTTACGAAGAGTTGATTTATGTCCTATCTGTAAATGTGAAACAAAAGACATGCAAGAGATTCTCAATGTCTATGGTGCAGGATATTACCAATGTAAGAACTGCTCTCATTGTTTTGTAGTAGACATACCGACAGAAGAAGCCTTAGAGGAATTCTATTCAAAATGTAGCCAATATCAGAGTACTTATGCTGACAGGAGAACTACTGAAACCAGGGTCCGGCAAGTCGCAATTCCAAAAGCAAAATGGGTAATTCAGCAGTTCGAGAGAATTTATGGAAGAAAGCCAAAACGATTGTTAGATATAGGGGCAGGAAGTGGTCATTTCGTTCATGCGTGCAGAAATCTAGGAATAGTGACTAACGGAGTAGAGTTAAGCGAAACGGGAAGGATTTTCTGTAAAGAGAACTTTGGTTTTGAATTGATGAATAAAGACTTAGAAGAATGGAAGGCATTTACAGATTATGAGGTTATAACTTTTTGGGGAGTGATAGAACATGTTTCCTATCCTTTGGAAATGCTAAATGCTGCTTCAATAGCCCTTTCAGGGAAAGAAGGATTAGTTATTACTGAAGTTCCAAGATGGAATAGCTTCAGTAGTGCTATTCAAAGTGCATTTTCTAATTCAATCGTCAGACATCTTGATCCACTTGGACATATCAATTGTTTTACAGATTCGTCCCTAGCTACTGCTTTTAAGGAAACCAATTTCGATATTGTTGCAGCTTGGTATTTTGGCATGGATGCTTATGAATTAGTTATGCAGGTTTCGTATCTACTAAATGAGAACAAGATCGTTCAAAAGATGGGAGAATATATTCCGATTTTTCAGGACAGATTAGACTTAGCAAGGTTGTCAGATGAAATGGTATTTGCGGGCAAGCCATCCAAGAACTTTGATGAATAAATACTCGATAATGAAGGCCAATTATGCTATATTTCGAACAAGAAAAAACAGATGAGATCAAAGCATCACATTTTAAGTGTTTCGTTATACCAGCCCGCCACGCTGATGAAAATCGGCTGAGGAACTTCCTGACATAATTGCAGTTGCATAGCTCAACGATTTGCCTTATCAAGTAGAAGGCTTATTCGAAAGAAAGGGTGTACAACGATTGAAGAAGATTAAAATTGGAGACCGATTAGTTGGGGAAGGAAAGCCGACGTATATTATTGCGGAAATCGGTTCCAATTTCGATGGAAGCCTGGAGCAAGCTAAACACCTGATTGACCTCGCTGTAAAACTACGAGCCGATGCGGCTAAGTTTCAGAGCTTTCTTCCAGATAAGATTATAGCGAGAGAGGCTTTTAGGGAGAAGAGTTCATTTCAGGCGAGGTGGGATAAATCTGTTTATGAAGTTTATTCCGATGCCATGGTGCCTCGTGCATGGCATAGAGAACTTGCTGACTATTGTAAGGAGAAGAATATCGATTTTTTCTCTAGCCCGTATGATAAAGAAGCAGCTGATTTGTTGGACGAGATTGGAGTTCCTGTTTTTAAGATAGGATCTGGAGATATAACCTATCTTTCCCTAATAGAGTATATTGCTCAGAAAGGGAAGCCAATTATTCTTGGGACTGGCGCAAGTTCAATGGGGGAGATCGAAGAGGCTGTTAACGTTATCAGATCTACTGGAAATGAAGATATTATTCTACTCCAATGTATAACGAATTATCCTTCTCCATTTGAACATGCCAACATCCGGGCGATGGTAACTTTAAGAGATGCTTTTGAAGTTCTTGTAGGGTATTCTGACCACACGCCCGGCAGTGTTGTTCCATTAGGAGCAGTAGCGCTAGGAGCTTGTGTGATAGAAAAACATTTTACCTTTGATAAGGCTAGAAAAGGACCAGACCACCCCTTTGCCATGGACGTCCAAGAAATGGCTAGTATGATTGAAGACATAAGAAAATTAGAGTTTGCTTTAGGTTCTCCTATAAAGCAGCTTACGGATACGGAAACCGAAACAGTTATCTTGCAGCGTAGAAGTTTATTTGCCAAAATAGATATCGAAACCGGAACTACCATAGCTTCTGAGATGATAGAGCCATTGAGACCGGCTAGAGGGATACTACTGAAGCATATAGATTTAGTGGTTGGAAGACGGGCCAAAGTCGATATTCCCAAGGGAGAACCTATAACATGGGATATGATATAGACTATCCAGTTTTTCAAAACTGAGAGATTTAAATGAATAATGTAGTGGCAATAGTTCAAGCTAGGATGGGTTCTACAAGATTACCAGGAAAGACGCTGGTAGAAATAGCAGGGAAATCTATGTTAGGACATGTAATCGATAGACTTAAACTATGTATCACCGTCAAAACTGTTGTTGTTGCCACAACGAGGAATAAGGAAGATGAAAAAATAGTTGAGTTCTGTCGTAAAACTTGTGTAGACGTTTTTGCAGGTTCTGAGGACGATGTGCTTGACAGGTATGTACAAGTAGCAGACTATGTCAAAGCTGATATTATTATTCGAATTACTGGAGATTGTCCTCTAATTGACCCATACGTCATTGATGATATGGTTAGACATCATTTAGCAGCAGAGGCAGAATATACCTGTATGCCTCGAGGTTACTTTGGTCCAAGAACTTTTCCTAGAGGTCTGGACACAGAGGTTATCTCCTTTGAGGCTTTAAAAAAAGCTCACAAACTTGGTAAATCTCCACATCACAGAGAGCATGTTACTCCGTTTATCTACGAACACCCTGACATTTTTAAAATAGAAATTTATAAAGCTTCTGGAATACTCCTAGCACCTGAACTTCGACTATGTGTTGATACCGAGGAAGATTTGGCCTTAATCAGAGAAATCTATAGTCAATTGTATGTGCTAGATAGACCTATTTTGATAAAAGATGTAATAAAATTCCTCAAAAAGCATCCTGAACTTGCAAATATGAATAAAGCAAGTGAGGAGAAGCACCATAGGAGAGATAGTAAAAATGGTATTAAAACATTCCCACAGAAATATAGCTCAAATCTATTGAATCCTGAATCTTGTTAGTACAAAAATTTTTATCTGGATGGGGAGTAATCTTATGATTAAAGGGAAATATATCGGCTTAAGAGCCATTGAAAGGGAAGACCTGAAGCAATTGATGGATTGGCGGAATAATCCAGAATTTCGAAAGTACTTCCGAGAACACCGAGAGCTGAATATAACGATGCAGGAAAATTGGTTCCAAGATAAGGTTATTTCCGATCCATCTACCGAGATGTTTAGTATTGTCGCATTGGATAATAATATGCAGTTGATAGGAGTTTGTGGTTTATGTCATATTAACTGGATTCATAGAAATTGTGACCTGTCCATTTACATAGGTTATCAAGATCTTTACATAGATGACAAATATGCACCAAATGCGGCTAACGTCCTAATTAATCATGCTTTCAATAAGTTAAACATACATCGGATCTGGAAGGAGATATACGAATTTGATCAATGCAAAATAAGGCTTGTTGAAAGCTTAGGTTTTAAGAGGGAAGCTGAATTTAGAGAACATTATTTTTATGGTGGAAAGTGGTGGAATTCTTATATTTACGCGGTTTTAAGCCAAGAGTCGAAGTCGAATTAGCAGCATCTGCCTCATAACTAAACCAGCGATGCTTGGTTTGCTAAATTTATACTCGTCTTGCTAATACTACAACGATGGTTTGGATCTTCTCGACAAAGTTGAAATCATAGAATGGCTAATGGAGCGGATTCGTGAAAAGGTGTTTACCCTGAGAAGGTACGACCAGGCCACTGTTTTCGTCGA
>SDBT01002736.1_pt1 | contig 30934 bp, 24 predicted proteins | sample 2277101 | NCBI WGS metagenome assembly SDBT01 (sample SAMN10404973, study PRJNA504765) | marine sediment metagenome | isolation source: marine sediment core GS10_PC15, 103 cmbsf | place: Arctic Ocean: Southern Knipovich Ridge | collected 2010 | reverse complement strand
GTTCTTGCTCTAAGTGCGCCAAGTACATTAAGTTTTGTATACTTAAGCTAGTTTTTACAAAATATAGATAAAGCATAAAAAACTTAGCGTACTTGATGTACTTAGCGCCTGCGTAATAGCTCGTATCCTTACTCATGATTACTCATGATTATTCCTGCTTATCTTTATTTGTCTGGCCATTTGTGCTCTTCACTGTGATATTGACAGTAAGGAAGGACTAAGCTATCATCTACGCAATAGATATTTAAAAGAGGAAAACTCAATGCAAGCATACTGTATGAAATGTCGCACAAAGAGGGAAATGAAAGACGCCAAGGCTATCACCATGAAGAATGGCAGGCCAGCGCATCAGGGAACCTGTCCATCTTGTGGGACCAAGATGTCCAGGATAGGAAAAGGTTAAAGCGAACATTGCAGCTATCGTACTCACCGAAGAGGCGATAGCCTCTCCAGGTAGGTTTTTGGAGGTGTCCTATGCCAAAAGGTACAATTAGAAAGTTGGTTACAGACCGTGGATTTGGGTTTATCAAGACAGAGCAGGAAGAAGACGCCTTCTTCCATCGCAACGAGGTTCAAGGGGTGGAGTTTAGTTCCCTTAAAGAAGGGCAGGAAGTAGAGTTTGAAATGAGTCAGGGACGTGATGGTCGCTCCGCAGCAGTTAAGGTGAGGCTTACCGAGGCTCAAGCATCCGATGAGGGTGGAGATGACCAAGGTGGAGATGACCAAGGTGGAGGCGAGGACGAGGTCCAAGCATAGAACCACTCACGTCCAAGGGCTTATTACTCTCAATCCATAATAGCAGAATACAGCCTCAAACTCTCCTCAAATTTCACGCTTCTCGTATACCTCAACACCATATCCAAACTCTCCCACCCCCCAAGCCTCATGATATGCTCCACATCCAGCCCACTCCTATGCAAATTGCTGGCGAACGTCCTCCTGAACGTGTGCGGATTACACGGCAATCCAGTTCTCTTCTCCAACCGCCATAACATTATCTGGATACCCCGGCGTTTCATGCCCCAAATGTTACCATGGCCATTTGCACCCACTGTGACTTGTCTCAGTAGTTCTGTTGTACGCTTGGTGAATGGCGCTTTTCTCTGCTTACCTCCCTTGCCCCATATCATGACTGTGATGCTCTCCCAATCAATATGCGTGGATTTGATGTTGAGGAGCTCATTCAACCTTATCCCACTATCCGCAAACAGGCTGATGATGCACTTATCCCGAATGTTATCTGCCTGCTCAATGAGATACGCTACCTGCTCATGCGTCAAACTCGGCAATATTATCTTGGTCATCTTCGGCGGGTCAACCTTGGTAATGGGATTGTCCTTGATATAGTCTTGTCTGTAGAGCCAGTTGCAGAAAGCCCTAATGGCGCGGTAGTAGGCATTCTTACCGTTCTTACAGGTGAGATTGGACAGGTAGAGGTTGATATCTGTATGGGTGAGTGAGCAACTCCTGACAAATGGTGTCAAAGTAGCCTGATAGAATTCAATGGTGCGTGGTGATGTGCCTTGCCTGCGGGATTCCAGAAATCTGGATAACAGGTATGGTAGTGGAGGACTGGAGAAACTGGTAGGCCGTACAGGTCTCGAACCTGTGACACCCTGATTAAAAGTCAGGGCGTTGAATTTCTGGAGTCAGACAAAATTTCGTAGCTAATTTTGGCGCGACCAACCCAATTTTTTAACCGAATCAGAGTGTCGCTTTTACCTCCGGTTTGCTGGCGTTTTACTGGTTTAATTATAGCATACTGGTCTGCGAAACTTGTAGTGTTGATTTTAATGCGTATAACTTACATTATACGCTAGTCAAAATCAAGCTTGATTTTAAGATTTTAATTCACCCAACAAAAGCCTCAATTGTGTAGAACTGAACAATCCAAGTTAATGTGACCTTATTTCTGTTTCTTACGCCACACACTGAATTCTTCGTCTGTTATTTCGCGCTGTTCGTACTGAAATTTGTCATTTACCACGGTATGTGGAATCAATGCCTCAATCCTGTGCTTTGGTCCCACGGCAAGGCAATTTGGCAAATAGATCTTCTGGATAAACGGCCTGCCACACCCAGTCTCCGGTACATATTCTACCACCTTATTTGAGATACAAGGTCACATTAAGCAGAAACTCAATACGAAGATATTGACATTAAAAGTTAAATAGTATAAATTGATGGGAAAGTACATGAAATAATACATGAATTTATGTATATAACAGAACTCGCCAAAGATACTGGGGCTTCGGTAGACCAGATACGATACCTTGAAAAGAAGGGGTTTGTAGAATCAACCTGGATGAAACTCAGAAAACGTAAAGTTAGGTTTTATTCTGAAGAAGAAGCTTTAAAAGTGAGGGCAATAATCAAGTATCTGAGTCAAGGATACAGGTACGATGTAGCTTACGAAAAGGCTATCGAAGAAATTCAAAAACCACAGTTAATATAGTTGATGTAATGAGGATGGAATGACATCAACCGATATCAAATCAGATCCAGGGACGAGTAATTTCAGCTTTGCTAAACACGAGACTTTCCACCTTCGTGATGGCTGGATATATAAAGGGCTTCAAGCTCTCCAGACCGACAGTTCTGCTCTTTATCACACAGATGCTCACCACAATTTAGGAATAGGGATAAACATGTTGAAGTCCCTCATTTATTGGTTGCGAGCAACAAATCTTATTGAGATAAGACGTATAAAAGAGCAAGGCAAACCTACTCTAGAACTAACTCCACTTTCAAGATTAATATTACAAATTGACCCCTATTTCGAAGATATCGTAACGCTCTGGCTCTTACATATTGAGTTATCCAGTAATCGTTCTTTAGCCACCTTCATTTATTGGGCGTTTAATGAGTGCTCACAACGTGAATTTAGAGAGGAACGGCTGGTTAGAGAAATTCGACAATTTATAGACGAAAACGAAGCGAAACAAGTTGCCCAATCGTCTCTAGAAAAGGATGCTCGTTGCTTTATTCATACATATTTATCCTCGGATTATGGTCAAAACACGAATTCCCTCGATAATATTGAATGTCCACTAACTTCGTTGGATCTTATCCGGAGAAGTGCTATACCTGGACATTATAAATTTTACGTGGGCGAACATAGGCAGCTACCTCTAGAAATATTTATCTACACTCTCTTTAAGTTCAGAGATCTGGCGAATCAAGGAGAGGTTATTTCTCTAGAGAACATTAGATGGGCACCTTATAGTCCAGGACGTATCTTAAACATCGACATGCATACAATCTTAGAGTACATCGAGGAAATTGAACACACATCATCCTATTTGCATTTAGCGCGGACTGCCGAATTGAATATGGTTACTTTAGATAACTCCATTGAAACTGTGAGCCTGCTAAGAGAATGTTATAAACTCAGAGAAAAACAATGACTAGCAAAATAGAAAAGACTCTTGCCAACTCTATATGGACGGACGAACACTTTGCTCGGTCTACTAATATTGAACTAGACTACAAGCAACCTGACAGCGTTCCTGACTATAGGTTTACCTCCAAGTCTCTTCGCTTGCTCGATGATGTCTTAGATAGTAGTCTTGGCTCCCGACGAGATAAAGCATGGTCAGTTATAGGACCATATGGCTCGGGTAAATCTACTTTTCTGTTGTTCTTATTACAGCTACTTAGCGGTGCTTCTTCTCCTTGGTTACAAAGATGCTTAATACAACTACGTCTAGCTAACCCAAATATTGCAAACAAAGTAGATATTACATTAAACAAGAGTAACGCAAAATATATACCTATTGTTGTCCAAGGATCCCGAAATGCTTTAGACCGAACTTTGTGTGATGCCCTATTAGAAGCAGCAACAGGAACTGATCGAGATACTAGTTGGGTATCTGAGAGTTTCCTTTCCTCATTAAATACCACTCTGCAAATAATGGATTCAGGTGTAACAGATTCCATATCGACTATAAAACTTTACGAACGAGCTGCTAATTTAGTTAAGGACGCCGGTTATAAAGGTTTATTAGTCACAATCGATGAATTTGGTAAATTCCTAGAACGCGCCAGATGGCAAGGCGATCTTCCAGATTTAGTCACAGCGCAGTACTTAGCTGAGTTAGCAACAAATTCAGATGATTCACAAATACTATTCCTTGTGGCACTACATCAAGGATTTCAGCATTATGCTTCATCCCTATCGCGCCAACAATGGTTAGAATGGGTGAAGATACAGGGTCGATTTAAACAGGTTGACTTTTCCGAAGAACCTGAAAACTTATATAGTTTAGTCGCGTCGTTGATTAACTATACAGACATATCTGCAAATTTAAACGAAGCAATAGACCAGTGGAGCCTCCGTGTTTGGGATCAGGTAAAGAGCCTTGCCCCTTTTAAATCTGATACAGACAAAGGTTTTTGGAGAGACCTGTTACCGCACGTTTATCCAATCCACCCTATTACACTTTATGCATTACCTCGTTTGAGCGCATATCTGGGGCAAAATGAAAGAACGCTATTTACATTTCTAGCATCAGACGACCCGTTAGGTTTGAAATCGTTCCTTAACCAAACTCAGCAGAAGTCCGATAATTTGCCTTCTTTAACTGTTGATTACTTATATGATTATTTTGTACATGGTTCTCGTGTCAGTCTTTTACCACTCGAAGTACAGCGGAAGGTTCTCGAGATCGAAGCAGCTCTCGAGCGATTAGGTGATCGTCCGACTGAAGAAATGCGCCTACTTAAAACAATTGGCATTATTTCTCTTCTAAAAGCAGGTTCTTCACTACCTACTTCGGAAAAGGTTCTTGGCGCTGCACTCGACATAGATTCATTCGAAGCCGAAGGGCAGATTGGAAAAACTATCAACAATCTCATCATAAGAAAGATTATTGTATACCGGCAGTTTGCAGAGGAATTCCGAATCTGGGAAGGAAGTGATTTTGACTTTGATGGAGCTCTAGAAAAAATCAGAGAGGATCTACAACAAAGTTTTGACTTAACTTCAGCCTTAGATCGGTTAGTAAAATCCAGACCAATGTTCGCCAGACGACATAGTTTTGAGACGGGAACTAGTAGGATATTTAGAACGAAATTGGTAGAAGCGACGGTTCTTCTAAAAATGCGGGATTCCGATTTTGCTTTATTACCACACCAGAATCAATGCGACGGCGTTATTATTTATTCTATCCCAAGTACTGCACAAGAATTGGACATGCTTAAGCACTGGGTTACTAAGATATCCGATTCAAGAGTGATAATAGTTATACCGCGAGAACCTGTGGGATTGCACCATTTAACTTTGGATTTATCTTCCCTACGCGAGCTACAACAAAATTGGCCTGAATTAGCCGAAGATATCGTAGCGATAAAAGAGATAGCAGGTCGTATCGAGTCGACGGAGGACTATCTATATGAGAACCTCTCAAATGTTATCGGGCCAGATACACAGCTATCAACTTACTATTGGCGTGGTAAACCGCAAAACATTGAAGACAGCAGAGTATTAAATATACTTCTCTCTGACATCTGTGATGAATCATTCTCGGCAACTCCAGTAATAAGAAACGAATTAATTAATCGGGAAGCGCTTTCAACAACCGTGGTCGTTGCGGTGAAAAAAATAATCGAAAGCTTATTGGCTGACACACATGATCCGAAGCTTGGATTTGTTGGAAATGGTCCTGAAATCAGTATAATGAACGCAGTTTTAGAAGATACTAATCTATATAAAAAAGGGCCTGATGGATTATGGTATTTATCAGCACCCCCTAAAAACTCTCCATCTAATATCGGTAAGGTCTGGATGGAAATCGAGCATTTTATCCAGTCATCACGCTCTTCTGCGATGACTTTTGATGTCCTCTATGAAAAACTCGCTTCTCTACCATATGGACTTAGAAAAGGAATTATTTCTCTACTCATTTGGATTACTCTCATATATTTTCGAAGCACTATTACATTATATGAAAATGGCACCTATATTAGAGACTGGACGATAGAGCTTTTTGATAAGTTTGTTAGAATGCCAAAGGCATTCTCCCTTAGACAATTAATTTTTTTTCATGGAAGCGGAGACTTCATACGTAAACTAAACGCAAAAATCCCTAATGCTAGTAAGATCAAAAAACATGATGGGGGAATACCACTGAATAAATTCTTATATAATTTGTTTAATTGGTACAGCACGCTTCCGGTCTATACTAAAAATACATCCAGACTATCGAAGGAATCAGATGAATTCCTTCGAGTACTACTTACAGTAACAGACCCAATTGAGTTCATATTTAATAACATCCCCAATTCACTGGGTTTAGATATTACACAGAAAGTTATAAATAATAGCGGTGAAGATGAACAACGTAGGTACTTTAAAAGATACGCGCGTAAATTTGGAATTATTATTAAAGAGATAGATGAGTCCTATGATAGACTCATAGTAGAACTAGTTGGATTTACTTCGCGTAGATTTGGTAGTCTCGATTCCGTAACAAGTCTAAGGAAAATATTCCATTCAATCGACTCCGAAACAATGGAATATGTTTCTGATTCAGAGGCCGAAGCTTTTCTTTCACGAGCTAAGCTGCCACAAACAAACGATGCTCTTTGGATTGAATCTATTACATCTGTATTAACAGGCCAAGCTCCAAAATATTGGGAAGACAAGGATGTTGAAGATTATAAAATAAAAGTTTCGAATGTAGTTATGGCCCTTAATCAAGCTCGTCGTAGTCAATATGCATATGCTTCCTTAGAAGCTAGACAAAAACGGGGAATGAAGCGAATCATAATTGAAGAACAAGGACAGAGAATCCTCGAGGAGTTTTATGGTGTTGGGGATATTGATAGTGATATAGATGAGAAAAGCCGAAATTTACTCCATCTCATAGAAAAAGAATACTCTGATCTTTCCACAAGATCCAAGCAACTCCTAGTTGCAAGACTGTTAGAATTATTGAACTTAGGGAGCGATGATGAATAAGAAAAAGGAGCGACATATTCTTAGTTTGTCTGGTGGCAAGGATAGTGCGGCTTTAGCTATCCATATGAGAGACCGCATTGAAGACATGGAGTACGTCTTTTGTGATACCGGGAAAGAATTGAAAGAAACATATAAATATTTAAATAAAATGGAGGCCTATCTCGGAAAACCCATCATCCGACTGAATCCCGTTTATAGTTTTGATCATTGGTTAGAGGTGTTTGGAGGATTTCTCCCTTCACCCTTAGCAAGATGGTGTACAAAGCAATTAAAACTCAAGCCGTTTGAACATTATTGTGGTGATGACGTTGTTTATTCGTACATAGGCATTCGTGCCGAGGAGGATCGCATAGGGTATATTTCTCACAACCCAAATATTAATCCTATATACCCATTTAAAGAAGATGGAATTACTAAAAAGGACGTCTTTAAAATACTTGAAGAGAGCGGCGTCGGAATTCCAGATTATTATAAATGGCGTTCTAGGTCCGGATGCTATTTTTGTTTCTATCAACGGAAGGCTGAATGGGTGAGAATGAGACAACATCATCCTGACTTGTTCGAGAAAGCCCAAAATTATGAGAAGACATCTAGTGACACCCAAAGGGCGTTCACTTGGATACAAGGAATGCCCCTTTCAGAGATTGTGAAAAGAGAGTCTGATATACTCAAACAGGAAGAAGAAAACAAAAAGCGGCGTTTGGTAAACAAATCCAATCGCCCTCTTAGCCAAGTGTTTGGTGCAATTGAATTTGATGATGATGATGATTGGGATTCCTCATGTATCATCTGTTATTTATAGACACAACTGATAACAGGATTGTTCTAAAGCACGCTCTACCGCTACCGATTTAAGTAAATTATAGGCATGATCCACTTAAAAGCTGGTTCTTAGTTCAATAATATCTAGTAAACCTACTTTTTCCAGTGCTGGACAATCTTCATTAGCACCTTCATCAGGTAAACTTCAGAGTGGCGTTGTTTTGAGACTCTTGAGAATTAAATCTCTAAAAGGTTTCAGTCTACTATAACTTTTTCTTGATATCCATATACTTAACTACTAGGTGCGGATTCCGGTGAAATCGGCCGCTTGTCCGGCCAAATCGGCCACCCTGTGAAAAGGGTTCGGGGAGTGGCGCGGGGATGGCTATAGTTTAGCTCAGTTTGCTGTCATTAGCAACTGCCTCCTTTCTTTCGTTTTCCGATGTGCTGCCGGGTCTGGTGCGCATGGAATCGCCTCTAAGCTCTATCCGGTAGGCGTTGTGCAGCAGTCGGTCACAGATAGCATCGGCCAGGGTCGGGTCGCCGATATTCGGATGCCAGTCACCTATGGGGCACTGGCTGGCGATGATGGTAGCGCCTAGCTGGTAGCGGTCCTCGATCACCTCCAGCAGGTCTCGCTGTTCCCAGTCCGCCAGTGTGGTGAGCAGGAAATCATCGATGATCAAGAGTTGCACCCGGCTCAGTCTGGCCAGGGCCTTGAGGTGGGAGCCGTCTCCCCGGGATTGCTGCAGTGTTTCAAACAATCGGGGAGCTCGCATATAGAGGACGGTATAGCCGGCGCGAGCGGCGGCGTTGCCCAGGGCACAGGCGATAAAGGATTTACCGATACCGGTGGGGCCGCTGATGAGGACATTGCGGTGGGCGGCGATCCACTGGGGATTGGCTAACTCCAGGATGACCTGCCGGCTTAAGCCCCGCGCAGCCCCATAATCAATGTCTTCCATGGCTGCTTCCTGGCGGAGCCTGGCCTTCTTAAGCAATCTTCTGAGCCTCAGGTTGTCGCGATGGGTCTTCTCGTCCTGCACCACCAGCCCCATAAACTCGGCATGGGAGAGCGACGCCTGTTTGGGGTCAGCCAGCCGTTTCTCAAGGCCCTCCGCCATGCCAAACAGTTTGAGCGAGTGCAGGATAGACATAGTCTGCTGGTTAAACATATTTTACTCCTTATCGTTGATAGTATTCTCTTCCCCGGATATTTTGATGTAATGGCAGGCTCATCTGAGCGGAGCATTCTCCACTATCCTGCCGGTCCAGGCCGGCAGTCAGGATAGCCTTCAGCGACCGGTAGGAACAGGCATTAAACTGAAGCGCCCTCTGGGCTGCCGCCTCGACACGTTCCGGCTCGTAGTGCCGTCCCAGGCGGATGATGCCCAGGCAGGTCCGGTAGCCTTGCTCCGGATAGGGACGGGTGGCAAGGATATTTTCTACCAGCCGGGCAGTAGCCACCCCGGTCTTGCCGGCCCACTGGATAAAGCGGGAGGGGCTCCATTCAGCGTAGCTGCGGTGCTCCGGAGGCATGTGCTCCTTCAGAGTGGTATAGCCGCCGCGGACATAGGACCGGGCGTGAGCCGCTACTCTTCCCACTTTGTGAAAGATTTCCAGCGTGGCGGCGGTTAGCCTTACGTCCACTTTCTCACGCAAGAGTTGGAAGGGGACACTGTAGTAATGGCGGTCCACCTCGACATGGTAGTCGACGTTTACCCTGGCCTTATACCATTCGGCGTATTCATAAGGCCTCTGGGGCAAAGGCAAGGCGCTGGGGCGGTCTATCGTCTCAAACAGCTCCCTTCGTGACTTTCCCGCCCGGCGCATGGTGCGGGTGTTGAGACGATCCAGGCACTGCCGGATAGCGGCATTGAGCTCCGCCAGGCTGTAGAAGGTGCGCTGGCGTAAGACGGCCAGTATCCAGCGCTGGGCGATCAGTACTCCAGCCTCGACTTTAGCCTTATCCCTTGGTTTCCGGGGACGGGCCGGCAGGACGGCGCAACCGTAATGCTCGGCCATATCGGTATAGGTCGGATTTAACTCCGGCTCGTATTTGCAGGCTTTGCTGACACCGCTTTTGAGATTATCCGGCACCAGGACCCGGGGGACACAGCCGAAATACTCTAATGCCCGTCTATGGGCGCCAATCCAGTCCGGCAATGTCTGGGACAGCGCGGCTTCAGCATAGGTATAGCTCGACGCTCCCCAGACGGCCAGGAATAGCTGGGTGGGAATCAACTCGCCGATAGCCAGGTCAAGGATAGATAAGCCATCGGAGTAATCGATGAAGACCTTTTCCCCGGCCCGGTGCTCCTGGCGCATAACGTAATCCAGCTTGCCTCGCCAGCGCCGGTAAAGATCACAGAACTGGGAATACTGGTAGCCGTCTGGATGCTTTTCCTTGTACTCCAGCCAGAGCTGGATCAGAGTCAGATTGATTTTCCGATATACGCGCAGCTGGCTGTAGATGTATTCGTAGTCCGGCGCCGGACGCTTGACCGAGTTGGGAATACGCTGGACGGGAAAGAGACTCTCCTCAATCTGAGCATCAGTCAGCGCCGCAGCTTCCGGCCATCTCAATCCAGCCGCCCTGGCCTTCATGAGATAATCTGCTACTGTGCTCCGGGAGACCTGACAGCTTCGGGATATCTCTCGCTCGCTTAAGTTGCAGTCATACTTTAAACGCAGGACTTCTTTGATCTTGCGCACGGGTAACCTCCTGTTCGCCATAGAATCACCTCCTTGGGCGATTTTATGGCATTACGTTACCCAGCGCCGCTCCCTACCCTGTCCCCCGGCCTACCCGGCAGGGGTGGCCGATTTGCTCCGGCAGGGTGGCCGATTTCGTCCGGAATGCCGGCCGATTTGCTCCGGAATCTGCAACTAGGCGTAGATTTATGATATCTCATGTTATGTTGATTAATGTTCTGTAGAATAGTAAAATCATCTACAACACTATAGAAGCATAAAATGAGCTTCAAAGATAAAAACATCAAGACAGTGTATCCGTTCAAAGGAGATGGAATTTACTACTCCGATATTAAGCGGATACTCGAAGAGGCAGGAATAGGTATGCCTTCATATCGTATTTGGAGATCAAGATCGGGGTGCTACTTTTGCTTCTTTCAACAAAAGATAGAAGGTAGGTCTATTAGAGAATCATTCCGATCTCTTTAAGTTGGCAAGAGGGTATGAGAAGACTGACAAAGCTACTGAAAGGCGCTTTACATGGTGTGACAACGAGAGCTTGGACGAACTAGCACGTCCAGAACGAATAGAGGCAATTAAAGAGGAACACAAGCGTCGAATGGAGCGCATCAGTAATAGAGGAAGTGGTAGACGAGTTGAGCTGTTTGAAGATGATGTAGGGCCACAGCCATGTTTGATATGTACCCTTTGAATAAACTAGACGGACTAGTATTCATAATGATAATCTGACATCAAGGAGCACTCACAGTTGGTAGTAGGGCTTAAAAGTCTGTCTAATATACAGCCGATTTACTTCTTGCCTGAAGATAATCTTATTGGCGAGGTGATAATGCCTTGTCTGCAAGTAGCCACAGACTATGACTGCATGACCGGATTCTTTCATAGTGCGGTATTACGTGAGATGGCTCCAGGCCTAGCCGACTTCATTGGGCGTCCAGAAGGTAAGATGCGACTGTTAGCAAGTCCGTATTTAACCCAGGAAGACCAAAAGGCAATCAGGGACGGTATTAGCACCGCTCATGAAATTCTAGCTAGGCGTATTGAGGAACTATATGGAAGCTCGGAGATTACAGTTAGTGCATTGGCTAGACACACTTTAGAATGCTTAGCTTACCTCATCTCTACAGATCGAATAGTATTTAGATTAGTACTGGTACGAAATGGTCTATTCCATCCAAAGATCCACATTTTCTCAGACGGGAAGGATTATATCGCTGTACACGGATCTAATAATCTCACAAGAAGTGGGTTTACCACAAACGTAGAGCAAGTCATAGTCTCTCGATCATGGCTGGATGATGATCAGAAAAGGGTACTCAGAAGACTACGTGATGAGTTTGATTCTATTTGGAACGGAGGGAAAGCCCAGTACATTCGCACATACGAATTACCCGAAGCTTTCAGAGGTAGAATCATCCAAGACTTTCTACCCCAAAGACCACCAACCCCCGAAGACTTCAAAAAAGCGTGGAAGCATGATTCAGAATCTGGTCTTGTTTATCAGACTGATGTCATAATCTCTAACGGTACTATTGGTTTACGTACAAAAGGTTTTCAGATTCCTCAAACTCTAGACTATGAGACAGGGGATTTTGCCCATCAAGGTCAAGCAATAAAAGCTTGGGAAGAGGCCAATAGGCGAGGGATACTTGAGATGGCGACTGGTTCAGGTAAGACAATAACTTCTCTGGTAGCTGCTCACAGGCTGTTTAACGGAGAAAGACCACTACTTTTGGTAGTAGCAGTTCCCTATCTACCACTTGTTTCGCAATGGTCTGACGAGACCAGGAAATTTGGCTTGGCCCCCTGTATCCCTGGAAATGAAAGTAGTAGAGCCAAGAAGCTTTCGCGTATTAGGCATGTGGTTAGAAATCTCAAGATGGGAGTTTCAAACGTTGAGTGCATCGTAATAACTCATGACTTTCTCTGTGATCCAGTATTCCAAGAGGAATTGGATAGATACTCCGGTAGATCAATGCTAATAGCCGATGAGGTACACAACCTTGGAACGCCTAGTTTTCTAAAAAGACCACCGAAAGGATTTCAGTGCAGGTTAGGATTGTCAGCTACTCCAATTAGGCAGTATGACGACCTGGGCACCGCAGGCTTGATGGAATACTTTGGGGAGATCGTATTCCAGTTTACGCTAAAAGAAGCCATTGGGAAATGTCTAGTACCGTATAATTACTATGTACACTTGGTTGAACTTACTTCGGAAGAACTTGAAGAGTGGCTAGAACTCTCTGATAAATTAAAGTCTTTGGGTTGGGCATTTCACCAAAACGATGAGGACTCCCGAATATCACTAACGCTACAGAAACTACTGAACCGACGTCGTCGTATTCTGGAGCAAGCCAGCGGTAAAATTGATCTTCTAAGGTTTATCCTGAGCAAACAGTCCCCCCGCGAGGTTAAACATGCTCTTGTGTATGCTAGTGACAAAGGTAGAGAGCAATTAATTAATGTTAATCATATGCTAATGGATGACCTAAAACTTAGGATTCACCAAATTACGCAAGAAGAAACAGGTAAAACTGATTTGACTGATGAATTATTATCTAGTTTTGCCAAGGGAGATATTCAGGTATTAACTGCGATGCGCGTTTTAGACGAAGGCGTCGATATACCAGAAGTATCTAGGGCGTTTATACTTGCAAGTACAACTGTAGAAAGACAATGGATTCAGCGACGTGGTAGAGTGTTACGTAAGTGTTCTCGGATCGACAAGCAAATTGCATATATCCATGATTTCCTTGTACTACCTGCACAAGATATCGACCCTGAACTTTTTGGAAAGGATATTCTCAATATCATAAAAGCAGAGCTTGAGCGGGTCATGGAGTTCTCTAAAGTCTCGGCTAACGCTGCAGCACCAGACGGGGCGTTGGTGACCATTAGGCCAATTTTAGAACGCTATTTCTAAGTCATTTTCGTAATCGCAATAGGTAGGTGACTAAATAATGAACACAAGGAAAATAATAGACGTGATAAAGCAGAAATGCCATGAAGCACCTGAAAGAGCACCAGACTATCATGATGCTATTTTGGATGCTGTAAGCGATATTGTATGGGCAGAATACCAACATACAATAAGGCAAACAACCATACAGCAGACAGTTACGGAATGCTGTGAAGTCTTGGGTGACTATATCCAACGTAATGTAAAAGACGAAAGATGATGAGCTTGGTCTTAGTTACTATGGAGAAAATCTCGCCTTTCATTGATACAAAGGAGGGGAGAAGAGATGAAGTTTCGTAGAGCTAGTTTCAATAACTTTAGACTGTTACGAGATCTTGAAATAGAGTTTTCTGTACAGCCTCAGAAGCCTCTGACAGTGGTACGTGCTGAAAATGAGACGGGCAAGACGACAATCCTTAATGCCCTACAATGGATACTATTTGGGGAGGAGGGTTTACCTACAGGTGGCGCCGGCTACCGAATAATTCCCATTGACTGGGATATATCGAAGTCTAAGGCTGCTGACATTGTTGCTGAGCTGGAGTTTGAACACACATTTGAAAGACGTGATGGGAAAGGGGGTTGGCTTGAATCCACTGATGTTTACCTGGCACGGAGAAGTGCCACAGAATTGCTAGAGGGTCCCGAAACTTGGCGAAGATTCGACGAGTCGTTTCAACTATTCCGAAAAGGCGACAGTGGCTATACACCCGAAAAAGGGGGCGAACTCGTCATCAGACAGATAATGGGCAGTAACCTTAAAGACTTGTTTTTTACCGACAGCGACCGGGCTCTCAGTTTCATTACTGCCGAGGTCCCGATTGGCGAGAAACGTAAGATGGTGCAACGAGCAATAAGAGATATGCTTGGATTTGAACTATTGGAAAATTCACGTTATCACGTAAATCGAGCATTGACTCAAGTTCGCAGTCAAGTTAAGGAGTTTGCAGGCAGTCAAGAAATAACTAGTATTGAGGAGAGAATAGTCCAACTTGAAAGTAGAGAATCCGAAAATGAGAAACGCCTATCTGAAATAAGTGAAGAGCTTAACCGGGTTGATGATGACATTCGAATAATTGAGCAGAAACTCGAAAGAGCTCTCGAAAAAGGCAACAAGGAAGAATTAATTAGGCAAATGCAGACTAGGCAAGCGGAACTTTTGAGGGCTCGTTCACATCTTGAAAAGGTGAAGAAAGACCATACCGACTTGTTTCGTATTGAACCTTTAGGGCAATTTCTACTTAGCGACTACGTTTCTAAGGCTAGTAATATTCTCGATGATCTGAAGGCAAGAGGTAGGATTCCTCGAACAGCTATACCTGTCCTTCGAGAAAGGCTTGATCTAGGTGAATGTATATGTGGAGAATCCCTTGAGCCCGGTACTGAAAGATACCAACACATAGAGAATCTTATTGTGCAGCAAGAAGCGGCCTCTGCTGTAGATGATAGGCTTACCGAGCTAAGATATGTAGCCGCGCAGAAATTGTCGCAACTTAATGAACCAGAGAATAGTTGGATGGAACAAGTTAAATCTTTGATCGGGACAAGGGACGAGGTCGAGAGGCATATTGAGAGTTTAGAGTCAGAAGTTAAAGTTATAGAGGCAAAAATTGAACAATTACCTGAAACAGACGTTGGCTTCTTGAGAGAACAGCGGAAGGAACGTCTCGCATTGAGAGAAAGCCTAGTGCTAGAACAGAATCGTTGTCAGGGAGATAGAGATAGGCTGACTCAAGAAAAAAAGAGCGCGAATGATCAGATGAATGTCTTACTATCACAACAGAAGAAATATCAAAAAGTAAAGTGTCGGCTAGATGCTACAAATGACATCTTGGATGTTATTGTTACCTCTTACAAGACGATAGAGGAAATTGAAGTTCCGAGAGTAAGTTCAGCGATGAACCAGTACTTTTTAGGCATGATTCAGGCTGATCTAGAACACTCAATAATCCGTAGGGCAGATGTCACGAGTGCCTATGACATTGCTGTGTATGGCCCTGAAGATAGACGGCTCGACACGGATATTGATCTTAATGGTGCCTCTCGTCGTGCGTTGACCATGTCTTTCATCCTAGCCCTTGCCGAAGTTAGCGGTGTGAAGGCACCAAACATTATCGATACTCCTCTAGGAATGATGAGCGGGATTGTAAAGCAATCCGTTTTACGAACCGCTGTTGAACATACTACGCAACTAGTTCTGTTCTTAACTCGTGACGAGATTTCCGGCTGCCAGGATATCATCGACCAAAACGCAGGAACCGTTTATACCTTAAGCAATTCATCTCATTACCCAAAACAGCTCGTAAATAATCCGGGGGGCTCCTTTAGTAAAATGATACGCTGTGACTGCAATCATCGCCAGTATTGTAATGTGTGTGAACGTATAGGCGATAGTAATAATCTAGGACTGAATAAGCGCTGACATTAGGCGCGGGAGGGAGAACCATGGCATATATAACGAATCCATTTCAGAGTCTCGAATTGAGAATTCCGGAGGCTTACAGAGAGGAAGTGGATCGTTTCTGTCAAACGCAACCCGGTGGCGGAGCGAGACCATCTCCAGACGAGAGTCCGTTTGAGCGTCAAGTTGACATCTGGTTTCTTGCCGTGTGTATTGGTGCGCGAAATGGCAAGAGAACACGACTTGTAAAGCCTCACCGATTCATCTGGGGTGATATTTTATCTAGAGACCCCTCCCGCATCGAGCTTTTAGAGTTAGTAGCTATTTCCTACACAAGTGACCCTTGGATTCTCGAGAATCCAAGCGAAATAATGGATTTGGCAAATGAACTAGCAGCAACTGGATTACCAGAGGTAATTGATATGCTAAAGACCGGCAATGCCAAGCCAATTTGGAATCTGACAGATAATCTTACGGAATTAGCCTCAAATGTCAAGTAGCTATTGTAAACCGCTTGAACAGCCATCTCGGAGATAGGTTCGGGAGAATAACGCTGTGGCAGTAAATGATTTAATTGATGAGCAGGACGAAGCAAAGGCATATAGGGAGGATTTTTTTCTATGGCCTAAAATGTGGCGAGAGTACGCTCAGGCACATAACCATAATTTTACCTGGGATATACATCCTTTTATCCCCAGCGAGGTTCATAACATACCCGACGAGAATGGATTATATACGTTCCTTATTCAACCATCTATAGCGTTACATCCAGCTTGTTCCTATCTAATGTATGTTGGTATGGCGGAAGAACAGTCATTGAGAGACCGTTTTAGGGATTACTTACAAGAGAAGAGGAACAATAAAGGACGGCGAAAAATAGTTCGGTTGCTAAATAAGTATCCTGACAACCTCTTTTTCTGCTGTACTGCAGTACAAAGTGGGCAACCGCTAGAGACGATTGAGAAGGCCTTGATTAGTGCTTATATCCCACCTTGTAACACAAAACTACCTGCAAGAGTCAGCAGGGTAATAGGAGCTCTAAGATGACAGTTCAAGAGAAACTAATCGTACCAGCATTAAGAGCGAAGATGGGTGATAACGTATATTATATTAGTTTTATGAATCTGAAAGAGATAGCTAAGCGCATTAGTATAGCTCAGGATATCCATCAAAACACCAGATTGGGAGAATTGATTCAACGTCAGGTTACGGATAGGTCGAAGGAAATAAGCACATACTTAATCAAGCAGGACCAAAGATTCTTTAACGCATTGATCATTGGTGTGTATGGTGGTTCACCTAATTGGTTCGAGTTGTCTATTGAGGAGAGTCAATATTTTGATCCGAAACAGTTACCACAGTCTATTGAAGGGGCGCTAGGAATACTCATATTGGAGGGTAGCGAGAACTTGTTTGCAATTGATGGACAGCATCGTATTGCAGGGATTAAACATGCAATAAGACAAAGCAACATACCTGAGGACCTGCCCGAAAATGAAGTGTGTACAATCTTCTTATCAGCGAAAGTTAAAGAGCCTGAAGGATTAGAACGAGCGAGAAGGTTATTCACCACTCTTAATAGATACGCCAAACCTGTTAGCATGATGGATATAATTACCAAAGATGAGGATGATACGATAGCAATAATCACAAGGGACTTACTTGAGCAATATAAGCTGTTTCAAGAACATCGGATCGCTATGTCCAAAGGTAAAATGATTTCGGTCAGTGATGACGAGAGTCTAACAACTATAGTCACTTTATACGAAGTTTTAGACGTGATTCTTCAAGATCGCCATATAAATGCGTGGAAGGAATTCAAGAAATTCAGACCGCCGGATGAAATGGTTGCTAGCTATTTTGATAAAGCACAGCAATTTTGGAACCTCATGGTAGATAGCTTTCCTGTGCTTGCAGAGGTGAGGGATAGCGCGAAAGAGCAGAAAGTCGCCGGACAATTTAGACATAGAGAAGGAGGACACTTATTGTTCCGTCCTGTTGGCATATTAGCAGTAGCTAGAGCCATGAAGATGGCAGAGGGGTTAGGCAAAAGTTACCCCGAGAGTCTAGCATTGATATCTCAAGTTAATATGGACATAAATTCTATCCCATGGGTTGGTGTTTTATGGGATGATATAGGTAAGAGGATGATAACGAGGAAGGAGAATCAAGAGACTGCAGCTGAATTGCTTCTCTTTATGATTGGGATAGAATACACTCCCATACAGCGGTTAAAAGCGAAGTACGCTAGTGCCCTGAACCGCCCCGAGGATGAAATACAATTACCAGAGAAGATAGCATAAGGTAAGCTAGTTATGTCCACCTCAGATAATAACCAAGAGGTACTGACTCGATTCAAGAGAGCAATAACAGAAGCATTCTCTGAAGCCGATATTGACGAGAACATAGACAGTATAACATGCTCTTATGGAGACATAGGACTTTGGGCCCGTAATGATGAAGAAGATGGATTCGTCATCGAGGTTAATTACACATTCCCCGTGGTTACGGAAGAAGAATTACCTGATGATTGGTACTATTTCAAAATGGAGTTCACCTCCGAACAACTCGAACTAGTCGCAAAAAAGACCTTGCTACAATGCGGCCATGGATGGCAAGAATTGGATGTTATAGGTATGGGATGCCCAGTAGATTGGGGTGGCGCCTCGTTAACCTTAGAAAAGGACGTCTCAGACCAAGTTATTGAGCAAGTTGTCAAAGACCTGGAACATTACTTCAAAGAAGCACGGCAAGAGGTCAATACTGAAAAAGCAGCGCAGGCATGGTTTGTCGCCAAGTGCCAACAGATGGGGCTGAAATCGTCATATAATCTTCCCATGCCTTTGGTGCCGCTGGATGACAAGGATAATAATCTCATTGGCATTGCTGAGGGTATGATCGCAGGGGCAAAAAGTGAATTACTACCGGCTAGGTTCAGATCCGAGGCTTGGTGTACACTAACAATGGATAAATTGGCAGCAGGAGACAAGTTTTGCTTCGCGGAAAGCAAAGGTAATTATTTCGCTTTCCATGACTACTTGGTCTCATTTGCTCGCCATGTTCTATCGTTGGCCGTTGAACCTATGCAGGAGATTTCGCAAACCTATAAACTAATCAATGAAATCAACCAGGAAGGACAACTCCACATTCAACTAAAAGGGAAGAGCGGATTCAGCCCTTGGTTTCTAATAAACCCATATGATTTGTTGACTGCCAAAGCATTAGAATCGAAGGAACCAACAATCTCTCAACGTGCCGGGTTGCTCAGGACAGTGTTGGGCGAATCAAAGGTGCCGAAGATTGATTTCAGCAGTATATCCGATGATGAATTCGAAGAGTTTTGCTGTAGTCTTCTTATAGCCCGAGGAGCAACTGAAATAGAGCGAAGGGGATCAAGTAGAAGTCGAGATAGTGGTGTGGATATTTCTTTTCAATTTGAGAGACCGGAATTTTTGGGAAAGAAAACGATAAGAATTCTGGTTCAGTGTAAAAAGATGAGGACTTCCTTTGGAAAAACCGAGTATGACAAATTACATTTCCATGAGTTACTTCGAATCAATAATGCAGATGAGTTCATTGTTATGTGTTCATCAGAACCGACGAAAGATGTATTGGAGCTAGCTCATTCTACTGAGGGAAGGCTACAAATCATGGGTAATTCACGTTTACGCGAAGAGGCTGCAAATTATCCCGAACTACTTATTAGGAAGAGCGAGAAACCAAGACTGGATACTTAGCGTGATGGCACGTTGATCGTGACAGCCCGTTCCATGAGGAGGTAGCTGGAGGTGTTCCCTTATGCGACTGACATCCTAATATTCGGCATGAGAACAATTGGTATACGGCAACCGTTCTGTATTGGCGACATAAGGTTATACCCAGACTATGACATACGAAGTTACTTGCAAGGCTACGACCCTGATGATATTGAGCTCATAGCTGATAGTGATGTGAAATTCGCCAGCTGGTTCCGCGCTAAGAGATCTCCTTTAACTGAACTGATCTGACAAGAACGTTTAGGGTCCTCTACCGGTTACAGACAGTGTGGTTTATCGTGGCAATCCTTAGGGCCGGCACACCAGCCTTACCACAGGAGCAAACCGACTAAGGAGAATGTGCCGGACCGGACCCCTCGCCGCTGGATGCAGTCAATCCTGAACAACAACGGATTGTTTCGACCGAACCACAAAACATCGATTTGTTGGATTCAGTCACGTTAACACTGTGCTATTAGAATTGAATTTATGAGATAAGAAAATGGTGTAGAGCACGTTATAGATTCAATGGCTTCTCGTTGATTGACAACTTTAGAAAGTAGTGCTTTATTGACGGCGATGCTGAATATTCAGCTTCAAATTGGGGATGTAAGGGGTACCTCCCCCCTCTTCGGACTATTGTAGCTCATGGACGTATTTTTTATCGGGAGTTAATAACCACCGAACCCAATATTTTTCTGTTCTGTTGTTACGACCGATTATTCTATCAACGCAATACTATTATTGAAATCGTTATTATACCTATTTCACCCTTCTCTCCAAGGTCTATGGATGATATTCGTCGTATCTACTTCGTTGACTCCTTGATGTATCTGGTCAACGGATTTTGGTTGTATCTCGTCGTGGAAATACTACCGAAATTCCACGAAATTAATAGAAAAAACCGGTGGAAAGCGTTGAAAATAGCTCCTGATGGCGCTTTTGTTTATCATCGACGATCCAGGTACATATTGAAAATCGGGATTTTCAACGCTTTCACTTTTTGCCGGTTAAACATGTGCCAATAGTAATCGTGCCTGAAACTGAGATTTTCGGGATGGATTTTACCAATTTCTCGTTAGATTCAGATATCTGGTGGAATAGTTGAAAAGTAACAGGACAGGGAAGTCAATGAGTTCCGAAGAACCTAATCAATCAATGAAATGGTCTTTTTATCGGATTGCGCCAGGTTGTTTGAAGACAGTCATTTTCGGCTGTCCCAGTAACCTTTCTACTTTACGTGTTTCCTCTTCAGTCTGCTCGTGCATTGCTCGTCTGAACCTGACTACATCCCGGATATCCAGACTGCGCTGAGCGACAGTGGCAGAAATAAGCCTGGCAATATCAGGAGCCGTGTTTTCCCTCATCGTCAGTACCCGCTCAGCAACTACTATAAAATCTTCTCGTGTATAAGGCTCCATGTGCACAATGTGGAACCGGGAAGCAAGCTCCGGCGCTACGCTCTTGAGCGAGTTTCCGCCGGCAAACACCCATGTTTTCATTCGAATCTGTTCCTGCTGGTGCCCTTTGGTTATGCTCACCAGGCCTGATTCCATCAGAGATAACAACGTCGACAAGTCTTCACTATTGGCTTTGTCAATCTCATCAATAATGAGGTAACGAGGCCTTTGTTCGGCAATTAGTTGAGTTATTCCCGCTTTGGTAGAACTTCCGCCTAGAGCGAAGCGAGACCGTGGCAGTCGCCCAATCTCTGATAGGACTATTGACTTTCCCGAAGCCGGTGGACCAATGAGCAGGATATGGAGCGGCCTCTCAGCCGTCAGACTTCTGAGGATAAGTTCCTTAAGATCATCATAACCGACCAATGTGTTAAGGAAGTCTTCAGGTAGCCTCTCTTCCGGTTCCGTCAGGTCAAGGTCGACGACCTCCCCCCGGAGCTTTCTAATTACTTTATCGGTCATTTCTAGGTCGTTAAGAACGTAAGCGGTAGTGTTATTTGATTTAAATTCGACACGCAGCAGGCCGCGGGTTACCAAGCTGTTAAGATACTTAGGGTTTGCCTGAACCTGAAACCACTCCAGTCCCAGGAAATAGTCTTTCTGCCTGCCCGCCTTTTCTTCCCAAACGAATCGTTCCAGGACTTCTTGCAGTTTGGGATCCTCGGCAACTAAATCATATAGTTCTATGTCTTCCATTAACGATTACTCCATTTGGAGAGAAAGTCCTTTACTCTACAACATAGCATCCTCTTCTGTCATCTTTTGCTTTAATTCTCATTACTTTGATTATCGAGTGAATCCAGGAACTTTTCCAAAGCGACTTCAACAGCCGACTGAACAGCCTTCTGAGCTGTCTCTTTTTTGTTGTTGCTTCGCCACTTTCCACCCTTTTTGGTGACCATCTCATAAAATCTTTGATATAGTGTGTCCGATATCTCTACCTGTAACTTTGTCATTCCCATCGCTTACTCCTTCTTGTCCGCAAGATCCTTTTAGGCTTCAAATCATTTTTTATTGATTTCGTAGTATTCGGATGACTTGATGACAGTCACCAAGAACTCACTGCCGGGTTTTATTCTTAGCTTGGTACAAATCTCCTTCCATACATTTAAATCCTTGATCTTTAATCTGCCTTGGCTCATGTACGCTTTAGCCTCCCCGTACCCGGGAAAATTGACCGTAAAGTAAGTTCTGTCTTGTGGAGCAAGACCTTCTTGATTTGCCGGCAGGAATTCACGGTACTGTGACTTAACAGATAGCGCTCCATATCTTAGGAAAGCAGGCGGGACCGTAGCTGGAAAAACACCAGGACCGCCGGAAGAACCCGGTTGTTTAAAGTTGCTCTTTAATTCTTTTTTCCCATTTGAATCTTGAGTAGAAAATGACGGCAGGTGAGTAACGAAGTCTTCGATCCTTTTCTTATCCGGGCGATGCTGGCAGAGGTCTTCAACAGTTTCGATCAGAAGTTCCACCAACAATTCATCGGGCTCTCCGATAATCTTATTCCATGCCTTCGGTAAGGCTTGTTCAATAGCGCCTGTTTTTCTGGCACCTTCGTATATCTTGGTCGCTTCACTCACTGCGGCTCCGGAAGAGACACTTGAACGAGACAAGAAGCTTTCTAACTTGCGGTCGACTTCAATCAATGACTCCTTCAATAAGTTGACTTCCGAGAAACACCTCTTGTCCCATGGTCCTTCCCGAAGGGGCAGATAGAATGACCATTTCAATCCGTTGGTCAAAACCGCAAGAGGAATGCCACTCTGAAACGCGTACCTGAGCAGTTGTTCTCGATGAAGGTCGAGATCTTCACGAGCTGCTTTAGCCTCAATAAAAACCTTGCCGTCACCCTTCGCGGCTAGACAATAATCGACTCTATTTTGACCTACAATATACTCGGGTATAACTTCTTCTAAATTCCGAGTATCCCAACCTAATGCATCCAGGAGTGGCAATACTGCTGCTTGACGAATCCCCATCTCATTGGCTGAGCCTATGTTATCACTGTCTCTGATAATCTGGATTATTTCTTTTAATCTTTCAGCCATTATCTTTGCCTCCTGTGCGAGGGTTTACTATTTTGTCTGAATCCTCCGTAACTTTACTCATAGTCTATGGACTTATATTCTAACCGCCAGCTAACATCATTGCAAGTACTATGTCTAGCCAGTTAGCAACTGATCCATATCTGAAAGCATTCGGAAAGAACCTGCGCTCTCTCAGGACAAAGGCAGGCCTTTCTCAAGAAGAAACAGCGGACAAGGCTGGAATCCACGTGACATATTTGAGTGGGGTAGAGAGAGGCTTGCGTAACCCATCAATTCGCAACGTCAGGCGGCTGGCACTGGCACTGGGTATTCCTACGAAAGAACTATTCTCTTTCGACGAGCCTTCCTAGAAGATATTGGCAGAAACTTACCGCAGAAAAATGTTCTGACTGAACTTGCCGATTAAATATTGAATCACTCTGCATGTAAGTTAAAGCCGCATAGCATTCTCAAATCTGAATTCCACGGATTAACCAAATCGATGAAAAGTTCAATTTGACACACTCAAAGATGAACTATCACCTGGGGAATCCTAACTCGAATTATGAAAGACCCATACAAAGGCTTGACTAATACAACCCTGCACGATTATAATCCGATTGACTGGTAAATAACCTTGGAGGGTGTCTATGCCAGGAGCGATTCATAAGAAGGCCGTGCACTGCGTTTGTGGTCAAGATGGACGTACCGAGTTTCCCCTCAGGGATGGCCGCAAGCTCGACTGCTGGACGCCAAATACCTGCGCCGAGGTTGAATTAAGCAAGGGGCGTGTTACCAAGGCCCTGAGTAGACTGGAAACCGCAAAAGCTGAAGGTCTTTGCAACAACCAAGTGCTAGTAGTCAAGGAAAAGGATACTGACTTTGCCGAACGCTTGGCTAAACCTAGGGGTATCCAAGTGCGTTCCGTGTCTCAGGCTTGTGGTGTCGTCAATGAGTCCAAGGCAAAGGAAAACCGTGGCGGAGGATTGCTGTTGTTAGGCCTGCTTTTAGGCGGTATGGTTGCTCTCGCAGCGAGTCAGAAAAGATAACTTCGCACAGTAGCGGGCCGTATTCTCCAAATTCGGCTACGTTTCGAGTGAGGTAATACGAACTCTCCTTATCTACTGCCTGTTGAATTTGATTCTATTCTCATGTCCAATCATTCTGGGAGCCGGTTAGTGAAATCACAGATTTTCTGAAAGATTGTCCGTTCTAGTTTTTACCGACGATATTGAGAACCGACTTTAGCTTCAGGCCGACCAATTTTCAGTTTTACTAGCTCCCCAACTGTAAGTGTTGGCTACCCACAGAGTCCACGTATAACACTACTTATACGCAATGATGCAAGAGTTCCATCATGAGACAAACGGGGCTTTTCCGAATGAAACCTCGGCCCTGGTGATGGTTTTCAGCATCTTGGAGGAAGAGAGGCTAAAGTGGCAGAAAGTCAGGATGAAAGCTGACGATATCGCCTGGATAGAGGAAGCATCAAAGGCGTTGGAGCAAGAACCAATCAGATTGGAATTCTTAGAGGAAGCACTGGTTGCTTAAAAGGATTGACTTAGATGATAAGAGGGTATAGGATACGTCTAGATCGAATTTCCACCAGTTATGGGACGCAGCCTTAAGGATTCTGTTGGAGTCACTTTCTGTGTTGGTGTCATCGTAGGGTACTGAGGCTATGGAAGGGGAAAAAGGATGTCCGATATCATAGGTATTGATAGGAGCATTATCCCAGCTTGTGACGTAGACAAGGAAAGATTCGAAGAAATTATTCGGGAAACGCATGATATCCCTCAAGTAGGCGGTTATAAGATCAGCGCCACCCTTGGACTTTCTGTCGGACTTCCCACTATTGTAGACATAGCAAGGCAATATACGAACAAACCCTTGATATACGACCACCAAAAGGCAGGCACTGACATACCGGATACAGGAAAAGCATTTATGGTGGTGTTGAAAGAATGTGGCATTGATGCAGTTATTCTTTTCCCCTTAGCCGGACCCGCTACACAGACAGCTTGGATACAATCTGCACAGCAGGTGAATTTACCCATTATTGTAGGCGGTTATATGACACATGAAAGATTCGTTGTCAGTGAAGGTGGATATATCGATGACACAGCGATAGAGAAAATGTATACAAATGCAGCCTTCCATGGTGTAACCGATTACGTTGTGCCAGGGAACAAACCGGAAGTGATACAGAAGATACGTAGTGTTCTTGCGTTAAACAAGATAGCTCCTATCTTTTATGCCCCAGGTTTCATATCACAAGGTGGCAGCATTAGTGAAGCTGCGCGGGTTGCAGGCCCGCAATGGCATGCTATAGTGGGGCGCGCTATTTATGAGGCGAAGGATATACGAAAAGCCGTTTTGTCACTCACCATGAATCTATAAAACAGGAATAAGGAGCGTAGAGATGTCTGCTAATCTTTCTATCAAGAAGGGACCTGTGTGTTTCTCATCGCCATACTATTTCAAACAACTCGACTTCGAGGAACAAATTCTAAAGACGTTGCAGGATAGCAACTATTCCGACTTAGACCACGTTAAAAATGAATTGCTAATCTTCGACCTCTCGAAATCTTACTGGCATGATTTGGGCGCATTACTGTGGTTCGTCTCGCTTCTTCATAAACTAAGGATGCAAAGAAACGAACTCCAGTTAATCTTACCAGAACCTGACGATGAAAAGGGCCAGAGGGTTTGGGATTTCCTGATCCGATGGCGTTTCTTCGAAGCCTTACACTATTGTGTTGATGACCCTGTTAACTTGTTGAGACCTCATCAGGTTCCTTTTATGATGAAGCAAACGAGATATGCTGTCCCTACCGGGATAGATGAATATGGTCACGAGACGATTTTACACGGTCTGCGCATTCTGGAAATAACGACGCTACGATCTGAGACACTGAAACAGCGCGATGAAACGCTCGTGGGAAGCTTCTTGGAAAAGTATTACGATAGGGTAATAATATCAGCCCTTAGCCAACTATGTGGCTGGGACTATTCGATTACAAGAACGTTTATCCAGAGAGTGCTGCGTGAAGGCATTCTTAACTCAATTCTTCACAGCGAGGGCAGCTTTGCAAATATTTCCATGCGTCTCGACGCAAAGAATCTGACCTTGGTTATTTCTGATAACGGCATAGGAATACCGGAGGTTCTTCGCACTGCTTTTGAGCAGAAAGGGAGTGATGTAGACCTAATCAAATACTTTACGGAGCCTGATATGATTATTGACTCGCGTTTGATTAGGATTTCAACTGAGAAAGGGATTACCTCTAGACCAGAGCGGAAAGGCTGGGGACTTTACTACTTAAAATCGCTTGTGCTGGCAGAAGGAGGAGAACTTAGGATTCGCTCAGGTAAAGCATGTGTTGATTTTACAGAATCAAAGGTAAACGATTATGATAATATGCTTCATTCACCAGGTACAATGATGAGGATCCTGTCGCCTTTAAAGGGATGATGCTATGGCAAGCAAGACCCGTCAAGCGGCTTATGTTTTTCAGATGCACAAGGCTGACACAGTAGGTTTCACCGCACTTGCGCTAGATACTTATGCCACACTGTTTCGGCATATTGATGAATCGGCTACCTCAGAAATGACCATACATAAGTCGGAAGAATTCAGGATATTACCATCCTCCTCAGCGAATGTGATGGCTCTTTCCAAAAGACTGAAGAACGTGCTGTCCAGTAAAAGAAAGAGGAAATATCATGCCATCCTATTTGAAATGCTCGACAAGGACGCTGACGTTGATGCTTATGATGACCTTTGCGAGGCACTCTATCTAGCTGTTGACGATAACTCCACTACCAAGCCTGGGTGTATCTGTGTCGCTGTTTCAAATCAAAGTGCCTTTCAGGAATCCGTGATTTTGAAACGCCGCCTTATCCCCTCCTGTGAAAATAATAATATTGGGCTCATTCTACTATCAGGTGCAGAGGATACGATTGAACCTAGTGTTCTATGCCAAGGCACCTTGCCGACAGGAGGGAAACTTCCTGTGCTAAAAGTCCTTCAATACCAAAGAGACCAAGAGGAAGCGGGAGGAGAGCGGCTATCAACTGAAGAAATTGCGGAGGCATTTCAGGTACTGTTCGGTCACTTCAAGATAAGGGTAAATGGTACGTTGTTTCATGTGCCTGCTATAGCATCGGTTCTCAAACTGGCAAAGACAACAGCCTTCCTTGCCCAGCTACAAGCTGATGTTTCACGAAAACTTGGTAGTAAGTCATTTAGCATCTACCCCTTTGGTATCCCATATGGTGGTATAAATGAGCTATCTCTCGCCTTGGCTGACGGTGACGCCAACAGAATATGTAGTTCTGCGACAATCAAAGACAAGAAAGGTCTACCACTTACTATTCTGTGCGATTTCCTATCTCCGGTATACCCAATACAGAACGTCATTCAAGAGGCCAAAGCTAATGGGATTGAGACTATAGCGGTTGCTGGCATTGCATCTTATCAGGATTGTCCCAAGTTTGAGGGTGTTGAAACGATTTCTTATTTAGATACCGTCTACAATGCATTCTTGGACGACGATCCATCATGCAGATTTTGCAGTCAAGGTGTACCGCTCATTGAGGGCGAACACTTTGAAGATTATGCTAGGGAAGTTAAACAGTTTGAGCCATTCACTTTTTGGGAGTTTGTATCCCAACACAAGAATTTCTACAGAGTTGGTCATTGGCCATCTGACAGAACTCCTAATCACTACCAGTTCCGAATTATGACTACTCCAATCTTCAGTCGCTTTTCCTACTGTTTATCCATTCGTCTGAGAAACATTCTAAGATCTAAGGGTATCCTGCCAGCTTTTGTGCGGAAGATCGTCTGTACGGAGGGCGAAGAATCAACAGCACTTTCTACAGGTCTGTCCGAGGTACTCGGCCTTCGTCCCGAAGATGTGATTCGAATTCCCAGAAGGTTCTTCAGCTCAATTGCAGGTAAGGAGCTGGGGCCTGATTTGAAACAATACATTGAATCAGAATACGGCCGGGAGACTCTCGGACGACAAAACGTACTCATAGTTGACCAAGCAGCACATCACTTTAAGACACTATCCTCACTTCGCTCCGTTTGTGAATACTACGACTGTGTGGTTCTTTCATTCTTGGTGTTCGTCGACAGAACAGACAGGGCATTCTCATTGGGGGAGTATCTCCATGATTCCCACTACATCGCCTTATATTCATGGCCGGTGACACCACGTAGGTCCCACGAATGTCCATGCACGGCAAGGGTAGGGTAAATGCAGAATTGGGTTGCTTATATTAAGGAGTACGTAAACTCGGATCTGTGGGGTTTCATTCTTCTCGACTACTACCATCACACAAAATCCGAAGGATGCAAGGGTAGCCCATCACAGTTCATTGACGAAATGCTTCGTGAATTGCCGAAAGAAGATATTGATGCTGTTGCATTCCACAACAGTCTTTTGGGTGTATGCGTTCATCTCCTCGGTATTGACTTCTCCGATACAATGGATAAGTCAATAGCTTTCCTAAAAAGCCTAACTAACCCCCCTGGTGATGACCAGGTGAGATCAATCATATCACAATACGAGATTTACGGAAAGCAGGAGGTCTTTAGAGAAAGACTCGCAACTTCTGATCTGGGCATTATGGAAATGCGAGCAAAGCACAAGAAAGTAAAGGGTAAAGAAGATCCAATACTCACAGGAATAAGACAGGCCATAGAAGTTGCAAAGAAATGCGAACCGGAAGACGAGAGGACACATCCCAAAGTAGGCACAGTGATCGTCAAAAATAACCAAATCGTCTGTAGTGCTTATAGAGGAGAAATGAAACCTGGAGAACACGCTGAGTATGCAGCGCTAAAAAGGAAAAGCGAAGGAATAGACTTAGCCGGCGCCACTTTAATTACTACACTAGAACCTTGTACTGCGAGGAAGCACAAGAAAAAACCGTGCGCCCTACACGTCGTTGAAAGTGGAGTTAACAAAGTAATTATAGGTATGATAGACCCGAATCCGGGGATCAGGGGAAAGGGTGTAATTTTTCTCCAGCAACACAAGGTAGCAGTCGAACTTTTCCCTAGCGAATATCAAGAAGAGGTTCTCGCCTTAAATAGCGAGTTTTGGAGCGAAGAAGGCAAGAAGTACGGTATAGATGTAATGCATGAGGTTAGTTTGGAAAAGAATAGAGCGGTCGCAATCGCTTCTACTGTCGAGATTAGACAAGAAGTAGGCTCGAGTAAAGAGGGGACTGACATAGCTGAAATGAGAGAGTTGCCTTTGCTATCTTACCTAACAAAGATACGAAGTGGGAGACCTTTAGAAAATTATGTTGTCATATTCTTACAGCACTTGCTGGGCGATTTTGCACGATCAATCCCTTCCTTTGAAAGGGCAGGCATTTCACCAGAAAATGCCTTGATTTTGGGGATCCCTTATTCAACAAAGCCTAGCGTAGTTTCCTATCTGAGGGAGAAAAGATATCCAGTGCTAAGTCCCTATAACTATCCATTTATCGAAGACGTGAACAAGATCATAAAAGATTCAATTGGAAAGGCTAAACGGAAGGGCCAGAAGATTTTGATAGTAGAGGATGGTGGCTACATAGTACCGCTACTTCATGAGAGGTACTTGGATGATATAGATTGGTTTAAAGGTGCTGTTGAACAAACCGCGAACGGTATTTGGCGAGACAGGGAATTAGAGCTAAAGAGAAGTCTGAAAATACCAGTCATGAATGTTGCCGAATGTCCCTTGAAGCAGTTGATCGAAAGCCCGCTTGTCGGTGAGGCTGTAGTGAGAAACATGACAAACCTTTTTGCAAAAATGGGCAAGGGTATCGGAGGAAAAGAAGTCCTAATAGTGGGATATGGGAATATAGGTAAGCAAGTAGCAGATAGCTTGAAGAGCAACAAGGCAATAACGTACGTTTATGACTTTGACAAGACAAAGCTGTTACAAGCAAAAAATGACGGACACATCATCAGGGAAGCTTTAGCTGAGGCTGTAAAAAACAAATTTGCTATCATTGGTGGAACTGGTAGGGAAGTAATCGACAAAGATATCATACTGCTGTTGGATCACAATACGTACTTGGTAAACGCCACATCAAAGCGCGCCGAAATAAACTTTAACGAATTGGACGCGCTAACAATTACTGATGGGGTTAGTGAAATAAGTGGAGGCGTTGCCCAAGTGCATAAACTTATCAACGAAAATAACGTTATTCTAGTAGCAAAAGGTTTCCCGGTCAACTTTTATGGAGAGGCGGAGAGTATACCCGATGAGGATATACAGTTCGTAGCCGGTTTGCTCCTTAAAGGAGTTTTTGAACTAGCTGATAATGAATTCGAACCCGGAATACACGATATCCCAGAGGAAGCGCGTCAAGAAATTGCAAGGTTACAACTTAAACTTCGGGCATAGAAATCTTTGATAATTATCTTTCAGCCATCATTGTGAAGCACAACCTTCAGAGTATTAACAGTTGTGTCCAAAGCAGATTGCCCAGCGTTCGCTATCTACATTGTTTGGTATTATTCTTTCTGTGTGACTAGAATTGGCTGACCTAGTAAGACGCCATATTGTGTAGAGGGTCATTAAAAGCTTGTTTAGTGGAATTACAGTGGGTTAAGTATTTTCGTAAGCGAAATACCATCGGGAGTTATATAACTATTGGGGGCTTGTCAGGTAACAAATGTCCGTTGTGTCCCCTGCGTATAACATGGATTATACGCTAGGGTTTGGTACTGGTGGGCTAACCAATCTGGCTTATTGTCACCCAAGTCTCTGATAAACACTATTTCCTTCTCCACATTGTGTAAGCCAGTTGCAAAAATAACACCACTTCCCTCTCAATTGTCGTAACCACATTCCGCACGCCCAGAGGAGCAGCAATAGTA
>SDBT01002735.1_pt1 | contig 30936 bp, 22 predicted proteins | sample 2277101 | NCBI WGS metagenome assembly SDBT01 (sample SAMN10404973, study PRJNA504765) | marine sediment metagenome | isolation source: marine sediment core GS10_PC15, 103 cmbsf | place: Arctic Ocean: Southern Knipovich Ridge | collected 2010 | reverse complement strand
GTCAAGAAAGTTCGCTGACAAGGCTTGCGAAGACTGAAAATCAGGAGTTTACTTTTGTAAATGACTGATTTGGAAGTCGAGCGTAACGCAGTCAGCGGACTTTATGGACAGACTCTAATTAATAGCAAATAACAATGGGGGTGGCACATAGTTTTTAACAATTTGGTAAACTGACGATCATGGTAAACCAATCACTAAAAACTCCATTTAAACTTGAGAAAACCGAATGTATTATTCTCCCTGAAACTGCCGCCGGAAGGGTTATCAAACTCGGCAGTGAAGTGTTGAACGATCAGGGAGAGGTCAAAATTTGTATTGAGGGAGAGATCGAAGGAGGGCCCCAGGTAGATTCCCTTCCATTGGGGATAGTAAATGACAGCAAAGCCTCCTTTGATCAATGGGGTCAAAGGGTAGGAGAGGTTTGCGAAAAACGACCATTCGGTAAATGCAAGATTTTTTACATCCAGGTTCACTGAATAAAACTGGAGGAAACTATAAACATCCAGGTCCTTTGCAAAAGCTGAGTATAACCCTTCAACCTGGACCCAGAGTGAATTCGCAAAAGTATAATCAAACCCTGCCGAGGCCATGAAATAGCCAGTGGTGTCTTTGAAGTTGTCCAGGTCCCTGAAGTAGCTCATTTCTCCCCTGAAAGCAGTTGAACCAAGGTTCCCGCTCCAGCCTGTTCCCAGGAACAGGTCCTCCTCCTGGTATATTCCTCCCAGCATCTGAACATCAAATCCATGGGTGTTGAACCTGAAATATCCTGCAGCTGTAATGCGGTTTGCACTGTCGATTTTTGCAGCCAGTTCAATGGCGGATGCATTGCCGGTGTAATATTGGATGCGCAACGCATCACTTCCCGGCCGTTCGGGGTAGTCCACCTCAAAATAGGAATAGGTATTGAATATATCATTGGGATTCCATACCATTGTCTGTCCCCAGTTGATACGTTGCCTCCCGGCTTTTACTTCAAGGTTTCCAAAAGTGAATTGCAACCAAAGCCGGTCCACTGCGGAGGTAAGCACATAACCGGCATTGTCACCCAGGTTTCCATCAGTCACAAATGCAAGGTCCATCCATCCCTGGTCAGCACCGAGTGCGTCAGCATATCCCGGAAATTTTCGGATGGTATTCCCTGTGATGACCCGGCTTCTGACCTGGAGGGTTCCCGATAACCAATCGAAGGGATACACCTCCAGATTGAGGCGGTTGTGGAGGCTGTTTTCCCACAGCCACAGGTCAGGGACCCTGTACACCGTTTGCATGTCGGAAATATATCCGTTCAGGGATACCTTTTCCTGGGAATAGATGCCACTGAGCCACAGAAAGGATAAGTAAAAGAGGATGAGTATCCGTTTACCCATGGCCGATCACGTTTTCCTTTCGTCTGAAATAACCTTTCCATCCTCAATGGTTATCACCCGCCTGGCTTTCTTAACTACCCTGGCATCGTGGGTGGAAAAAATGAAAGTAATGTCCTCCTCTTTGTTCAGCTGTTCCATGATCTCCAGCAATGTTTCGGTGGATTTGGAATCCAGGTTGGCTGTTGGCTCATCAGCCAGTACAAATTTGGGTTTGGACGCCAGGGCCCTGGCCACCGCAACGCGCTGCTGTTGTCCTCCGGAAAGCTTGGAAGGCCTGCTGTTCATCCGGTCTTCAAGACCAACAGCCTTTAGCAGTTCGAAGGTCCGTTCGTCCCGCTCCTTTTTGTTCCATTTCTGCAGACTCATGATAAATTCCACATTTTCTTTTGCTGTGAGTACAGGGATCAGGTTGTATGACTGGAAAACGAAGCCAATGTTCCGCATCCTGAAATCGATAAGCTTTGAGGATTTGAGTTCGGCCAGGTTGGTCTGGTCCACCATGATCTTTCCCTCTGTGGGTTTGTCCAGTCCCCCGATCATATTCAGAAGGGTGGTTTTACCGGATCCTGAAGGACCCACAATGGCTGCAAATTCTCCTTTTTCAAAATCAAGCGTGATTCCGTTTACCGCATGAACTTTAACTTCAGAACTGTTGTATATTTTGTGTACGTTGTTGATCTCTAATACTTTCATGATGGTTAATTTATTTATCAATGTAAGGTTGTTATTCAGTTCTCAAAGCTTCTGCAGGATCCAGCTTAAGCGCTTTCAGTGCAGGGTAAATGGAAGAGAGAATTCCTGTGATAATAATCAGAACGGTTACCATGATGAAAAATTCCGGTGTGATAACCGGATAGATGTGGGCCGAATATCCCAAGGCCTCAAATCCTTCTGCATAACTATCAAAATTGATCCCATTGGTGGCTGTAAAAGTAATCAACAGTTTGCTTACGACCATTCCCACAACTCCGCCCACCAGAGAAAGGAAGATAGATTCCAGCATGATCATGCTAAACACCCGTTTTTTATTCATCCCGATGGCGGTTAGCATGCCCAGTTCCTTGGTCCTTTCCAGCACCACCATCAGCATGGTGTTGACAATTCCAAAGGCAAGGGCTGCCAGGATGATCACCATAAACACCGCATAGAAATTCTGGACCATATCGGTCATCATGGCAAGGTCGGGCTGGATCTGCTTCCAGGACATCACCTCCAGCCCAGGCAAGGCTTTTGACAGTGATTCTGAAACTACCTGGGTGCTCTCAATGTCGTCCAGTTTCAGGATCAGCTGATGGACTTCGATCCTGGAAAGACCTGTAAGTTTCATCAGGTCATCATGTTGAACAAATACCTGTCCCATTTCAAACATGTTGTTCTTCACATCGAAGATTCCTGCAATTCTGAAAACTGCCCCGGTTTGCATCTGTTCATTGTCAAGGAAGGTGAGGGTCATTTTTGAGCGTTCCCTGAAAGACCAGGCTTCTTCCCGGATCTTTTTTCCATACTCATCCTGTTCCTTTATGGACAGCACCCGTTTCATCTCCTTTTTAAATGCTTTTTCACTTTTGAACCTATTTCCTAAATAGGGAGTAAGCTTATTCAGGATTGTTTGTGGAACCTCCATCTCTGCCAGTGATTCCAGGTCGGATTCATCGATTATATATCGGATGATATTCAATTCTTTGGCCAGGTCCTGACCTATATATGCGAGATTTCGCCGGCTCTCTGTTTCAAAAAAATCCCCTGTACCAGGAATGGTGTTTTCATAAAGTGTAAAGACCTCCTTTTCAGTGGAAGGGTCTATTCCAAGGATCTGAACACCGGCACTTTTGGTAGCTGTATTGGCCATGCCGGTGATGACAGTGCGTTTTGTGATGGCTTTAACACCAGGGATATTTTTAACGGTTTGCAGTACCCCCTCTATATCGGGGATGGTAAGTTGCATGTCGTAATTATCACGGAAGGCAGGATCGTTGATGTGAATATGTGCAATCTCCTCGTTCAGTGCAGCATCTACCCGTTGTTCAATGGCCCCATTCATAACGGCCACTGCAAATACGCCGCCAAAGATCCCAATGGTCACGGAAGTGATCACCACCAGGCTGCGGACTTTGTTTCGCCATACGTTTTTCCAGGCTATTTTCCAGATCATGTCAGTATTTTATTATGCTCTCAGAGCGTTTACCACTTCTAAACCTAATATCTTTTTCACCGGGTAGCCAATGGCAATCATTACCATCAGGGCTACAATGAACATTTGCCAGAGAAAATAGAGATCAATGCCCTGAAATACCATCATGGGTTCCATTCCATAGTCATCAAACATCTTGGCAAACTCTCCTTTAAAAATGATGGGATGGGCAACACCATACAGGATGGCAGGTATGGCTATCGCACAACCGGTAAGTATACCAAGGAATCCCACATATAGCATCTCAATGGCAATGATGGATGCCAGTTTTCTCTTTTGCATCCCGATGGCCACCAGTACACCGAATTCCCTTTTTCTCTCAGCTGCCATCATCAATACGGTTCCAAACACACCAAAGGCAATGACCAGGTAGAGTATCCCGATCATGATCATACCACTTTTATTATCTGCATCCATCTGAGAGATAAGCACGTCATTCATCTCTTTCCATTCCATGACCCGTTGATTTTCAGGAATGATCTCAGTCATTCTTTCAACGGTCTCCATAATGGCTTTATCATCGTTATTATTCACATGCAGGGCAAGCGATGTGAGGTTGCCTTCAGCATTGAACAACCCCTGGCATATATCCAGGGGCAGGTATACGATCTTGTTGTCAATATCCGGTAAGGGCAATTTGACAATCCCTTTGATCTCATATTTTCCTGCGGCAGTGGTGGCATGGTATCCCTGGCTGATCAGTACAATGGTATCGCCGATCCCCAGCTGGAGGTATTTGGACAATCGGTCTCCCACCCAGACACCCGGTTCTCCAATATGGATATGCCCGTTTTCGAATTGGGAATAACGTTCAATGGCAGGCATCAGATCCGGAGCTTCCTTATCAGTGATCCCAAGGTCCAGCTGAAGCCTTGAAGCGCTGGTGTAGGAGTTGTTCTCGAAGAGACCGGTCAGCTCCTTCACCTTCTCCGGGAGGTTGGGATCCTCCTTAATCATTTCGATGGCTTCCGGAGTTAACCTGTATTTCACCATCTTGTCTGAGATTTTTGAGAGGTAGTCTTCCTTGTCCGGTTCTATTCCCATGACCATGACTCCTTTTGTCTGAGGACCATTGGAGGCCAGCGCAAACGATTCAAAGCGCGGCACGGTGACAATTACATTCTCATCGGCAATGATCTCTTCATCCAGACTGGAATCATAGGCAAAGGTGTTGTCAACGATCTTCTCATCCCAGAAGTCCTGATGTTGAACCTGAATATAACCAGTGTAGGATTCAATGGCATTTCTAAACATGTGATCGTAGGAACCCAGCTGGAGGGACCTGAAAAACAGGGCGAAGATTACAGCAAAAAAGATCGATGCTGAAGTGATCATTGTTCGCCGCCTGTTTCTCCAGAGATTTCTCCAGGCAATCATTAAATTATTCATAGCAAATGTATTAGCGGATCCTTTTCATATTCTGTTGTGAAAAAAAGCTGTCGTTAATGGGTTTATTAAATACTATTTCCTTGATTTCCACGATGGTTTTATGGCCCTCTTCTTCGGTGGGAATCAGCTCCAGCCGGGTGGGTATTAAACGGCCATCCATGCTTTTTATATCCAGACCAAGTTCGGTTCGTACGAGATAACCATCTTCGTCATACAGTTCAGATTTCAGGAACAGGAAGTCTTTTTTATCGATCCACCTGACCTGGTGGCCCCAGATCACGGCAGCTTCATCTTTTGCAACCATCTTTATCTTATAGCAGGTTCGGCCATCCACCATCTCTTCCCCAATAATCTCATGATCGTAATCATTTACCACGGATGATTCCTTCAGTATATCGTCATTGGTATAGTCCGATCCCATCCAGCCCTGTGACATCATGGAAGGCGGAAGTTTGATCAACCTGCTGATGGTTGGATTCCAGTTCCACATTTCATTGTTGCGCTTCAGAAAAGATTGGCCTTTATCCCTGGCCGGGGCAGTGATCAGGGTGAGTGAATAGTCCCTGCCACTGGTCCAGCTCTTGAATTCAACGGTACGTTCCCAGGTCGGTCTTACGATGGTCATGGCCATCAAACTGTTGCTGGTTTTTTCCCCGTTGAATTTATCGTCGGCTTTTTTGATGATCTCTTTCGGAGTTAACTCCTGCCCCATACCCGTTACCATCAGGCCGGTCATTAAAAGGGTCATTAAAAAGGTGGTTTTTATTTTCATCTGCTTAAAATTGTATGATGATTTAAATATGATATATCAGCAATGTTTATTTGTACATATCGATGACCCTGTTTTCGAATTTCTGAAGCATTTCATCGGGGATTTGCATGGCCGGGTATGCATAAATCAACAAGACTCCCAATCCTTCAATTAATGCTGAAAGTGTAAGAACTTCCAGGTGCGGATCCTCAAATCCTTTCTTTTCGAAATACTTCAAAAGCATGGCAGTGAACTGCTCCATATATTTGAAGATTGGCTTGTCTTTCAGCAATTCTCTCACCCCGGGCTGAAGTATCATACTGATGAAGAGGATCCAGTATTCCTGGTGGTTTCGCATTGCAGCAAACACTTTCCTGATGAAATCAACCAGTTCATCAGATTCCAGAATTCCATCGTGATCAGGATCAAACAGGTCCATGATATCGTTCATCCCATGTTCAATGATGGCAGCAAGCAATGCTTCCTTGCTTTCAAAGTAGTTGTACATCAATCCTTTAGAAATGCCAGCCCGGGAGGCCAGCATGGAAATGGTACAGTGTCCATAACCTTCCGTAGCAAACATCTCCAGCGCGGCTTCCATGATCTGAAAATGGCGCGATTCGCGTATCTCCTTAAATTGTTGCTGTGTTCTTGGGGACATGATTTATGACTGAACATTTAGTCAAAGATAAATGATTCGAAATGAAAAAGTCAAATATTTTTCTTTTTTTTTATTTTTCGGTGTAACTTTCATTCAACACGTTCGTCTTATAAGCGCTAACAAGCAGGGGTAAATGACGGTAGAGGAGTACAACAGGGCAGTCGATGCATATGCTGACAATCTGTACAGGTTTGTTTTGAAAAACCTGAGGGATGAGCATATGGCCAGGGACATCATTCAGGATACTTTTGAAAAACTCTGGGTGAAACTGGAAGATGTATCGGCACTGAAAGTGAAAACGTACCTTTTTACCTCGGCCTATCATACCATGATTGATTATATCAGGAAGAAAAAGAGGTATGCCGATGTGGATCCTGACCCGGTTCATGAACCGTCACATACCCGGCAGTATTCGGATTTAAGTGAGGTGCTTGAGAGGGCAATTGGAAACCTGCCGGATGACCAGAAGGCTGTGGTAATGTTAAGGGATTATGAAGGTTACTCATACAGGGAGATTGCCGATATAACGGACTTATCAGAGTCCCGGGTGAAGGTTTATATTTACAGGGCCAGGGTCTATTTGAAGAACTATATCGGTAGCATGGAACAGGTAATATAATATGGATATTAACAGAAATAACTATGAAGCGTATCTTCTTGACCTGCTTGAGGGCAGGTTGACTGCTGAGGATCAGTGTGTAGTTCGTGAATTTCTGTTATTGAATCCGGACTGCAGGGGAGGACTGGATGGGGCGGAGCCCTGGATACTGGAAAAAAGCGGGATCTCATTTCCGGGCAGGGAACAACTGAAAAAAGTATATCCGGATGGTACGTCGATACTGACAGAGACAAACTTCGATCTTTTTTCCATTGCCAGGCTTGAAGGTGACTTGACCCACTGGCAGGAAAAAGATTATGGTACCATGGTGGCGAGAGATGAGGATAAGAGCAGGGAATGGGAGGACTGGCAGAAGACAAAACTGACCAGTGTTCACATTACCTTTAGCGGAAAGGAGAAGTTAAAGAAGAGTAAGGGTGTTAACGCCAGGGTGATCTGGTTGAGTGTTGTTTCCTCAGTAGCTGTTATCGCATTGCTCATCTCCTTTTTGAGGATCGATACGGTTGTCCCCGGACCAGACCTGATCGAAGAGGTTTCAACATTACACTCCCTGGAAGAATATTCATCACCTTTGTTCGGGAATGAAAAAGCGGAATTTACGGACCATCCTGTTGCGCTTTCAATTAAGAAAAATCCCGATCCAACTGAATTAACCGGGACGAAAAAAGGTGCCGGGGATTCCAAAGTAACAGCCGACACAGTTCAGCAGGTTCGTCAACAGCAGATTCAACCCCGATCTTTGCGAATTGCCAGCGTTGCTCACAGAGATGTTGGTTTTATAAACAGGGGAAGTTATGATCAGATCAGACCTCTTGAGATCCCCCCGGTTGCCACACATCTGACCAGTTTGTCTTTTTCACAGCTCGCAACCATGGACCGGCAGGAATTGTTTGATGAGTATACCAGGGAAAATGATATATCTATCTGGAGCATTGCCAATGCAGGTATCAAAGGCATCAACAGGATAACCGGAGCTGATCTTTCCCTTCTTGCCTTCAGGAATGAAGAGGGTGATGTTTCCGGTTTCCGGTTTAAATCCAGGAGATTTTCTGTTTCAGCTCCCCTCGAAAGGGCAGAATAATCTGTTGGTGTGCAACCTCTCCAATATGATGTTGTCTTTAGAGAAGAATCTAATTACAAAATCATGAAAAAAGCAATTTTATTACTGGTTATCCTGTCAGTCTTCATACGTGCATTTCCCCAGGACAGGGAGTACCAGACGATTTTTGACAACCATGAACTTCGAATTTCCGGTATGGGAGGTCCGTTCATGCAATTTACAGCGGTTGCAGGAGAATTTGCCCATATGATGGGTGGTGGTGGCGCCGTTCTGTTGAATGATTTCTTTTTTGGTGGTTATGGACTCGGACTAACCAATGCGATCCCGGATTATGTGAATGGAAACAACAATGATCGGTTGAGCCTGGGTCATGGAGGGTTTTGGCTGGGATATACCCTTCTTGGAGAGAAGCCCATTCACCTAAATTTTTCTACCATGATCGGTTGGGGTGAATTCGGTATCATGCAATACAACGAGTATTATCCTTTCCTGCGGGATAAGGTTTTTGTATTGGCTCCAGTCATTGAGGTGGAGTTGAACCTGACTAATTATTTCAGGATTGGCGCTGGAGCCACCTATAACCTTATTACTGGTGTTGATGATCAATTGCACGGTTACAGATCCAGTGATATTACAAGTCCGGGTGGTTTTCTCAGTTTTAAGTTTGGCTGGTTCTGACCGGTTCCCGCATATCTTCCTCCCAAGAGTAACGGTATTCAGACCTGACGCATATGTTAGCGAAATAACCTGGGATTTTTTGCGTAGCAAATAACCACGTTATGAGATAATATATGCAGAAGGGAGAAGAATAAATTTCCTTATATTTGGGTGAATGAGCTTGTTGGAAAGAGGGACAGTCATAAAATCCACCGGTAGCAGGTATACAGTCAGGGTTAAGGACAACCAGATTGTACATTGCAGCATTAAAGGTAAATTCAGAATAAAGGGAATCAGGGCCACCAATCCTGCAGCGGTTGGAGACCATGTGGTGTTTGAATGGTCGGATGACAAACAAACAGGGATCATTACTTCCATTGAGGAGCGCAAGAACTACATCATACGTAAATCTTCAAAATTGTCAAAGGAGTACCAGTTGCTGGCCTGCAATGTAGATGTGGCCTGGCTTATGGTAAGTATGATCCTTCCAAGAACACTGACTGCATTTATCGATCGATTCCTGGTTTCTGCTGAAGCTTACAGGATTCCCGTAATCATATTGTTCAACAAAACAGATCTTTATGGTGAGAGTGAGTTGGCTGAAATGGAAGAATTATACTCTGTTTACACGAAGATTGGTTACAGGTGCATGAAGCTTTCATTGCAAACAAAGGCTGGCATTGAACTGGTAAGGGAAGGGATGAAGGGTAAAGTGAATGTTATTGCAGGCAATTCAGGAGTGGGGAAGTCCACACTGATCAATGTTCTCGATCCCACCTTTCGATTGAAGATCGGTGACATTTCTGATTTTCATCAAACAGGAAAACACACCACCACATTTTCGGAAATGTTTGACCTTGATTCCGGAATTCAGATCATCGATACACCAGGTATACGGGGATTCGGCACCATCGACATAGACAAATCGGAGTTGTTCCATTTTTTCCCTGAGATTTTCAGGGCCAGTAAACAGTGCAGGTATCACAACTGTATGCATCTGAACGAACCTGATTGTGGAGTTAAGCTTGGGGTTGAAAAAGGAATCATCAGTGAATCCAGGTATCTGAATTATTTAATGATGATGGAGCACGACGATGGTAAATATCGATAATTTTTAGCAGGCAAATGGAAAATAGTTTATAAGTTTATGCCCTCACGATCTGGCCGGTTGATGATCAGAAGCAACTTCATATCTGCACTCATACTCTTCATCATTCTTGCGTTGAATGGAATTACCATCTTCAGCATTAATAAACGGTATGTCAATTTTCTCAATGAATCACTCCAGTCGCAATCTCAGCTCTGTGGTGAGCATATGGAGACCACGTTGTTGCAGTTCTCCAGCGATATCAACCATGAACTGAACATGCACAGATACTCCGAGATATTCGGAGATCCGGCAAAATTCCGGGAAGCCACACAGAGTCTGCGCCTCTTCTATACGAAATACCGGGACCTGATTACCAATATATCAGTGTACGATAACAAGAAGAACTTTTATGCGCTGTACCTTGAATCGGAAGACAATTTCGGCAAATCGGACCGGTTCGTTGTGGATAGTTTTCCCACAAAAACCCAGAAAAGACTTCACTCACGCGACAGGGTTGAACAGCATGGAAGCATCCTGAAATACTACTACCCCTATTTCGGTCAGGATGTAGTCAATGGGAATGTGATGGTTGAGGTGGATATCCATCGGTTTGCAGAGGAGATCTTTAACCTCTATCCCCGGGGAAAAACCGTGGACTGGCAGTGGGTCCTCGGCGTCGATGGAAACATTATCCTGGACAATTTTCCCGGCGATTCGTTTCAGGTGCTGCAATTGGATGTGCTGGCCGACAGTGTGAAAGCGGAAGCCATAGGAATCATTGAACATTCCTTCATCAACGAAAAAGGAAAATCGGAAAAAATCTATACGGCCTATTACCCATTGAGTATTTACTCTAAGAAAATGGGAATCATGTTTTCTGTAAGTCGAACCAGGTTTTTAAATTTCTTCTTACACCGGAACCTGATGGTGGCGATACTCTCTCAGTTGCTGGCCACAGGACTCGTGGTCTACCTGCTTATATCGCTGGCAAGACAGAAAAAGAAGGAGCAGCGGTTGAAACTTTCAGAGATCGTGTTCAGACAGATCATCGAACATTTTCCCATTGGCATCATGATCATTGATGAGATGAATATCATTCGCAACATCAATAGTTCGGCTCAGAAAATGTTGTTTTTAGGGAAATCGGATAACCTGGTGGGGAAAGATTTCAGCAAACAATTCCTCATATCAAACAAGTACCTGCTCAGTGACGGACCCAGTCCGTTCATGGACGATACTCATTATCTTTATTATGAGAGAGATGGAATAGAAACAGTTATTTACAGATCTGAAAAGATGACTTCCATCGGGGGTGAAGAATTGAAGCTTATTGCTCTGATTGATGTTTCTCCGCTGGAGAAATCAAGAAAGGTTGAGGTGGCTGCCAACAAGGCTAAATCCGATTTTCTGGCAGCCATGAGTCATGAGATCCGGACACCCATGAACGGGATTCTGGGAATGGTTAATAACCTGCTTGAACAGAAAACCAGCAAAGAACTAAGCGGAAAAATTGAGGTAATCAAACGTTCTGCCGACCTGTTAATGACCATTATCAATGACATCCTGGACTTTTCTAAAATTGAAGCTGGCCGGATGATGCTGGAAGAGATTCCGTTCATTTTATCCGACGAGTTGGAACTTGTAGTTGAATTATTCAGACCGCTGGCAGAAGAAAAAGGGTTGGAACTGTCCATTAATCTCAAACAGGATGTGCCGAACAAGCTCATTGGAGATCCTTTCAGGTTGCGACAGGTCATATCAAACCTGGTGAGCAATGCTGTCAAGTTTACTGAGAAAGGCAGGATTTTGATCGGAGTAACCCTCATGGAATCTTATAAAAGCCAGGTAAACATCCTGTTTACTTTGGAGGATACTGGTATAGGGATTCCCCAGGACCGGATCAAAGAAATATTTGGAAGCTATACACAGGCCAGGGGTTCTGTTACCCGTAAATTCGGGGGAACCGGTCTGGGTACCACCATCGCGAAACAGTTGGTTGAATTAATGCATGGGGAGATCTGGGTGGAAAGTCCATCAACCATTTCAACGAGTGAGAAATTTCCCGGTTCAAAATTCAGCTTCACCATTGATGCTTATTCCAACGAACGCATCCCAAAATCCTTTAATTTCAAACAGATCTCAAGATTGAGTGAGATCAACGCCCTGATCCTTACCAAAGAATCGGATCCTTCCAGAAACACCATGGCCAGAATGCTGGGTAATTTTGGACTGAATGTTGTAACAAAAATATACCAGGAAAGCTCGGTCGAAAGCGTGATCCATCACCTGCAGGTGAAAAAGGAAAACTACCACCTGATTGTGCTGGTGGATAAGAATCAACTCGATGGTTTTTCCCTTGCCCAGGAAATGCAGAATAAGAAGCTGACCGATCACTATCCCATTGTACTGGTAAGTTCAAATGATAAGTCGGGGAATTACAAGATCTGTCGAAAACTTGGAATTGACTATTACCTCATTGAGCCTTTCGAGACCAAAGAGGTATTTGATATATTATCAGATAATTACCCGGGTATAGAGGATCGCAAGAGCCTGGAGCCCATGCTCAATGCTCTGCCATCGGAGCTCTCTATACTAATAGCCGAGGATAACCTGATCAATCAGAAAGTGGCCCAATCAATATTCAAGAACATTGGATACGAAATAGATATTGCCAAGAATGGACGCGAAGCTGTGGAGCTTATGGAAACGACCAAATATGATATCATTTTCATGGACCTCCTGATGCCGGAAATGGATGGTTACCAGGCCACCGAACTGATCAGAAAGTCCGGCCATACCCTCCCTGTCATTGCCATGTCGGCCGATGAGGATGATATAATCAGGGCAGCAGCTTTCAAGGCAGGTATGAACGATTTTGTAATGAAACCTGCCAGGGTTGAGACCATTAAACACCTGCTCATCAAATTTTTTTCAACAACCATTTAACGAAATGCGATCACACGAATTGGATTACAGGATACTTGGCGGCGATATCCAGCTTGTAGAAATTGAACTGGATCCAAAGGAAACCGTTATTGCCGAGGCAGGATCGATGATGTATATGGAAAACGAGATCCTTTTTGAAACAAAAATGGGCGACGGATCGGACCCAAACCAGGGTCTGATGGGAAAGCTTCTTTCAGCGGGAACCCGGGTACTTACCGGGGAATCGTTGTTTGTTACTCACTTCACCAACCATGGACGGGGAAAGCAGAAGGTAGCTTTTGCAGCCCCATACCCGGGAAAAATTATTCCAGTGGATCTGGCACACCTTGGAGGAGAGATCATTGTGCAGAAAGATGGATTCCTGTGTGCCGCCAAAGGAACAAGGATCTCCATCACACTCAACCGGAGAATCGGCAGCGGACTGGTAGGAGGAGAGGGTTTTATCCTTCAAAAGCTGGAAGGTGATGGCAAAGCTTTTATGCATGCAGGGGGAACGGTCATCGAAAGAAAACTGAACAATGAGACCCTGAAAATCGATACAGGTTGCGTGGTGGCATATACCCCGGGAATTGAATTCAATATTGAAACATCGGGCAACCTTCGGTCCATGATCTTTGGAGGTGAAGGTATTTTTCTGGCCACCCTTCGTGGAACAGGTACCATCTGGCTCCAGTCCATGCCCATCCGGAAGCTGATCCAGGCCATATCACCCTATGGCAGAAATGTCAGGAAAGAGGGCCGTTCTCTGCTTGGCAATTTTCTTGAACGGTAACAAGTCTTTAAATGTCCAGGATGGCTGATCTGATCCAGATAGAACAATTCTTTACACTCTCGGCCTTTCATCCTGTCATTGACGTGCGCTCTCCATCGGAGTTCAGCCAGGGGCATATGCCAGGATCCATTAACATTCCCCTTTTTGACGATCAGGAAAGGAAGATAGTGGGGACCAGGTACAAGCAGGTCAACAAAGAAGCAGCCATGTATGCCGGCCTGGAGTTTGCCGGGAAAAAGCTGGTTGAACTGGCCAAAGAAGGGAAGAAAATGGCGGGGAAAAGCAAAACTCTTCTGGTTCATTGCTGGAGGGGAGGAATGCGCAGCAAAAGCATGGTCTGGCTATTTGAAACGGTGGGATTGACATGCTACCTGCTTGAAGGTGGTTATAAGTCTTACAGGCGTCATGTACACAGTGAAATGGCTCTTCCGTTACATTTGAATGTGATCGGCGGGCGTACAGGCAGTGGAAAAACAGATATTCTGCTCTACCTGGAACAGGCAGGCGAGCAGGTGATTGATCTGGAAGGGTTTGCCCATCATAAGGGCTCTGCATTTGGTGCCCTGGGAGAATCCGATCCACCCACCACAGAGCAATTTGAAAATGAACTGCAACTGAAGTTGTCGGGCCTTGACCGGAGCCGGAAGATCTGGATCGAAGATGAGAGCAGGAATATAGGCAAGTGCGTGATACCCGGGGAACTGTATTCCATGATGCGGAAAAGTGAGATTGTTTTTCTTGATATCCCAAGGGAGATGCGGGCACGCTACCTGGTGAATCACTATGCTGAGTATGATGGCGAAGCATTAAAAGGATGTGTATTGAGAATCGAGAAAAAACTGGGGGGCGATCGTACAAGGGAGGCCCTGAAATCCATTGAAATGAAAGACTTTTACAATACGGCTATGATTACCCTCCATTATTATGATAAGGCCTATATGCATTCCCTGGATAAGAATCATAAGTACCACCATGTCATCCATTCAGATTGTGTTGATTCGGCCACCAACGCCGGGCTGCTTCAGAAGCATTTTAATAAATGGAAAAGAGAAAAGATTACGAACTGCTGGCCCCTGTAGGAAACTATGAATCATTGGCTGCAGCAGCCCAGGGAGGTGCAGATGCCATCTATTTTGGTGTCGGGCAGCTCAATATGCGATCACGCTCTTCGGTAAATTTCAAAGCAGATGACCTGCCGCAAATTGTTTCCAGGGCCGGTGAGCACGGAATGAATGCTTACCTAACTGTCAATACAGTGATTTATAACCACGAGCTCATCCAGATGAGAAAGATCGTGGATCTTGCTGTAAAGCACGGTGTATCGGCTATTATAGCGTCGGATCAATCGGTGTTGCAATATTGCAACAGTGCAGGTGCACGGGTACACCTGTCCACACAATTGAATATCAGTAACATTGAGACACTGAAGTTTTATGCTAACTACGCAGATGTGGTTGTCCTTGCCAGGGAACTGGACCTTCAGCAGGTCAAAGAGATCGCCGATGGCATAGTCCTGGAGGAGGTCAGGGGACCGTCGGGTGCTCCTGTAAAAATTGAGTTATTTGTCCACGGGGCGCTATGCATGGCCATTTCAGGCAAGTGTTACCTGAGTCTGCATGAACATAATCATTCGGCCAACAGAGGCGATTGTTTCCAGGTATGCCGGCGCGGATATACTGTTACAGATAAAGACAGGGATATAGAGCTGGACATAGATAATGAATATATTATGTCGCCCAAAGATTTGAAAACCATTCATTTCCTGAATAAACTACTGGATGCGGGAGTAAGGGTGTTGAAAATCGAGGGCAGGGCAAGATCTGCCGAGTATGTAAAGACTGTCACCTCTTGTTACAATGAGGCAATCCATGCCTGGGCAGATGGATCTTTTTCAAAGGAAAAGATCACCGGTTGGGATACCCGCTTAAGCGCTGTTTTTAACCGGGGTTTCTGGAACGGTTATTATCTGGGACAAAGACTTGGTGAGTGGAGCGAGGAATATGGATCAAAGGCTACCCGTAAAAAGGTGTACCTGGGGAAGGGCACCAATTATTTTGACCGGATCGGGGTGGCCGAAGTCTTAATCGAAAGCGGAAGCATGGAGGTGGGCGATGAGATCCTGATCACCGGGCCCACCACAGGGGTGATTGAAACAACTGTTAAGGAATTAAGGGTAAATGAGTTAAACTGCAACACTGCCAGTAAGGGTGAAAGGTGCTCCTTCCCGGTGGAACAGGTGGTCCGACGGTCAGATAAAGTATATAAACTGGTACCCCGCGAATGAAAAACCGGCGGAATCCTGCGAGCATCTTATTTTTTCAGGATAATTCGGATGATGGTGGAGACTCCCTGATCGGAGGAGAACACAAAAATTTTACCATGATGGTAAGATTCAATGATGCGTTTGGATAATGAAAGGCCCAGTCCCCATCCCCTCTTTTTGGTGGTGTACCCTGGTTTGAAAATGGTTCTGAAGCGGGATTTGGAAATCCCTTTTCCCGAGTCCTCCACATCAATGATGATGTTTTTTTCAGTCTCCACAGCATGAAGTATAATTCTTCCACTACCTTTTATAGCATCAATAGCGTTCTTGCAAAGGTTCTCAATGACCCATTCAAAAAGGGTTTCATTCAACCTGGCATGGATCGGATTTTCCGGTACATCCAGCAGATATTCTATGCATTTCGGACCTCTGTTCTGAATATATTCCAGACTGCTGGAGAGAATGCCGGTCAGGTCCGTTTTTTTCAGTGTGGGTTTCGATCCTATCTTTGAAAACCGGTCGGTAATTTTAACAAGCCGGGAGGTATCCTTTTGCATTTCACTGACCATGCCGGGATCCAGTTTGGATTGTTTGAGCAGTTCCATCCATCCTATTAAAGATGAAATAGGTGTCCCAAGCTGGTGTGCGGTTTCTTTGGACATACCGGTCCACACTTCATTTTGTTCAGCCTTCCTGGAAACACTGAAGGCGAAGTAGGAGACCAGGATGAACAGTATGATCACTCCCAGTTGCACGTATGGAAAGAAAATAAGTTTTCTGAGCAGGATGGAATCCCGGTAAAAGATATACTGGAATTCATCATTGCCAAGGGTTATAACGAGGGAATCATTTTCAATCCGGGCATGTTCAAGTTGTTTTTTCAGGTAGACAGGATCAACCACTTTCAGTGAATCCAGGTTCTTATGGTTTAAGATGTTACCCTCAGAATCTATAAGAATAACCGGGATATGGGTATTGCTTTCAATAACAGAAAAGGGGAATGCCAGGTCGGTTTCAAAATCTGCTGAATTCATCAATCGAATGGCTTCGGCCCATAATTCCACCTTCTTCCTTTCGGTGGTTTCGATTTCGTTAACAAGCCTGTTGGTGTACAACAGTGATCCGGCCCCAATCAGGATCGCTGACATCAACAGGATTTGCTTCCAGCGTTGTTTTTTAGTGTATATGTCCAATTATTCAGGTATATGCTGGCGTCAGGTCAACCATACTTTACAGTACGCTTGATATGACACTGGTTACTCATCAATAACGAATTCCCTTGCAGGTTTATTCTGAATGGTCTCCTTTCTTCCACGTTTCTTCCACCACCGCTCCTTTTCTTTGACCCTGACCGGGTCAACGGTACTATCCGGTTCATCAGAGAAATCAAATTTAAATATTTCTTCATTCTCCGCCTCCTTTTTTTTATGTTCAATGACGTCTTCATCTTTCCTGAAAAGGCCCAACTCCTCGTTCAGGATGTTTTTAAGTTCGATTCTTTCTTCCTTCAGATCATTGCGGATCTTTGTAGCGGTTTTTTCCCTGTCGATCTCCACGTTTGCCCCGGTTCCTTCATCATAGATTTTCAGAAAGAGTGTCCGTTTATCGGATTCATCTGCCGCCACATCGAACTCCGGGTTCTTTGATCTACGGGCTTTGTTATAGAGCAGTTCCGATAAAAGCAGCTTGATACGGTAATCATAGTGGTTGTCAAATCCATGTATTCCAGATGCCGAAAGGTTCAGGGCATTGGACTTGATGTCCATAACCGGTATAATCACCTGGTTTTCTTTGATCAGGATGGTATTTTCGAGGGTTTCAAACTGTATATTCCGGAGTTCTTCCACCTCGATAAACCGGGAAAGGGCCATGATGGGGGAAAATCCGATCAGCTCACCGTCCTGAATGATTATTTCATTTTCACTCAGAATGGTTTTCGTCCGGATGGTAAAAGTGCTGTCAAAACTGGCCGAAAATGCCGAGGAACCTGAAACAGAACCTTTCAGGTGTTCATGTGTAAGTTGTGTCTGCCCAAAATTATTGAAGGCATAAAAAAGCTGCTGTATGTCCAGATTATGGAGGCTGGCTGTGACGTTTGTTGAGATATTTCCTTCATGATCCTGGATCATTCCGAAACGACCTTTCATGGTGCCCTCCATGGTTTGCATATGAAGCGAATCAATCTGAAGGAAGGGAGAATCGTATTGAGCGATACCCCTTACTTTTTGGGCCGTTAACCGGTCTTTGGAGAATTCATTGATCACAAAATCCAGCTTCAGTTTAAGCTTCTCAGGAAAATGAATTTGCCCGTTTCTGTTGGCATTCGACCGGGGCAGGTTATCCAGCACTTCCTGGAGATCCAACCGGTTGGAACGAAAGGTAGCTGAGGCCACAAGGTCCTGGTTGTGGTCCAGGAGAAACGACAACAGGTTCTTGCCTGATCCGGATATGGTAAAATCACTGGCGCCATAGTTCCCTGAGATTGTTGGTTCCCAAAAATCATTATTGATGTGGATGGTTCCATTCAACCCGTTAAAAGGAGGACTTTTTTTTGTGACCTGAATCATCAGATCTTCCAATCCAATATCTCCGGAAATATCAAATGAAATGAATCTATTACCGGGAGACTTCAACCGGTCATATGATCCTGTCACTTTGATATTACTTACAATGGTTCCTTCTGCATCATCAATGGGAATCGATCCATACCATTTGATCCACTGTGAAGGATGGAAACCACCTTTTATTTTGAAAGAAAAATCCGGTTCATAGAAATTATGAATTTGTCCCTGTCCCGATATATGATCATCGCCGATTACAGCACTTATGGATTCAATATTCAGGGAGGTGGTCAGGGGGCTGAATTCACCCCCGTTCGAATAGCTGCCTGTCAGGTTAAGGTTTTTCACTGAAAAGGGAAGCCTGTCCCAACGCAGGTTTGCATTGGAGGTTTGAAAATTAGCTTCAACGCTGGGGGTAAGAGTTGAACTGATCATACCGGTCACCCTGGTATAAACCTGGAGAATTCCGTTTCCCTCGATTTCCTTCAACGGGCTGCTTAATTCACTGGGCAACAGGTCCAGGATCTCATGGATATTCAGATCCCTTGCTGTTGCATAAAGGTCCATATAGACCCCGCTGCCCGGATTCACATTTAACCGGCCATCCACATCAGCTATGATCCTGTCAATTTGCAGTCGTCCAGCTTTAATGGTATAGAGGGAATCGGTTACAATAAGGTTAAGTTTTGCCCTGATTTCCCGGTCCGACCCATAAAGAATTTTGTTGTTGGAGATTTCCACCAGGGTTCCTTTTAACGAGGTTTTGATCTGTGTGCTTTTTTTAGAAATTTTTCCGTTCAGGTCAAGCTGCTCCAGTATGCCTGAGGCCTTCAGATGCTTGGCTTTGTTGTTCAGCAAAATGTGGAAGTTACTCACCTTTAACTGCGCCATATTGATCTGTTGTTCAACCTTCCTGTCCCGGGAATTTTTCACCAGCAAATGATAGTTCACTTCTCCTGCTTTATCAGTGAACAGATGAAGAGTGCCGTTCTTGATTTCTAACTTTCGAATGTTATACTTTTTTCGGATCAGGTTGAACAGGTTGAAACTTACATTCACAGTTTCGGCCGTAAGCAGTGTATCTGCACCAGATTCTTCAAAATCATAGGTATTGAAATTGTGACTGGACCAGACTGTGATATCATTGAGTACAATGGAAGTGTAGGGAAACTTGTGAAATACTTTTATGTCTACCTCAGCCACATAAACTTTGCTGTCGAGCTTACTGTTTACCTCTTCAATTACAAAGGATTGGAGGTCATCCCCGTAAAATTTCACCACCACCACACTGGCAATGGCAAAAATCAGCAATGTGATCAACACAAATGCGAGCAGGTATTCAATTATGATCCTGGTCAGTCGTTCCATGGTTAATTCAGAAACTCACTGAAATCATGTTTATTGTCCAGCTCCACCGGAGTTTCATTGTGCCTGAAAAGCCTTACAGGGCGTTCACCTATCAGTTTCATCATTGAACCTTCCACCGTGAACATGCACCCTTCTCTTAAACCAAGGACGGTGTCAGCCGGGTTGGCTGCCAGGTATTCCATGATGCGGTCTTCCCTGGTTTCACCGGCATGGCCGGGAGGATTCAGGTCTGTATAGTGCGGATTGATCTGGAAGGGAACCAGGTTAAAGGCATGGAATCCTTCTGGTTCCAGGATGGGCATGTCATTGGTTGTGCGTATGGACGGACAGGTTACATTGCTTCCGGCGCTCCATCCCACATAAGGGATGCCTGAAAACACCCTTTCCCTGACGGTTTCGATGAGCCCGTTTTCCTGGATCATTTTAATGAGCTGAAATGTATTCCCGCCTCCCACCACGATGGCATCAGCCTCTTTCACTGCGGTCACCGGATCGGAGGTATGATGGATGGATGTTATGCGGTGACCCACCTCGGCAAAACGTTCTTTGACCCTTTCTTCATAATCGTCAAAGCTGATGGTCACTCCTGCATAGGGCAGAAAAATACAATTGAGGGATTGTTCGCCAAGGAAGTTCCGGATGTTATATTTGGGATAATCCAGGTATGGTTCACCTGGGTTGGTGGAGTTACTGATCAGGAGCAGTCTCATATGATGAATTTTTAAGTTCACCAACAAAGTTAATATTTTCAGGAAGCCATATGAGGGTGTCTCAATTGGATATCTTTTTCTTTCCTGATAATTTAACGCCAAGTGGTTATTAGCAAGCTAAAAATCCCAGTTGGCTTATAAATCATCACTCAAAAAAGTGTTCAATTGAGACGGTCCCATAAAAAACCGGTCAGTCCGGGAAAATCCCGAAACCGACCGGATCCACGGTAGTGGGGTATATCGGTAGAGTTGCCCTTTAGAATGGTATCAAAGCCAGACCGATGCTGAATGGATACAGTTCGGGTCCCATGTTTTCTTTGAACAGTGAGGTCATATAGTAGTTTGCGTAAAAATTAATGGCCCTGTAACCAACCCTTGCTGTAACTCCCCAGCGCAAGGGAGAGAGGTTATAATCACCTTTGGCCTTCTCCTTGGACTTTTCGCCACTGACCGTGTACTTGATTTTGGTATTTGACCAGAGTTTCACACCTCCCATAACTCCTCCGGAAATATGGATCCGGTGTCTGCCCGCAGGAATCTGAAATTCCAGCAACAGGGGAGCAGTAATGTAAGTGATGTTCATTTTTGATTTGGTGATATTGCCTGCATACTCTGGCACATATTCCACAATTTCACCTGTGACCGGATCTTTCCGGATGCTGTTCTGGCCATCGAAATTGTAATTAATAAACTCGAATCCAAGTCCCGTGGCAATTCCTATTTTATCGGTCCCAAGTCCAAAGCCGTAATCAATGATGTTGATGTTCCAGTTCCAGGATTTGCCTGTATTCAGGTCCATATATTCCTGACCGGGAGGCAGCTGCAGATTATTATCGGGCGTCAGGTAATTGTTCAGGCCGATTTCAAGTCCGGCATAATGAGGTTTGAATTTTTTATTTTTCTCATGGTGGGACTTTTTCTCACGTGGCTCCATTTCAATGATCTTGATCTCGGTTCCGTTTTTCCCTTCAATGATACTGATGCCACGGGAACCCAGCATTACCCTCACAGTATCACCACTTTCTTCTATGATAAGTACTTCATTTTCGCCGAGGGTGACTTTCGTCCTGTTGGGGGTTTCAATCACCTCCACCTTATTGAGAACATTCACCGTGTCTGCATATGATGCAGGGGTTTCCGGCACTTCGGGTACTTCGGGTACTTCGGGTACTGGTATATTTTCCTCCTCCTGCGCAATAACAGGGAAGAGCATTGAACAAGCTATCAATAGCATAAACAGACGTTTCATTTTAAAGGTATATTAATTGGTTTGGTTGTAGGACGAAAGGGGGTTGGAAAAAGTTACAGAAGGTTGATTAGAATTTCAACCCTATGACCACCACATCATCAATTTGTTCAATATTTCCCTTCCATTTTTCGAAAGCTTTATCCAGGAGAAGTCCCTGGTCGCGCATCTCTTTTTTGGAGTTGGCTATGAGCAATTTCTTGAAAGAGCGGTATTTCAGTTTTTTACCCAGTGGACCTCCGAACTGATCAGCATATCCATCGGAAAACAGGTAGATGGTGTCGCCGGGTTTCATTTGTATCTCCTGCCCACTGAAAGGAGTCATTACCAGGTGGATAGATACGGGCATTTTATCCGTTTTAAACACGGTCAATTCACCATCACGTACCAGGTACAGTGGATTGTTTGCCCCTGCAAAAAACAATTTTCTCTCCTTTCGGTTGATTTTGCACACCACCATATCCATGCCGTCCTTAGCTGTGCCCGGGTCCCCCTTCTGGCGAAGGGTTTCGATAATCTGACGTCGCAACTCATTGAGCAGGTCATCCGGATCAATCTGTGGTTGCTTGTGCACGATCTCGTTCATCAGGGCCATGCCGAGCATGCTCATAAATGCACCCGGAACGCCATGTCCGGTACAATCTGCAACAGCGATATAGAAATAATCGTTTTGATCGCTGACCCAGTAATAGTCACCGCTGACAATATCCCTGGGCTTAAACAGAATGAAATGTTCCAGAAGTAGTTTTTTCAGCATTTGTTCTGAAGGGAGCAGTGAATCCTGGATTGTCTGCGCATAGGTGATGCTGTCCATGATCGATTTTTGTTGTTGCGCGATCTGATCCCTCTGGAAGCGCGCAAAATCGCGTTGTGCTTCAATTTCAGTATTGGCTACCTCCAGCTCATGGGTCCTTTCCCTGACCTGTTGCTCAAGCCTGTTTTTCTGTGCTTTGATGGCACGGATCCTGATGATATAAAACAGGTAGGTGATAAAAATAAAAACCAGGAACAATACAACCCTGAATATCCAGGTATTGTACCACGCTTTCCTGACGCTAAATTCATATTTCTCAGCGTAACCCCAAATATTGTTTTTGCCTTTGGCCTTGTAGATGAACTCATATTTTCCCGGGGGCAGATTGTTATAATAAGCCTTGTATTCGCTTCCACGGTGGTAAGAAGAATACTTGTTTCCTGTACCTCGCAGGTAGTATTCATATTCCACCGAGGTTTCGTCTGAAAAGGAGAGTGCACTGATCTCAAAAATGAGGTTGTTCTCATTGTGGGAAAAAATCTGTCCGTTTTTTGCTTCTGCCAGAGCCCCGTTCAGGAACATTTTCTCAATATAGCATACCGGTGAATAGTTAAGGGTCGATTTGGCCCTTATGTTGAAATTAGAGATACCATGATATGTCCCTACCCATAGCAGGTCGTTCTGATCTATAAAGAGTCCTCCGGGAGTGATCTCATCCCCGCTTAGTCCGTCTTTGGCATTAATGGTAAATTCAAATTCCCGGGTGTTTGTATTGAAGTAGCTGAAGCCTTTGTTGGTGCCCAGCCAGAGGTAATTTCTGTTTTTTGCAGGAAAAATTGATTTGATTACCATTTCCCTGTCAAAGGAGGAAAGTTCTACCTGGTCGAACCGGCCATCACTGACCAGACCGATCCCGCAATCGGTCCCTACCCAAACATTGTTCCCGTCTTTACGGAGGGTCCATACATTGCAATCTGTTTTCTGAAGCAATTCAAAGGAGGCACCATTGAAAGTGACAAAACCCGTGCTGTTACCTCCGATCACCTGTCCATCCAACTCAATGAGCTGGAAAATGTTGGAGGTGAATTTGTTTTTAAGTTGCAGGGGCTGGGAGTGGAACGTGGGAAAGTAGTAAATGATCCCGTTGATCCCTGTCAACAGGAAAATCTCTCCTTTGCTGGTAACAAAGATTCTTTCCGGGCTGTGGACATTCTGGTTGAACATGGTATGCCTGACGAATTCAAGGGTTCGGCTGCTCACTTCAAACAATCCTTCATTGTTGGCCAGCAGGATGTTGTTATTGGCCAGCAGGGTACCGGTAAACTTGATATTGCTTGTTCCGGTCTGGGGAGTAAAATTCACAAGCTGATCATTTTGAAAGTAGAAGATCCCATTGTCGGAAGTGATCCAGATGCGGGACTGCTTATCCTGGAATACGGAGTAGATGTAACTGTTAATGGTGTTCGGATAAAAATTCCTGAGTCCCCTGCGGTTGGTCAGTCGCTGCAATCCTCCCGAAAATCCGATCCAGATGTTGTCTTCCTGGTCGATCAGGAATGACAGTATCTTGTTGTTTTTAATTCCAATCTCCTGTTCGTAAATGATGGGTTCCTGATCGGTGGAAATGACCTGGAGTATCCTTGAATCGGTGACCAGCCATACCGAACCGAACTTATTGGTTGTAATATCGGAAATAATATTTATGGGGAAATGCAGTCTCTTGTTCAGGTTCCACGAAGATGCATTATACTGATTATCAATAAGATCAGATAAATGAGTAATGTAAAGTCCCTCGTTGGTTGAGATCCAGATGCTATCATTGGTATCTATGAATAGTGAATAGCTATCCTTATTGCTGAGCTGCGTTATTCTTTCGTTTTCCCAATCGTACATAAACACACCAAGGATGGTGGCGAAAAGCAGATGACCCGTTCCCGGGTCCTCGGTGATGTGGTAAATGAGGTCTGGCAATATTGAAAATTCAGCATTCAGGAACCTGATTTTGCCATCCAGCTTTTCCAGGTAAATTCCGTCATCTCCGATAAACCACCGGTTGTCCCTGGAATCTATGAATGCTTTGTTAAAGGAGACTCCTTCCAAAAGAATTTCGAATGCAGTATCATTTCTGAATTTTGCGATTCCGTTGGCGGTTGCGAAATACATGGTACCACTGCTGTCCTGTTTGATATCCCTTACCGAATTATTGGGCAATCCCTGTTCATGATTGAACACCAGCATCTCCCTCCCGTTGTACCGTACAGCACCCGAATTGGTGCCAAACCACATGTATCCTTTCCTGTCCTGGAAAATGGAAAATATATCTTCCTGGGGAAGGCCATCATCGGCTCCATAATTGACATAAGGCAGTTGCCCGGTCTGGAAGCTTTCATAGTAGCTGTTGATAAATGCCTCAGGCGCCTGCAGTGTGTTTCCCCGCAATGCTTTCAGCAGGATACCAATCAAACCCTGTTGCCTTGATCTGGCTATGAAATTTTCCACTTCCTTCTGCAATTCCGGTTGGTCTTTGCGAAGCGCCCAGCTTACATCCAGTTGCCCCAGTTCCATTTTGACTTCCAGATCGGGGTAAGCTGATAACTCATAAAATGCATTATAAATAATGGTATAGTCGGCTTTCCCGGCAGCCACGTCCGGAATGAAATTGTTAACGCGCTCATAGTAATAATTGGATATCTCATTTTCGACCAGAATGTCTTCATACACAGTTTCACCTCCCGTCACCCCCCTGAGTTTCTTCAGGTCCTCCAGTGAGTTGATCTCTGTGCCTTTTCTGGCAACAACCGTATAGGCCGACGGGTAAACCGGGACCATATTTACCTTGTTGGTGCGCCAGTCCAGGGGAGCAATAATCTCGCATGCAAGATCGAAATAGTTGAACCAATCGGGGGTATAGAACGAGTCCCGGTAAACTGTTCCTTCTGTGGTTTCCCAATATTTTGCGAAGTAGGGGGTGACCACAAATTCAAGGGTTACTCCAAGGTAGTCGGCAAATTCTTCGGCAAGGGCATGCATGAATTGTTTCTGACCACCATCGCGGTATATGAAATTGCGTTCCCTGAGGGCTACCACAATTTTTTTAGAAGCCATGATTTCATCCAGATCCCGCTGGTAACGTTCGATCCTCAGGTTTTTACTGAGCCTGTCCAGGTAAGATGAATAGGTAATTTCAAACCTGTGGTAGAAAATTTCATCCAACACCCCGTTACTGGCAATGGTTTCAAAGAAATTTTCCACTTCCTGAATGAGTGGATTGTTCTTGTCCACAGCCCAGGCAGTGCGGGTAATATCACTGATGGGAAAAGCAATTTTATACTTCTGTTCGCTGGTTACATTGAAATTTAAAGCCTCATCGGCATCCAGCACAATTCCGTATACCTCTTTATTCTGCAACAGACGTTTGGTCTCTACACTGCTTTTTGTGGGAACCAGGAGAATACCATTACCGATGGAAGCATTGATCTCCTTTAGATGTTGCTCAAAAGTTGTAGCACCCATGAATGCGATCTGTTTGCCATCAAGTTCGTCGAATCCGCCAGGGATCTCTTCATTTTTGTTGATCATCAGTAATTCGGCAGATTGCAGTGTTTCAGCAAACCCGAACAATTTCTTCCTCCATTCGATGATTGTAAAGGTAGAACAGATGATATCTGCTTTTTTAAGAGCATCGGGAGTATAACTGATGTCCGGATCAGTTTCAAGATTGGGAGGAATAGCACCGTCTTTCATGAATGCTTCATCCCAATCAATCGCCACCTCGATCAATTCCACATTCAGGTACCTGGCAAATTCCAGGGCGAGGTCATAATTGATGTTTTTCAGGTCATCACTGGTAAAGGCCACATAGATTTTCCCGCTGCGCTTGATTTCACCTATGCTTCTTCCCGACATTCCGGTAAAAAACAGGGACACAAGCAAGATAAATAGGAGTTTTCTTACAGGCATAGCGGCTACTTTTCAAAAAACTCCTTCAGTGCTCCGAAATAATAGGTATCCCAGCCATGGACCATATCTTCAAATGCCTCATCGGGAATGTTTGAATGATGGAGCTCAATCCTGGTATAGAGCCTGTCGGAACGAAGGGTGATGGTCACAATAGATTTTCCATCCTGATCTCCGAAATACCACTCCTGGACAATCTTGCTGTCTTTTTCAAAGGAGAGGTTTTTCCCTTCTATGTCTCCATCGAAAAGAGAAAACTCTGTTTCAGGCTCTTCTTTCATTTTGGCCTGACTACCGGTCCATAATGTTATGGAAAAAGGATTGGTTAAGGCGGCATAGATTTCAGCCGGTGTGCCTTTGATGCGGTAGTATTTGCGGAGGTCCTTCATGATCGGTTCAGTTACTACCAAAATTAAGGCTTTTTGCGGAATTACCGCAGGGCGCAACCCTTTCTTGATTGAAAGCATCTATATAATGATAAACAACAAGTTTTCAGTATCTTGTAACATTGATCCCCAACATCATGAAAAAGCTTGTCAATTTTGTTCTTTTCGTAGCATTGGTGCTGATTGTCGCGCTACAGGTGAAAGCACAGGACACCTTTTCTCCGGAAGCATACATGCAATACCTTTCAGCGCATAAAAATTACACTACCCAGGAGTTGCTGGATGACCACCCACCAAGGACCACCTATTATTCCAGCAGGCAATATCCTGCCGACCTGCCAGCCGTTCCCTGGTATGATTCGCTGAATAGCAGGTTTCATTTTACTACCGATGAAAACACCCTCCTCAGTCAGAATTTCTTCATGGTTTCTGAACGCCTTGGGTCACGTGATTGGTCCAGTGCATTCATCAGTATTTACAGCAGCGATCTTCCCCTGTTCCTCAGTACAGATTTCATACTCTCTACCCTGCACAACTCCTATGACGCCATCCTGCAAACCATTGAGTGGCAATTCCTGGAGCCTAATTTGCTCGAATTGCTACATGCCATGTATGCACATTTTCCGGATATGGTTGACACCTATTCCACCGATACCAGGTACGTGGATGTGCTGAAGGATGTGGACTTATTTATATCTGTGGCGTTATCACTTGCCGAAGACAAGGAGTACTTCCCGCAATATGACACACAGGTGCAATTTAAAGAGCTGATGGCTGCTGTTGAGGCTGAGCAGATGATCTCCATGACACTGTTTACCGATAACAAATTGCGAAAGCTGGATTTCAGTCAATTCACTCCCAGGGGACATTATAACAAGGTGATTTATACTCCCGATGGAGAAATTACCCTGGAGAAATATTTCAAAACCATGATGTGGTTGGGCAGGATCGATTTTCTTTTGACCGCACCTCCGGAAAATCCCTGGGAGCCGGATTGGACAGATCAGGAGTTAAGGCGGATGCAGCTGGGTGCATTGTTGCTGAATGAGGTTCTGTATGGCTGCGGGAGACTGGAGAACCTGACCAAACATGAAGAGATCATCTCTTTTATGGTTGGACCGGATGATAACATGACACCGGGTGAGTTGAAAGGCCTGAGCGACCGGCTGCTGGTCGAAAGTCAGGACCTGTTTCAGCAGGGGACCTTCGATACCTTCATGGATAACCTGAATGCATCTGATAACTATGGTCAAAAGATCATGTCCAATTTCTTTTTTGTGGATCCCTTTTCCTCCGATCCAGGCACCCTGCCGGTATCCTACAAATTGTTGGGTCAGAAGTTCCTGGTGGATTCTTATGTGTTCAGCGAAGTGGTATTTGACAGGATCGTGTATGAGGGAGAGAAGATCTGGAGACCACTGCCCGATCCTTTGGATGCCATGGCTGCACTGGGCAATGAAGATGCCCTCTCCCTTCTTGAGGGGGAACTCGAACAATACAAGTATGCTGCAAACATGGCAGGTTTAAAGTACCTGATTGATGACTATGATGACGATTTCTGGGAACAATCATTGTACAATACGTGGCTCAACGCCATCCGCAGTCTCAATCCTTTACCGTCGTCCGGCGGATTGCCCTATTTTATGCAAACCACTGCCTGGCATCATCAGAAGCTGAATACCCAGCTTACTTCATGGGCCCAGCTAAGGCATGACAATATCCTCTATGGCAAACAATCCTATACCGGGGGAACAGGGTGTTCATATCCTTATACATATGTGGAGCCTTATCCGGAACTATACAATAAACTGAAATTGTTTGCTGAAAATGCATCGGACTTTTTCAGTGATGTTCTGGCCGGTGAGCAGGTTGACAGCAAGGATCAGATTATTGACTACTACACTGGCTATGCCGGTATTATGGAAATACTTGAACTCATCGCCCAAAAGGAATTAGAGAGCACCAGGCTCTCTGAAGATGAGGTGATTTTCCTGAAGACCATGATCAACGAGTACATGATTTCAGGGCCTTCCATCACAGGATGGTATACCGATCTCTTTTTTGATGTGCAGAAGGGACTGGGAATGGATTTCACGGTGGCCGATGTACATACCCAGCCTACTGATTATGGTGGGGCAGTGGTGGGAAATGTACTGCACGTGGGAAATGGAATGATCAATATGGGGATATTCATTGCGGACAATCCGTGCAATCCGGGTCAATACATGGCCTATGCCGGACCAGTTTCATCTTTTCATCAGGAAGTGACTTCCAATTTCAAACGGCTCAACGACCAGGAGTGGGAAAATTATTTCTGGGCAGGGTACGAATCTTACCCCGCCAGACCTGACTGGGTATCTTCATATCTTACAGATCAGGAAGGGTTTTTATACCCTGAGGGAAGGTTATTAAAAGGAGTACTGTATACAGGTACAGGCACAACGCCCGGAATCGGGCAACAGTTGTTCGATTACCTGCTTGTGTTCCCAAATCCGGTCTCAATCGAGGCGCATATCCGTTTCGTGCTTAACAGAGAGAGCAATTTTATCATGGAAGTTTATGATGCTTCGGGCAGGAAGGTCTATACTGAACAACGAGAGAACCTGGCTCCGGCAGAGCATGACATTTCTCTCTCTGTTGACAATTGGCAACAGGGATTATACCTTCTTAGGATCGGGATAGGAAACCAGTATGCTGTGAAGGGAATGGTAATCCAGTAAGTGTGTTAATCCACGGGTTTGAACACTTCAGAGATTTCAATTTTAACGATCCGGTAGCCTTTCCAAACTTCGATGGCAGCGAATACAATACCAACGAATACGGCAAACATACCGGCATAGAAAAACCCAACGATCAACCAGTCAAATCCTGGAGTACGTGCATGGATGGTAATTCCAATCAGCACCGAACTTACTATAAACAGGGCTACTCCCAGTGAGTAGCTGAAAACAGCGTTGCGGACCAGGGAGATTCGGCCGATCAGATGGCTGATCTGGAGTTCAATATTGCTCAACCTGCTGCTGTCGGTTTCGTCGAATTTTTCCTGGTGAAAAATCTTCCGTTTCTCCTCGTTCAACAACCTGATGCGATTTACCACCAGGCTGTATTTGTTGTTCATTCCCAGTAAAAGCAAACCGCATGCAGAGATCATCACTCCGGGTGCAAGCATTCCCTGGATAAGCTGAACAATGGGCGTTTCCATACATCACAGAATTATACTTGCAAATGTTGTGAATTAATATGGATTTATCAAGATGCCCGTGGGGATTTGGAACCTCCTTATTGTTGATCAAGAAAAAATAATTCTTCTTTCAGGGATTCTATTTGGTCCTCCAGGATATTCTACTGGGCAGCTGAATGGTACGGGGATAACAGAAAAGCAAGTCCTGTTAATAATGGAGTTCCGGAGTTGGTTCATGGTGAAAAAGTGACCGCCAGACAATACCGGCGGTCACAGAATAGAGTGTTTATTGCAGGGCGAAGGTGACAGGAAAAGTAAACAGCACATTAACGGCCTTACCCATGTGCGATCCTGGTTCCCAGTCTGGGGATTCAGATACAAGCCTGATCACCTCCTCTTTTAGCAGATCAATGTATTTTTGTTCCGGTTTTTCCTGATCCTCTGCCAGGGTGCGATAGGCAGTCACCACTACTTCATCCTGGTTTTTTCTATCAGTTATGCCCGAAACTGAAGGGTCGATGACAACTTTACCTGTACGGGTCACCGTAAAGCTGATGAATATTTTTCCTGTGGCCCCGTTTTCTGCTGCTTCCCTGGGATAGCGGATGTTTTTAGCGATGTATTTCCGGAATTCTATTCCGGGGTCCCCACCCTGGAAGGTTGGCATATTATCAATGATATAAAAGACCTCCTCGTCTTCCAGGGAGGACTGGTTTTGGATAGCGGGAATTTCCTCATTCATATCAACTTCTTCAGCGATTTCCTGGATGGGATCATCAGTTATTAAAGTTTCACCTTTTTCTGTACAGGAGACAAGGTAAAAAGCAATTGTTACAAGGGGAAGCATCAGGAAAAGTTTCCATTTGCTGCCAATTCTATAATTTTTGTTTAGCATGTTGATTCGGTTTTTAATTTGACTACTGAATTGATTGTTAATTGAAGCGCTTCCTATATATTGGTTTAATATGGACAATTGGTATTTCGTGGGATCGGTACCTTTGCTGATC
>SDBT01002734.1_pt1 | contig 30940 bp, 46 predicted proteins | sample 2277101 | NCBI WGS metagenome assembly SDBT01 (sample SAMN10404973, study PRJNA504765) | marine sediment metagenome | isolation source: marine sediment core GS10_PC15, 103 cmbsf | place: Arctic Ocean: Southern Knipovich Ridge | collected 2010 | reverse complement strand
AGAACTTTGAGCTCCTTGTGAACCTGTGGCTCCGGTTGCACCTGACACAGCACCTATATTAAAATTAGCCATCTCAATAGTAATATCTTTACCTGCACCATTTGTACATTGGATTCTTAGATCTAAAACATCATCTGCTGAAAATATATCGACTCCTGTTAATGATGCAGAACCAATATCGGTTGCTGATGCTACTTTTCTTCTAAATTCAACACTGTTTAATTCAGTACCATTAACAAATAATGCAACTTCATATATAGCATTTAGCTCACCAGAAAAACTAAGTGAAGCATCAATTTTATATCCACCTGCATTTACAATTGTCATTGTTCCATTCACAGCAGAAAGTGTAACATCTTGGTTATGTCCTGCAACCCAATCTGTGTCCCATTTATAATATTGACTTTGATTTGTGAGTGTTTGTGGTGTACTATTATTATAAATATAAAGTTCACCGAGACTAGCGGTTCCAGGGTCGGCAGCATCGCCTTGATTTCCTTGGTAACCTTGATTTCCCTGACTTCCTTCATCGCCTTGAGCACCAGTAACTCCCTGATCTCCCTGATCGCCTGTTTCACCTTGAGTACCCTGATCGCCTGTTTCGCCTTGAGTTCCTTGTGAACCTGTGTCGCCTTGGTCACCTTTTACGCCTTGAGTTCCTTGGTCGCCAGTTGAACCCTGCGTTCCCTGATAACCTTGATTTCCCTGAGAACCAGTATCACCTTGATCGCCTTTCACACCTTGGGTTCCCTGATAACCCTGAGTTCCCTGATTTCCTTGGGAACCTGTTGAACCTTGGGCTCCTGTTGAACCCTGAGCACCGGTTGAGCCTTGCGCTCCGGTGGAACCTGTTGAGCCTTGAGAACCGGTATTACCTTGAGTTCCGGTATCACCTTGAGAACCTGTTTCTCCTTGAGTTCCCTGATTTCCTTGATTACCAAGACTTCCTTGGTAACCTTGATTTCCTTGATCGCCCTGAGCTCCTTGAGTTCCTTGAGCACCCTGATCACCAACCAGACTTGATAGTGCTACCCTATAAGTAACACCGTCTTTAACAACTGGAGCAACCTGCGCTCCTGATATATCGACTAATAAGTCTAATTGTGAAGGTCTTATATAACTAAGTGCCATATATTATAATTTTATCATCTTCAGTAGTTAAAATATCATCTCCTGCATCCTCTGTAATGTATGCGGTTGCAGATACATTCGTAACAATTAAGTTAATAGTGAAAATTGCAACATATCCGGATTCTGTACGAATAATATTATTAATAGTAAACCCTTTTGTTGCAAAGCAATCAATAGCAATATCATCTATGGTTACAACTCTTTCATCAGCAGATGAAAATAGTAAGTATAGATTTAGTATCTTAGATTGTAAATCATTCAATGAAGTAGAAATAAGCGTTGTTTTTAAGATTAACTCATTACCGGTTCGATTCGTAATCTGATAACCTTCTGCTCCATATTTTGTAACAAATTGTTCTTTTGGATTAGACAAATCATATAATCCGTTATGTTTTTCAAGATAAAGTCCAAAACTTAAAAATGGAATACCATCAAACATAAGTACATCCGAAGATGTTGAAGGTAATGAGCCTCCGGACAGCGTAACAATAGGCTCCCTAAAAGTGAAAATAAGCGAATATGCACCATTGTAAATTTTTGATGTCATTTTCTTAACGTAAACACTAAAGTCTCCGTATGGAGTTGAGAATGTAACCAAATCAGTGAGCCCATCAATGAGCGCATTTAGACCAAATAAATTATTATCAAGTGTTGGCCTTTCTCCAAACATATTTGCATAAAACAAAATCTCTCTTCCATCAAAGAATAGTTCATCCGCATCAACATAAGCTTGTACTGAATGATCTTCGGCCCAACTATGATCTAATTGACCAATTCGTTTAGGTAAATTCCAATGTCCGGAAAGGGCAATATTACTCTTTGGAGCTTGTCCTTCGATAACTCCCAAAGTACTTAAATCCGTTCCGTTTAATGTATAACTCATGTTCCTAAATCCCTTCCTGTTTGTATTGGTATTGTATTTGCAGCAATTAATTTTAATTCTATGACAGCAAGTTTCAATTCACCAACAGTATCTTCAGTATTTTGTTCGATTTTCATTAAATGACCAACACCTTCACTAGTTAAATCCCTGGTAATTCTTATATCATCAGAGTTTTTTCTCATTAATCCGGCAAGTTCACCACCTGTTTCTTCAGTAAGTTCCCTACGGATAGCTCCCTGAAGCCCTCTACGATCAGCATCTATGACATCACCGAAATTTATTCCCAGTGCAGCCATTCCCTCTGTAACATTATTCCACTCTTCCAATGCAGTAGATTGTAATATTTCCCACTGAGCTCGTAGTGTTTCTAATTCTTCCGTTGTTATTCCCCCCTTAGCTAACTCAGCAAATTGATCAAAAAATCCTTTTGCAGCATCAAGTAAGAATTTAGTTTTAAAGGATTCGACTATTGCTCTTTTCATCAACTTCTCGAAGTTGTTTGCAAAATCTTCTTCTGAAGTTTCTCCTGCTGCAAATCCTTCTGCTATTGCATCGGTAATACCTTGGGCACTTGTTTGAGTCATTTGCTCAATCAATTGTCGTCTTGTCTCTATAAGATTTTGATATTGACGTATCCATTTTTTTGCCTGATCAAGATTTTCAATATTAAATCCTAAGTCTAATAGTTCTTGAGTTGAGGCAGCTGCTAATACCTTTATAAGGTGTTCCATATCTTTAATATCAGCAGTTGTTGTATCAGTACGACTTCCAAGACCTAAGAATCCTAGTCCGGTTAATTTTCTTTTAAATAATAAATCTTGCTGATCTGCTAATTTATTAAGTGCAGCTATTTGTGCATTAATTTCGTCTAACACTGCTGCCTCACCTTGTGTTCTGTCTATGCCAGATAATTCATTTTTTAAATCAATTTGCTGTTGTAATCTTATGTTCTGAATTTCTATCTGTTGGCTTAGATTTTCAGCATTCCGTTCTATTTCTTTTTGTTTTTGTGCTGATCCATCAAGTAATGTTATAAATGATTCAAGTATTTGTAATCCGCTTGTAATCATTCCTATAACGTCTTTGTCTTTTCCTTTAAATGCTTCTCCGAATTTAAGTACGCCAGTAGTTAGGCTTGTGAGGTTGTTTATTGCACGACCAATATTGCTATCACCAAATACATTACTAAGACTATCCCCCCACTCATTAATAATATCTGCTGAATCTTGTGCTGCTTCATTAACGGCTTTCCACGCATCATCAAGGCCTTCATCATCGTTCATGTGTGCAAGACGAATCTGTGCATCTTTAAGTTTTTCAAAAGCATCTGCTAATGCTTTGAATGGGCGAAGTTTGTTTGCTGTTTTTTGAAGATCAACTAATTTCTTTTTGAATTTTACAAATTCTTGAGTTGTCAGCTTAACAGTTCTTACGACAGCTTCACCTTCTTTATTTAAAGTTGGAATGTCAATTAAAATCCTTGTTTTTCCATCAATAGTAGTTTCTCTCGCCTCACCAAGAATCTTCTCTGTTTGGTCTATCAGGGTTGTTAAGGTGGAATGACCCATCAATGAAATATCACCAAATAATTTCTGATAATATTCGGAGAGTTTTAATGCTGTGTTTTTATTAGCATTATCTATTTTTTTATCCCTAGATGCTGCGAGTTTAGCAAACTGCTCTTTTGTTGCCTCTATCTTTGTTAATTCTGCAAGATCATCAGCGTATTTTCTTTTTATATCAATGATTTTCTGCTCGTTTTCATCTAAAAATACCTGATTGGCTTCGGTGAGTATATCTCTTATCTGATCGGAAGCATCCTTACTTATTTCAACAATTTTTGCTCCGTATCTTGTTGCAGCAGCAAGTCTTTGATTATCAAATATTTTCTTATCTTCTTCAGGAAGTGCAATAGCAGCATCGGATGGTGTTAATCCTTTGCTTTTTCTTAAATCAGCAAGTCGTTTAGCTTGATTTTTCTCAATTCGTAAAAGTTCTTCTTTGTAGTCAAGTTCAGCCTGTAATCTTCTTTTTGCAACACCTTCTTTTTGTGCATCGATTAGTGATTGCTCAACTTCAAGCTGATTTTCAAGACGCTTTAATCCAATTTCTTTTTCGTATTGAAGTAATTTATCAAGTTTCTTTTTGGCATCATTCTCTAATTTATCTGTGATTCCAAGTTGTTTCTTTAGATCATCAATAACTTTCTGCTGTTTTTCAGCCTCCTTGAATGGGTCTTGCTCACCTTTAACAAATTCTTTATTTTTTATTTCTACTAACTTTTTCTCTGCAAGAATAAGCTCTTTTTGAAGTTCGATTTTTCGCTCTTGATAAGTAATGTATTGTTTCTCAGCTTCATTCTTTTCTTTTATTTTAGCAGCACCAAATCTTATTTCAGCTTGTTCAAGAACCTGATTATAAACTCCCTGAGCATCTGATAATTTTTTAATTGATAACCTTATTTTATTAGTAGTAATTACAGTTGATTGGCCACGATCATCAGTTAAAATCTTTTGCTTATTAAATTCATTTATTGCCTTCTGGACTTCTGTGGTTAATTCTATACCACCAACGATCGATCTTTTCAAACTTTCAAAGAGTTCAGCACCTTCTTTTCTGCCAAATTCTTTAGTAAATCTTTCTAATATTTCTTCAAATTCACGACCTTGTTTTGCTACCAGAATATCAGATTCTTCACCAATAACATTTAGTATGGCTCTGTCTTTCGCAGCTTGTATTGCAGCTTCGCTTATCGCTATATAGGCTCCCTCAATATCTTCAAGATTTTTTATCTCATCACTTTGAGCCTCTAGGTAAGCACCATACTTGGTTAGTATTTCATTTTTTGCATCGTCATATTCCTTGGTTCCTTTTTCTGCTGCCTTCAATCGACCAACCAAGTGATTTAAAGTGGCTATTTCTTTACCTACGGTTTTTTCATATCCTAGAGTAATTTCACCTAATCTTTTTAGTCCTTTTTCGTAACTCGTTGTTGCAGTAATAAGTTTATAAATACCAAATCCAAGAGCAGCGATAGCCACCGCAGCCACAACATACGGATTTGACATCATAACCTTATTCAGCTTTGCCTGTATTATCGTTAATCTTGTTTCGGCAGTAGTTAAAAAGTTAGTCCATGTAACAGATGCTTTTGTAGATGCGGTATTAATATTTTTGATAACCGTATTTGTTGCTGTTGAAGCACTTAATACTCCTGATTGTGCTATTTCTTTTTTCTTAACTGCGTTAAGGTGACTTGTTGAAGTAGCATCTACATTAGTTTGAGCAATATTTACCTTAGTTTGTATATTCTCAACCTTTTTTGCAGCAATATTCCGTTGTCTGATTGCACTCTCCCTAAGTTTCGCATCACCCATTTTTGATGTAGCTGCCAAATGAAGTGCAGCGTTTTTAAGCTCTTTATTAGCCATTACAAGCTCTGCCTGTTTGCTTGTCAATATTGCTGTTGACGCAACAAGTTTTTCTTCTGTGATAATAGCATATAGGGATGCAGACTTTAATTCAGCTATTGACTTATTTAACTCTATCTTCGTTGCATTTATATTTGCTTGTGATTGCAAATTTACAGCAGTAGCATATTCTTTTGTTCCAACAATTAGTCCTTTTTTAGAAATAATTGCCCTTTGTTCCACTGTTAATAAAGTAGATAATTGCTTGGCTTGTATCGTGTATTTTGTGGTAAGTTTTGCTTTCTCGTATGCACTGGTGACTATGAGTACAGCTTTATAAATACCATATATTTTTATAAGATCACCAATTGCACTTCCGACTTCCTTATAATTCGCAACCAAAAATCCAAGTGCATCGATTGTTCCATAAATAATACCTTCAGTACTGGTTCCGACTTCATTTAACATTACCTGCCACTTATCGACAAGATTAGAAATCTGACCTGTAACAGCAGCGTTTTGTTTCTCCATTAAATTATAGAACTTTCCACCTGCATTCGCCATAGTCTGAAATGCCTGTTCTACCTCTTTGGCTCCAATATTTCCGGCCTGAACCATAGACATTATTTCAGCTTTTGACTTATCGAGATTTTTAGCTAATTCAGCGACAAGCGGAACACCTGCCATTGCAAAGTCACGAATTTCCCTTGCCTGTAATCTACCAAGAGTTAATACCTGACCATAGTTGATTGCTATACGTGCAAGTGGAACAGAGACACCGGCAGCAACATCACCGAGGTTTTTTAAAGTTCCCATTACCTTCTCAAAAGAAACACCCATTGCCATTAATTGTTTGGCATTGGTAGTCACTTCCATTAAGGTAAAAGGAGTTTTTAGTGCGAGCTGAATGGATTCAGCCATCATTTGATCAGCCTTAATCTTACTGTCAAGCATTGTCTCGAATGCTATCTGTAACTTCTGAAACTCACCACGAATTTTAACAATATTGGTTATAATGTTTAATCCTGCAAAAATAGCACCATAGGAAATCAGTCTGAGCCCGACACCTTTAAATGCTCTCTCAATACCAACACCAAGGCTAGTTATGCCATTCTGCCACTTTTGTACTTTAACTGTTGATTTTTTTATCGAAGCATCAAGAGCAGCAGTGTTAAGTGAAGCCGAAAATTTTATGTCTGGCATAATTATTTATTTACATATATTTCTTCAGTGCAGCACTGGCTTGTTCTTTATTAGTTATAATATTTTCTTTTTTGGAGTCATACCAAGGGAAGTCAGCACTTTCAATCTGTGTGACTATCCAAGGTCTGTTCATAATCTCCCTATCTGACAAACCTAATTTTGTCCGCATCATAGCAAGATTTCCAAGGAATGTATCACCCCCTCTTATGCCTCCTGATTCGTCTCCGAACTTAGTTTCAGGATATTCAGATTCTTTCCCAATACCATAGTATTCAAAAAAAAAGCGGCATTTGATTGTTTGATTAAGATATTAAATAGCGTTTCAACATCTTCCAGTGATAGTTTCATTATTGCACCACATAAGAATCTCCTAAAAGGAAATCCTGTCGATATAGCGATACTATTGCAGATAAGTTTTAGATCATCAGCAGTTTTCATTAAAGCATGAAAAGAACTCTGACCTTCTTCGATCTCCCTTATTCTGCAAAGAAATCCGCTAATTGCAATAAGTTTTTTTGGTGATAATGGTTTTATACTGAGTTTAAATTTAATTCCCCAATATTTTATTTCAAATTTATCACCATCCTCAACCCTACCAAGAATAACATTAGCTAATTCTTTTTCCATAAGAGATTATCCTATACTGGCTCTCTAACTTTCCATGAACCTGCTAAGTCTGCTGTAAGTTGTGGATTACACTTCATTTCCATAGAGAACATTGCATCTCTACCACCGGCTCCCATAATACGAACAGCAACAAAGGAATTATAGAAATCAAATATTTCACCTGATTCCATAGTAATCTCAATGGCTTTTTCAACTAATGTGAAACCAGTTGCAGGAGTATAACCAGAGGCATCTCCGGAACCACCCTTAATTGCAGCGATAGTTGCGTATGATAAATCATAGAATGACATTACAGCCTCCATCTCACTTTCTTCTGTTTTGATGGTTTTAATTGGCTCTGCTCTTTGATCAACGTAGAACTTCTGCATTGTGCCTTCAGCTTCTTCAAGATTGATACTTCCCTTAACAGTATTAGGAAGGGATGTCATATCACCAGAAGCAGGCATTGTGTTTGTACCTGTAGATGTACCGTATTTAACGGCACTAACTGCATAAATATACTTTGGCATAATTGTAAAATTTAATTATTAATGTATTTAAAGCTAAATCGTAAATTCATATAATGCTCTTTGTCGTTTTGCCTGATCAATTCCTGACTTTCAAAATCTATCAAAAATTGAACTGAATTATATTCTTCAAGAACATCAAGTATTAATATTGCACCTGCTTTTAATTTTGCTATATCAGGTACATTCCCGATGCCTGCTCCGCCATTCATATCATTAACATAATAATTTACATTAACGTAACAGAATTGCATAACATATGCATCTATTGGTAGCGAATTAATAACTATATACTCAGTCTCCTTTGTTGTAGGTGGCTTTGTAAATAGAAATTTAGGAACAGTAATTGAATCTAAAAGTCCATATACTATTTCAGCTATTTCCGGTGTAGTTTTATAATTCGGCATTATATTTTAGTTTTCATTGTTAAAAACGTAAGGTCAATCTCAGCAATAAATGTATGTGCTTGAGCAGAAATTACATTATATCCTAAAGACTCAACAGTTGTTGCATAATCTTTTCCTGCTATTGCAACTATTGAAAATCCATGTCTCGGACTATATTTTTCTAAAATCAACCTTCTGTTCTCTGCGGTGTTTCCATCTTCGTTAGCCCAAATGATTCTTTTATTGCGAAAAATATATACAGCAATAGACCTTCTTAGTTTTTTTGTCTTGTCATTATAAAACCCTAATTGGTGTCCCTGTGGTTGTTCTCTCGCTTTTGTCAAAAACTTTCCTGCTATAAACTTCATTTTTTCGACCATCTTCATATACTCTACTTCCTGAGCTAATTGTAATTGTTTTAATGTTTTAGCTTGGTTGTAATCAGATGTTAAAGCCATAGTCTTGAATTTAATTGACCATTACTTGCTCGTTTTACAGTTCCGGTTTTTTCTCCGTTATTTAAAGTTGTTAAGACAAAGTTTGACCCAAAAGGAATTTCAGTTGTGGTTTTAGGCATATAGCATAAAAAGGAAAAATCCATTAATACACCATCTTTACCGGCTATCCGTCTGCCCTTCCCATTTGGCTCTGCACGACAATCGAAAGTATAATCTGTGCTACTTCCTTTTATCCATACGCCACTAGCATTTTTCGTTGCGTCAACATTAACTGTGACCACAACACTATCAGGATATTGACTTACTACCATTTGCTTACAAATTTTGCTGTTCTTCCTGTAGGTATACTAATTCCATACCTTCTATAAATAGTGTCAGCAACCTTTAAGAGTGCATATCTATCAGTAATTTTAATAGAATATCCACCTTCGGTAGTATGCGCCTGAGTGCAAAGAATATAAATTGCATCTGCCTGTGATAAGTCTAACGCCTTTTTATCAGTGTCAGGGTCATATTGAGCAGTAGAAACCAAACCATTATCCGATAAGACAAGTAAATATGAATTATCGGGTAAAGGATGATTTATCTTCGCTTGTATGGCCTCTAAATTGGTCATTTAAGCCCAAGTTGAAGTGTTTGCGGTATAAAGATTGAAACATCGATTAACATTAGGCCAAGAAGGAAATACGTTACATTCTCCCTTAGTGGTAATATTGATCGGGTCAAAACCTTTTTTAACAGAGACAAGAACATTTCCGCTTTTTGCCTGAATTACATCAACTGGCTTTTCGAGTTCTTCAGCAATAGGACCATTATACATATTCCCTTGCTTATCTTCAGAAATAAATAATACATGAGTTTCACTCCATGGATTAGTTTCTGTGGATTCTCCACTCTTACCAACAATTCCGATTGATGTTTCAATCAGTGCGATTGGAGGTAATCGAAGTGCGGTAAACACACTATTTACAGTTTCAAGTCCTTGAAGTCCTAAAACAATACTTTCACCTTTTAACAACGATTTAGCTGCATTCTCATATTCTGTACAACCGGTAATCAAATCAAATGCGTCAGGGTGCATTAATGCTTTGGTAAACTTCAATCCTTTAGCTCTTGCTGATTTAACCACTGCTTTGAAATCTGCAATAGGAGTCATTGTAGCTGAGTTTCCGGAGTTCCAGATAACAGCAACAGTTTTCTTGTTGGCTGCAACCATTCCGAAATCAATAACAGTCTCATTAGTAATTCCCAATGGGTTATTACTGGCTGAAAGTTGAATTTTAGTCAATGATAATGCCTGTAATGTCAGCCATTCCTGTCGTGCCCGACAAGCATCAACAACAAAATCTGCATCATCGAAATAATCCTCAATAACTGCATCTTGTCCTTGGACTGCTTTCGTAACATAGTGTTCGAGAATTTCTTTTTCGGTTTTTATTCTTTTAACAGCTATTTTAGGAATATCAAACACCTGAGTTTTTAATGATTTTCTTCCGAGTTCTGGTGATTTTGAGTCGTAGGAGATTATAAAAGCTGCTATTCTTGAGCCTTTTTCTCCGATTAGGGTCTTTCCGTCTAAAGTATTAACATTCTTTCTTGGGAAAATCGTTGGGTAATACAATTTCTCGTATAACCTTTTATTCAAATAAGATTCATACTTATCTTGAGATAAACCTTCTATAATTACTGTTTTCATATCTTATACTATTGTGATTGTAGATTGATCTCCTCGTAAGGCTGCTGCCAATAAAGCGTTAAGTGGGAATGTGAGGGCATCATCCCTGACAGAACCAACTGTAACAACTGCTGCGTCAGCATTTCCATCACCCATCCAAACCTGATTTTTAGTTAGACCGTTAGGTGTATATTCGAGTGCAGTAGAAGCTCCGGTTGCGGAACCTTGGCAATACTCTGTGCCTTCTGCGTAAACAAGTGCTGCATCGACATTCAAGATGTCGTAACTAGCGTTTGATGTGGTAATGCTATCAATATTAGCACCGGTAATCCCATCATTTAAAATATCGTCAACCTTCCAATGGTTGTTCTTGGCAACTCTAATTGCTTGAGCTCCACTTCCTGTTATTGCTGTAGATGATTTACTGACCTCGGCTGTCCGAGCAGCAATATCAACATACACCGGTGTTCCAGGTGGTAAAAACCTTTTGTCAACATTGGCATTCTTTACCAAGTTGTCAAGATTTTCTACCAATAAAGACACACCACCAGGAATTTCATCAATGATACTCTCAAAGACTACTATCCTTCCTGCAATGGTATTCGTTATTATTTGCATAATTTTAATTTTAAATTTATATTCCTTTTGCTTGTTCGGATTTGCTTTCTCCTGCTGTATTACGTGATTCAGCAATACTTTTACCAAATTCTGCATCACCTTCTTTAGATGATGAACTCTCTGGAGGACTTACAACAATTCCATCTTCAATCTGTTTCTGATTAAAGGCATTATAATTAGTCTCGACCTCTGCAACTAATGCTTCGATCTCATCTTCTGACTTAACACTTAACTTTTGATTCTTGAGATATAATTCTGGAATGTTCTTCAGTTTTTCATGTTCCATAACCTTTTTGGTAAGTTCCTCTGAAGTTTTTTCATCATTTATCCCATCAACTTGCTTTTTCAGATCAGTAATTATTTTGTTCTGATCTTCTTGATATTTAGTAAACCAAACTTTAGCATCTTCAGGAATTACCACTTCATCTGGTTTTTCCTTTGGTTCTACTTTTGGTTTTCCTTCTTCATCCAATCCATGTTTGTCTTGGAATGTTTTTAAGGCAGTTTTACTTGCCTCGGTTGCTCGTTTGTCTCTTTCAGTTTGAAGTAAACCTGCATTCATCTTTAAAAGGTTGATTAACCCATCATCGAATGTTGTTTCGATTGCTGATTCCTCAGTAATGGTTTTACTATAATGTTCAGCAACCCCTGTTAAAAACACATCTGAAATTCCTGTAAGTTTGCCTTTCAGAAATACTAAAATTTTGTCCTTCATTTTGTAGGTTTTAAGTGTGAATAACTATAAATACTTTTTCCTAGAAATAGGTATATTTCTGATAAAAATAGGCATAAAGAAATCTTTTATAATAAATTTTGAATTACCTTTGTGGAAGTCTTGAACAAAAATTATGATTTATACCATTAAAGAATACGCTAAAAAATTCCAATTTGGCGGAAAATTCGTTTCTTATGAAACAGTAAGACGTAGGTGTAAAGATGGGATGTTACCAATGGGACATATTGTAAGAAAATTAGCAGGAAAGACAGGTTCTTGGGTTATCGAGGTCACAAACAATTCGGATAAATAAGTTATATATTTGTTATATGGGAAGAAGGAAAATATTTGCAGTAAAGAATAAAGATGGCATTTGGATTCAGGCAAAAAGTACTGAAAAAGGTGCGGTTGACTGTAGGATATATAAAGGTGGTTCCATACATCCGGTAAAACAACTAGGCAGACAGCCGATTATTAATAATAAGAAGGAGCAAAGAGAATATGATCTTAGAATTAAAGAGAAAATAAAAGTACAAGAACAAAAAGATAAAGAGGAAATTGAATATAAGAAAAATTTAAGTCAACAAATAAAACCTGTTAATGCCCCTGTAGAATCCATTAAGGCAGTTCTGATAAGAACCGAAGAACAGGAAAAATATAATCTACAAACTAAGCAACTAAAATATAAAAGTGCTGAAGAATTAGAGGTTGCAATCAATGATTATTTCGACAAAGTAGCCTTGGTTCATACTAAAGCGAATAGTGTTGATAAGTCTAATAATAAAGCTATATATACAATGAGTGGACTTGCGTATCATCTTGGATTCAAATCAAGAGAGGGATTTGTAAATTATGGCAAAAAAGAAGAATTTGCAGATATTATCTCTGTGGCAAGATTAAGAGTTGAAATTTATTTAGAAACAAGACTTCATCAACGTAATCCGGTAGGAGCTATCTTTGGATTAAAAAATCATGGTTGGAGTGATAATGTAAAAAGTAATCTCCATATAACATTTAATCCGTTTTTAGAACTAATGAAAAAATCAGGTGTATAACGAAGTCGAAATAGATCGGGGCAGAATTGACCTTTTTAAAAAATGGAGGGCTGATTGGTGTTTATTTGCTACGGATGTTTTAAAAGTCGTTCTCGATGATGATCAAAAAGCAATATTAAGAGCTATACAAACAGGTAAACTAGTTGCTATTGTATCAGGAACGGCGAGAGGAAAAGATTTCGTAGTAGCTGTTGCTGCAATGTGTTTCATGTATCTTACACCATTATTTAATGAAGAAGGTGATATGATTGAAAATACTAAAGTTGCACTGACAGCACCAACCGGAAGGCAGGTAGAAAATGTCATGTACCCTGAGATAAAGCGACTTTTTGAAAGAGCGAAAATTCTCCCTGGAAGATTAGTCAGTACCGATATTCGTACTGATATTGGCGAATGGTTTTTAACTGGATTTAAAGCAGACGATACCAATAAAGAAGCATGGTCAGGATTTCACGCAGTAAATACAATGTTTATCGCAACCGAGGCAACCGGTTTGTCAGAAATAACTTGTGCTGCTATTGAGGGAAATCTACAAGGAAATTCAAGATTTGTACTTGCATTTAATCCGAATACATCAATAGGTTATGCAGCAAGGGCAGCTAAATCTAAGCGTTGGGTAGTATTTAGACTTGATGATTTGAATGCGCCAAATGTTATAGCTAAAAAGATTATTATCCCAGGACAGGTTGATTATGAATGGGTAAAAGACAAGGTAGAAATTTGGTGTGAAATAATCCGAAAAGAAGAAATGGATGACGGAAGGGGTGACTTCAAATGGGAAGGTCAATACTATAAACCAATGGAAGGTGCATTGGGCGATTTATTCAGGATAAAAGTTCGTGGTTTATTTCCAAAAATTTCAGAAGATATACTCATCCCCTCATATTGGATAGAACTGGCTAACGACAGGTGGAGGATGGTTAAATCATTAGGTTTACATAAATCTGTTCCTAGAAGATTCGGGATTGATGTTGCAGGAATGGGTAGAGATAGTACTGTTATATGCGAAAGGCATGGAGATTTTGTTGCAAGTTTTAACAGGCATCAATCTTCAGGACAAGCAGATCACATGAGAGCCGTAGGGTTTGTAAAACAGAAATTAAAACCAAGAGATAAAGTTTTTATCGATACTATTGGTGAGGGTGCAGGGCTTTATTCAAGATTTATGGAAATGAATATGAGACATAGAGTTTATTCTTGTAAATCATCTGAATCAGCGAAAAGACTAAGTGACGTAACAGGAATCTATGAGTTTGTGAATATGAGAGCCTACCTTGCATGGGCAGTTCGTGATTGGCTGAATCCTGCTAATGAAACAGGAGCTTGTTTACCACCAGATAGCAACCTAGCAATGGAATGTTCAGAAATAAGATACAAAATACTTTCTAGTGGTAAAATACAACTAGAAGCAAAAGACGATATTAAAAAGAGGCTAAAAACATCGACTGATGATTTCGATTCTTTATCGGTTACTTTTTATCCTCATGCAGATAAAAACAGAATGAGCGCACATAAATTAGCAGGACATTTACCTTAAAATATTAAAAATGGCAGATTTAAAAAAAATGCTGAAAAGCACAGATATTGACAAAGTAATTAAACTTTTCAAACAACCTGTATTAGAAATCTCAAAAGAAGATGCAGCAGGCCAGTACGATGTATTTGAGCATCAAGTTTTCAATAAGACATACAGGCCTGATAAAATCATAGATAAAGATACCGGAAGAAAAAATGAGACCGGTGAACCGATAACACAAAGGGCAACTATAGCTGTTGACAGGATAGGGCTTCCACTTCAGAATTATATCGTTGAACAAAGGATAGGATTTATGTTATCTATTCCTGTTAAAAATAATATGCGGTGTATCGATGACTCAGTAGAAAACGAAAAATGCGTTAAACTAATTAAATTCACCGAGAAAATCCAAAGAGATAACAGGATGTATTTTCGTAACAAGGATGTACTCAGAAGGCAAATGTCAGAAATGCAATGTGCAGAGTTATGGTATCTTGTAAAGAATCCGGAAGGTGTATCTCCAAATTTTACAATGAAATGTAAAATATTATCCCCTGAACTCGGTGACAAACTATGTCCTATGTATGACAACTTTGGCGATATGATTGCGTTTGGAAGAGGTTATTCGGTAATGGTTGATGGTAAGAGTGTAGAATATTTTGATATTTATACCAAAGATTTCGATTATAAATATTCCAAAAGAAGCGGTAAGTGGGTACTACGCAGGATTAAGACTGATAAAAACAAAGTCCTACCCAATCCAACACCAAATCCGGTAGGTAAAATAATGGTTATTTATTATGAACAAAAGGCTCCGGAATGGCATAAAGTTCAAAGCCTGATTGAAAGATTAGAAGATTCTGTTTCTAATCATGGTGATATGAATGATTATTTTGGTTCACCAATACTTGCTGTATCAGGCGAGGTTATCGGCTTTGTCCAAAAAGGGGAACAGGGTAAAATACTTGAACTTGATCAGGATGCCAGAGCAAATTATCTTGCATTGAATACTCCACCGGAATCAATCTTAAAGGAACAACAAAATTTACGAGAGAATATCTACTCACTGACAAGCACTGCTGATATTTCATTTGAGAAGGTAAAGGGAATAGGTAATCTATCTGCTGTTGCGCTTGAACTATTGTTTATAAGTTCACTGATGGCTGCTAAGTCAAAAGAAGAAACATTTTCTGTTGGTTTACAAAGAAGAATAAATTTGATCATGGAAGCCACTATAAAAGTCCTTGATACTTCATTAGCACCTGCTAAAACTCTTATAGAGAGCAATCCTGAAATTACAGTCTATGTCCCATTCGATATTAATGCCTTTATTGAAACACTTGGAAAAGCTGTAGCAGACGGAATAATGAGTATTCCTACTGCTGTAATTCTGAATCCACTGATCTCAGACGATAAAGCCGAATTAAAATTACTTAACGATAAACCAAAACCAAAACCAAATGAATAAAAAAATGGAAATATTATTTTTATGTCAAAATGTTATCGAGGCTAATGCATGGTATAGAACAAGCGGAATCGCAAAAAATCTGGAAGAAAAAACAGGGTATAATATTACGATTGTAAACTGGAATGATCTCCCTATGGATTGGTCAACGCTGATACAATATGACGTAATACTTCTTCAAAGGCCATTCGCTAATAAAGCACTTTCTCTTTGTAGTTATATCAAGAATTTAGGTATTAAATTATGGATTGATTATGACGACAATCTCTTTAATGTAAGTCCTGAAAACAAAACCTATCAGCACTACCAAAAACCTGAAGTGAAATCAAATATGATCTCAATCTTAGAAATGGCTGATGCGGTGAGTGTAACAACCAAACCTCTAGGACAGGTTTTGAGTAAATACAGTAAGAAAATTCATATTATTCCGAATGCTGTCAATGAAATAATCAAAAGGGGAATACCGAAGAATCGTGAAAAGATAATATTTTGGAGAGGTGGTGATTCACATATTTATAATTTAATGTCGCATGGAGATAACATAAATAAAGCCATCAAAACCTTTGATGATTGGAACTTTGATTTTATGGGTTATTATCCTTGGTTCCTTGCCAAAGGGATAGGTTGGATTGACGGAGTTGATATTATCCTTTATCATCGATCAATCTTTAATTTAGCACCATCTGTTTTCCATGCACCGTTATTCAAAGATGATTTCAATATATGTAGAAGTAACATTTCATTTCTGGAAGGAAGTTTTGCAGGAGCAGTATGTATCGTTCCTGATTGGTGGGGTGAATTACCAGGGACAATCCCTTACATCGACCAGAAAAGCTATTACGAAGCTCTTGAGGCTTGCTGTAAAGGCGAGATCAATATCACCAAACAAAACCGATTAAGTTGGGAGTTTATTAAAGAAAACTTTATGTTGGACAAAATCAACGAATTAAGAGTTATTTTACTAAATAACTTGTAATTATTATTAAAAATAGTTACATTTGCTAAATGGATAAAAAAATTCTTCACATTCTTTGTGTCGCTTATAAAAGACCGATAGGAATAATGAATATCTGCTGTCAATTTCTTGTGCAGACAAATCCTAATTGGGAATTAACTGTAATGTATGATGGGCCAATCCCTCAGTATATCCAAAATATTATGGGATTATTCGGAGATAAAAGAATACAATTCAAAAATTCCAAGAATAGAAAAGGCAAATGGGGTCATCCAAACCGAAAAACAATGATCGAGGAATTATCTTGCGACAAAAATGACCTTGTACTGCTGACTAACGAAGATAATATGTATGTTCCAATATTTGTTGATGCTATACTTGGAGTGATGACCAAGAAATCCGGAATGATCATGTGCAACCTATTGCACTCTTATAAAGATTTTAAAGTAATGGAAGTTAAGCTAAAAGAAAATTATATTGACCTTGGTTGTTTTGCAGTGCGTTCAGTCATTGCGAAAAGTATAGGATTTAACTTCAGGCATATTTCTGCTGATGGAAGATATGCTGAGGAATGCGCATTATATTGTAAAGAAAATAATTTAGAGATATTGCATATTAAGGAGCCTTTATTTATTCACTGCTAAAATTATGAAAACCCTTAAACAAATACGATCAGAAGGTAATTATCACACTGATAAAACTACCGATCATTCATACGGCCCGACCTACGATAAGATTTTTGCACTATATCGGGATAAGGAATTTAAACTTGTCGAAGTTGGTTATCGTGATGGTGGAAGTCTGAGTCTATGGGAAGATTATTTTCCAAAAGCACAAATCCTTGGAATTGACATTACCAATGAACATCGAGTAAAAACAGGTGTTCTATTCAAAACTGACAGGGTAAGGCTTATTGTCGAAGATATTAACAATATGACTTCTGCTGATTTTGAGGGATTCTCGATAGCGATTGATGATGGTTCACACCAAATTGATGACCAGTTGACATTTGTGAAAATCATGTTGCCAGTTGTAAAAGGATTGATAATCATTGAGGACGTAAATTTCAGTCGTGTCGAGAGATTCAAGGAACTTGGAGAATGTGAAATTGTCGATCTTCGGGCAGTAAAAAATCAACATGATGACGTATTAGTAATTTACAAGACATGATAATAAAAATATTAATAATCGTAGCACTTGGACTATTAGCTAGGTGCGCAGTTTATGTTTGGTATAAACGGAAAAAGGATAATTACCCAGTTCGTAATCCTATAAAACAGCATAAAATAAGTAGGGCTCGAACACATTTGGTAGGTCATAGTCCTGATTATGGTATTATTGGTGGATGCGGAGGTGCAGGTAATTATTCAAACGCTCCTACTGGATTTACATCTGATGAGTGTGCTGAATTAAGAAAAGAATTTTCTGAAATAACCAAAATGGCAGGTAATACATTAGAATATCCATTATATGAAAAATAAAGTAACCGCAGTAGTGACAAGTTTCAATAGATTCGATCTACTCACTCAAACAGTTTGCTCCTTGGAAAAACACTTCAAGGGTGAGATAATCATCATTGAAGATTCTGCCAATAAAGAAATGCACGAAAAAGTTAAAAGTCTTTTTTCACATCATACCTTGGTATTCAATGAAGAAAATATTGGACTAATCCGAAGTATCGATAAAGCGTATGCGATGGTTGAAACTCCTTACGTTTTCCATACCGAGGATGATTATTTGTTTCATAAAGCAGGATTTATTGAGGATTCACTTAAAATACTTGAACACGATAAAAAGATTTTGAAAGTCTGGATTCGTGGAACCGATTATGTTGGTAGATGCGGACATCCTATATCTCCTGAGTTTTACATGGCAGGAGGCGTCAGGTATCATATCGTGATGGAGAGACATAGTTGGAATGGGTTTTGTTTCCAATGCGGATTACTCTCAATGGAGGCATATCATAAAATAGCTCCGTATGATAACCTGATAAGCGAGTGGATAGATGAAAATGGAAATATACAAGGTGGAAATCATATTACAAACAGAGAAAAGGCTTGTGATAAGGCCTATCAAGAACTCGGTTATCGTGCTGCAATTCTTATGGTAGAATACGCCAAACATTTAGGATATTTAAGAAGTACTCATGGATTAAAAAACAGATAATTATGTGCAACTGCAAGAATGAATATGCATCATTAGGCGATACAATAATAACTGGAAGAATGAAACTTTACAATCCTTGGAATAAAGTTAGTGATGGATTTCCAAAAAAGTTTAAAGATGTTATTACCTGGGGTAAGGATACTAAACTTGACATACATGAATACGATGGTGATGATTGGGTTGACTCAATGGGTTGGACTCCATCTGTAGAAATTACTCATTGGAGAGAACTTCCAGAAAAACCAGAAGAAGATCAATTATGAAAATTGAAGTTTACGCAATATGTTATAACGAAGAAGTGAGGATTCCTTATTTCTTGAGGCATTATTCTCAGTTTGCCGATATTACCATTTATGACAACCTATCAACCGATCAAAGTGTAAATTTATTAAAAGGTAATGCAGATATTTTCTTTTACGATACAAAAGGAAAACTCAGAGATGATATTTTTATCAATATCAAGAACAACTGTTGGAAGGATTCAAAAGCTGATTGGGTGATTGTTTGTGATATGGATGAGTTTGTTTATCATCCTGATATTGTCGGAGTACTTGAAAAAACAAATGCCACAATTTATCAGCCACTACTCTTTAATATGTTTTCCGAGAAACTGCCAACCACAAAAGGTCAGATTTATGACGAAATCAAATTTGGAGTTGAAGATAAGGCAAAGATGCTTATTTTCAAACCGAGTGAGATCAAGGAAATAAATTATCAACCTGGATGCCACGAAGCAATTCCTGAAGGCAATATAATCTTCAGTACGAAAGACTTAAAAACACTTCACTTTCAATACTTATCAAGACAGTACACTATTGACAGGTATAATCATTTCGCAACAAGATTAAGCGACATAAACAAAGCTAATAATTGGAGTTTTCACTACGCCTTCTCGGAAGAAAAAATAAATGACTTTTTTGATGAACAAATGAAGAAATTAATTAAAGTGATATGAAAAAAGAAGAACTAAGAATCAGCAATTACTATCATTCGGTAAAATTTAATAAGCCAGTACAATGCACAATCGAGGACTTTTATGAACTTTATGCAAGATGTGATGGTGTTGAATTAGATGAAGAAACTATTGCAGAAATATTTGAGCCTATTGAATTATCTTTAGATATATTATCTCAATTCGGATTTACTAAATCAAGCAATATGAGTGATAATTGGCATCTTCAAGAAATTTACTATAAGTTATATGTGAGATACATAAAGAAGAAATTTACTATATATGCTCTTGGTTCTAATGGGGTGTGTAGATTACATACGATTAAATACGCACACGAATTACAGAGTATTTTCCTTAATTTAAAGAATATAATACTCAAACTATGAATTTTACAACCAAACAAGAATTTGACAAACTACTTGCGAAAGACAGTTACTGGAAAGGTAGATGGGAATATACTCAAGAGGTAATAAATATCCTCAAGCAAGAAAAGTTTGAATCAGCACTTGAAATTGGCTCAAAAGAGCTCAAGATCGTAAAAGATTCAGATTTGATGGATAATATGCGTGACCCTTACGGTCAGAACCCTTGTAAGTACACTTGGAGTGCGTGTTCTGTGCCTTGGCCAATAAAAGACAAGCAATATGACATACTTATTGCACTTCAAGTTTGGGAGCACCTGAGAAATGACCAAAGGAAGGCATTTCGGGAAGTAATGCGAACCTGTAAAATGGCAATCCTTAGTTTTCCTTATAAGTGGGATGTTCCAAATGACCCGATGCACCGATGGATTGATGAAAAAAAGATTAAAGATTGGACTATGGGTGTGAAGCCGGTTAAGATCGTGCCGATAATTAATCGAAGGCCAAATCCAAAGGATGAGAGAAATCGAATTATTTACTTTTTTAAATTTTAAGATATGAGAGTAGAAGTTTACGCAATAGCGCACAACGAAGAATTTATAATGCCATATTTTATCAGGCATTACAAGCAATTCTGTGATGAAATCATCATCTTGGAAAACAATTCAACAGACAATACTGTTAAAGTCGCCAAGGAATTAGGCGCAACAGTTATTGAGTTGGATATTCCGGATAACAAGGACAATCAAACTCTGGCTGACATTAAAAATCATTGTTGGAAGAAATCAATAGCTGATTGGGTTATTGTGATTGATATTGATGAGTTTATTTATAGCTTTGATGTAAGGGAATCACTAAAAGGCTCACAGCATCCTATAATAAGAACTACTTGGTGTGAAATGTATTCTGATACAATTCCTTCAGGAAATGGTCAAATCTATGACGAAGTGAATAAAGGATTAATTAGAAGTCCTTATGGGTCAAAATTGGCTATATTTAAGCCCGATCAAATTGAGAGTATGAATTGGGGTGTCGGATGCCATAATGCAAATCCGATAGCTAAAGCAGGATATTATGTGTCATATTTCTACTCATCATTTAAAACCCTACATTTCCGTCACTTATCGTTGGAATACGTTTTAATGAGAAACCGCACCACTTCAGTTAGATTGAGTAACAGGAACCGGAAGATGGGTTGGAGCGTTCAATACGACAGAAGCAGAGATCATGTAGAAAAACATTTTACCAAAGCCTTGAATGAATCGGTTAAAATCATTTAATTATCTTTACAAGAAAATTATCATGGCTAAAAAAAGAAAATCAACTAAGGTCGAAGCACCTCAGAAAGATAAAACCATTTCAGGAAGTCAACAATCTTGTGATAGGCAAATCTCATCCCTGAAAGATAAATACATCGTAATTGTAAAAGGTATTTATAATTCCGGCTCACCAAGAGTCACATATAAATTACACTTAACAACAAAATAAGTCATAACTATTTTGCATAATAAGTATATTTGTATTATCTTCACCAAATGACGAATATTAAATCAGTAATCATTTACTACGGAACTCCGATTGAGGTATTTGTAGATTTGAAAAGATTTTGTGAAGTAAAGAAACTTTCATACAACACATGGAAACAGAAGAAATTACCCGAAAATTATAATGACTTCAGTGTTGAGAGGGAGGCTGTCGGAAATAAAATCATTGAAGAGTACATAGAGCGTATGGGAGAAAAAATAAGGATTCAATAAAATACGGATGTCCAGTAAAACTCTGGTTAGTGGTCTTAGGTGGCAACAATTCGTTAGAGGTGCGTAGTTCTCTTGTTCTAGGTTGAGAGCCACTTGAAAAGATGTAGGATACGTAATTACCTTTTGGAAATACTGTAAGGTATAGTAATTTAAGTTTCACATTACACACCTCTTTAAAAATTAGATTATGGAAAAAGATAGTTATGGCAAGGGAAGGCTGTCAATAATCAGGGAAGCAATTCTTTTTATTGATAAAAAACTCGATTCTAATAAGAGGGCAAAGGATAAGGAGAAAAATCGCACCGACTCTAGCATCCCTGCAATTTGTACTATCACAGGAGATACTCAGGCACTTATTAAAGTAAAGGTGTTTTTGGAGTCGAAGAAAAGAAATACTATAAGGCACTCTAAAAAGAAAGAGTGAATAATTTTAAAAGATATGAGATCAACAGATGAAATACAAGATTGGCTTAATATTCACTATATCATTGATGCGGATAGATTCCAGATAAGCAAGTGGCTGAATATGATGTACGATGACAAAATGCTTGTATGGGATGTCTTGGTAGCAACCGATGATTTAACTATTGATTCGACTTTTGAGGATTTGAGAGATTATTTTCATGCTCAAAGTATGGACGGCCCTAAAGATAATAACGGAACAGGAGATCAGGGAGCTCAAGGAGTAGAATTATCGTATGAAAATAAAATTAAGGAGTTCATTAGAGAATCTAAAGAATTAAATAAAAAAGTAATTGAATCGAATAAAAGATTTTTAAACGCAATTAATGAATTTAATAAACCAGAGAAAAAATGGCAATCATTCCCAAATTTCCAAGTCCCAAAGAGATTCGACAAATTATTAGTCAAGTTCAGGAGTCTCTTTCCAAAAAAGAAATCAACCAATCCTCCAACTTCTTTGCGAAAGAGGGTTATGAATTTTGTCTTGAGACGCTAAAGGACCGACTAGAAAACCCGAAAAATCCTTACTTTATAGCAAACCAAGAAAGCGAACTAGAGGAGGCTTCCGAGATTTACCGAAAGCAAATGACTCCGGTCAGAAAGCTAAAAACAGAGCGTGGTCGTGCATTAGCGATTCTTTGCATCGATTGGTTAAATGGAGAAGATGATAAAATGAAATTCGCCTTCGCAATACTAAACAATAAAATTCCTAAAAGATTAAAAAACATATTAAAACTCTTTAAAAGATGAAAACAAGAAAACACCCGATTTACTTAGCACTATTCGTAATTATACCGACAGCACTTGGATTAATAACCCATTTCTGTTTCTGGTATGGACAGCAATTCAAACCAATGCAAGAATGGCAACAGGAGACACTTTAGTATACCGGTGGTGCAATGTTTACCTTTATTGCCATCGGACTTATTGTTGCATTTATTATTTACAGTGATGCACCAATCCAACAACCAGAAGAATGAAACCTAGACACATAATTTATAGAAAAATAATCACCTCTCACAAAGTCGTAGATTGTGTTCCTTATCAAAAATGTCCGTTATGTGATGGAATAGGTCAGGTATTACAAGATGGATTTACAAATGGGTTCTTTAAGACTTGTACGACTTGTACGACCTGTAGTGGCTCGAAGATTATTCCAATGCATATATTAAATAAAGATATTTGTTATGAGATTAAAAAATCAGAAATAAATTTCCAAAAATTCAATGATCACTTTTAATAATAAATATCAACTATCTTTACATCACTTTTTTTGTTTTATTTCATTTTTTTAGAGGTCACTTGACCAGTGGCTCCTTTTTTAGTATCTTTATCATACCCGATTACCACGAATGTCGGGCATCATATCCAACAAAAGAGCCCTTAGTGTACGGGAACGCTGAGGGTTCTTCCTATTTACTAAAACTTCCAAAATTTATCGCGCCAAAAAATTGAGCCGACCTTTTCAAAACTCAAAAGCAAAAGTTATACACACACGAAACAACGTTTCACAGCTATATACATCCCTACTACGACTAATTAATGTCAGAATGTGTGATTTATAGAGATATGGGATATATGGTACTTATATCAAAAAGGGTGGGGTGGGGGTTCTTTTTTCTGTTGATTTATAATGGTTTAAGTGGTTGATATATCTCATTGAAATACTGATATTTCTCATTGATTTTTACTTGACATATTTTGCTTAATGTCTTAATTTAGTAAGACAAGAGGGAAATGAGAGATATTTACCCTTATTTAGACCAAATAAAGATAAGAAAATGACAAATCAAAAGTACATCACGCCTACGAAGGAAAGCCCAGTTTTCACAGCTCACTGTGATGCGTGGGGATATATTGAAACAGGAATGTATAAAGATGCCGAAATGAATAATTGCTTAGTTCGTGTATTCGCTTTAGATTATATAGATTCAATCAATATGCTACATGAATGGATAAAAAAGAATAAAGAAGGGTTATTGACTTATGGTAATTTGAATTTTGATATTCATGCCCTTAATGGAGATGTAAATAAATCTGGAGATTATATAAGCAAAAAAGTTTATTCAATTTCATTATCAAAAGTAAAAAAATATATATTTTAATATTAATTATGAAAAATTTAACCGAAATAGATTGTAATGAAACATTGTGGGATGAAATAACAAGCGACCTTCGTAATGGTTGGAGTGGATTAGAAAATGAACTAAGATTCGTATTCCAAACTAAGAGTAAACACATAAGTGAAGACGATATAGATTCTGTGTTTTGGGATAAATACCCACAGTCGGATCAGATAGAAGTTAATCAAGTTTATCCAGAGAGTAATGAGCCACAAATGAGATATTTTGGAGCTTCAATAATAATATATAAATCAGAAATATAAACCATCAAAAACAATCAAGATGAACACAAAGAACCCTCAACCAGAAACATTTTTAATTAGAGTAGCATTATTCACATTGAATGTAATAGCACCAATCTTTATCATTGGAGCTATTATATTAGCAATTTATAGTCATGTTACCGGTCAGATTTTATAGATCGTAATTATTAATTTAAATATTTGTAAAATGAAAGCAGAAACATTAAAAAATAGATTAGAAAAAAGGTATAGTGGCTCTAAAACAGCAAAAGCATATACCATTATTAAGGATTTGATTTTCGGAACAAATAAAACGTATATGGTAAATGATTATACGATTAGACCAGTTCATACTTCGGGGACAAAAAGGTTTACATCAAATTTAGATTATACATCTGATGTAAAGAGTTTATTAACGCTTTTAGGTGTAAAATATAAGTCAGGAAATGATGCACCAAGAGGCGGATTAACTGGTAATTTTATTATTGTTCTTACTAAAATTGAGCGATAAAAAGGTGCAGGTTTTATAGATCGTTATTCGCCATCTTGCAGGTCGCAGCCAGGAAATAATACTGGCAAAGGTTCAATTCCTTTTTATGGCGCAAATATTAACTAAAATTATAGTTATGAAAAGATTTATAATCATTAATGGAACAGACGTTTATATAATTGAACGTGAAACAATGGATCAGGCTATCCAAACAGCAGAGAATAATATGAATCATTCTAAGGAAATAATTGTACGTGAAATTGAAACTATTACAGATTATACTAAAATTCATATAAATATAGGCTAATTAAATCGCTTTAATAACACTTATTTAGAACATATACACTAATATATATATAACTGTATTACAGTTAATTAGTTAACTATGTTCACCGATGAAACAAAAATAAAATTAATTACATTCTAAATAATATATTATTAACCTAAAACTCACAAATTATGTCTTATCATTATAAAATTTACGGAATCTCATCTAATGAGAACGGACAAGATCAACGAATAAGCGGACAGGATAACATTGACCTTGATATATTTGTCGGGGCGTCTACTCAAAACTCTAAAAGTATTGCTAACATTCAGGTTCATAGAACTACTGACAGCGAAGGTAACTACCAATTCAGCCTGAATTTAGACGGCAATCACGTTAAAACTATTATTTATAATCCAAAGAAACAAAAGTTCTTAAATAAGGACTAAATATTATAGGACAATTGAAACACCTATAAACAAAGGGCTGTGGAGTTCTATTTAACATAATGTTTTTTTGTTGAACGAATTTACGGACACGAAAAACAATCCCGCTCTTTTATTTTAAGATAGTGATTAAACATAAATAACTGAAACAAAGCAAATTAAGCAAAAAAGACCGTTCTTTTAATAGTTTAAAGCCTTTTAAGCCTTATTTAATAGGATAGAGTGTTAGGTTTTATCTAAGGTAGGATAATTGAAGGGGTGTTATTAGATGACTTGTGGAAGGATAATTAAAAGTATTTTGTAATTGCCCAAATTTCGGAATAATTAAGAAATTGAATTGAAAATAAATTAAAATATTATAAACCTAAAATATAAGAAAATGTTAGATAAAGAAAAATTATTGCAAGGAACAAATTATGTTTTTAGTAATGAGAATTACCAGGTTTTAATCGGTAGTGATGATATTAGAACGGCAGATGTTCACTATCACAGCGAAGATAAAGCACAATGGCGAAATGGTTATTATATTTGGTTTAATGGTGCGTTGATTGCTATGTATAAAACATATAAGCCAATGATTAACCGATTAAATAAGTTAATTGATAAATGGCACTTAGAATTAGTAAATGAAATTTAAATTTAAAAGACTTATAAAATGAAACAATTTAGTATAGAAATTGAGTTTAACTCAGTAGAGTTACATATCTCAGCTAAGAATAAAACTGAGGCACGTAAAAAAGCCCTTAAAAGACTATCAAAGCGCAATCCTGTTAACTTAATACAAAGAAACTGGATAACTAAGCGTAAAAATATTTGGATTGATGAAATTTAAAGTCTATAAATACGTCAAAGAACAAAATACAAGATACAAAAAATAATCGTTAAAAACAATATTAAAACTCACAAAATGGAAACAGAAAACAATAAACTAATAGCTGAATTTATGGAGTTAAAACCAAAACAAGATTGTCATGATCATAGTCTTTATTCTTATAACGATATGCCTTTTTATTCGATCAGAGAAAAGAGTTATGATAAGGTTATGGATGGAATTTGCGGATATGTTAAATACCATTCATCCTGGGATTGGTTAATGCCTTGCATTGGTAAAATCTCAAACCAATGCGAAGAACCTGAAGAATTAGACGACTTAAAGTATGCGTTACTATGTAATGATATTAATACAGCGTATGACTTTGTTGTAGATTACTTAAAACAGTAACTAATTTATCAAATGGTATAATCAAAATAAATAAATCATGGAACCAAAAACAGACGTAATATTCAGAAAAGAAAAGGACGGTCAAATTTTAGCCGTATTTCCTCACGAAGTAGATAATAGTCATTTTGTGATGTGCTATGCTCATTTAGGGCAGCATTCATCTTGTGATTATGACTATTGTTTAACTCGAACAACTCCGGCAATCGCGGAAGAATTTGAGGATTTAAAAAACGAACTTACCCTTTCAGTAGGATATAACCTCAACATTATCAAACGGAGGAATTACAATAAGTATCTGAAAAGTTACTATAAAAATCAAAATGAGGATCTGAAGAATCTTATAAATAAATGGCTAAGTAAATTATAAATAAACTATGTAATATGAAAAAAACTGAATGCAAAGGATGTGTAAATGGTATTAATATGTGTAAAAGGCGACCATGTTGGGGCACTGTTGATGATTTTAAAAAAATAATTGATGCCGGAAATTCAAAAAAATTAATGATTGAGTATTATAATTCAGATAGTTTAAATAGTAATAAAAATATATATTTTCTTTCTGGTGCTTCAAATGGAAATGAACGCTCAAAGGCAGATTGGAATCCAAAAGGTACATGTTTATTTTTAGAAAACGATTTATGCTCTATTAATAGCATAAAGCCAACAATGGGTGCAATCGCTTGCTGTAAAGGTGATCAACCAAACCATAAAAAAGATAATGAAGAATGCATTGCGACATGGGATACAAAGGAAGGCAAAAACTTAATTGAAAAATGGAAAGTAATGGTTGACTATGAAGATAAAGAAGACCATGTAGGGTTCAGTGCCTCCGATGGACTGAGTGCAATGATGTTTGGATTTTAAAAAAAATAAACATTTAATAAATAAATCATGAACGTAGTAAAAGATTCAAAACATTGGCAACTTGTTGAAGATACTTTGTACGGTGTTACAATGATTCAACATAAAACATTTGCGGAAATTCATACTCTTTGGAATACCGGATATGAAGCTGAAGATGAAAAAAAGTTAATCCTAAAAATGACAGATCAGGAGTTTATTGATTATTGTCAACGACTAACCAAAAATATTGAAGTACCATTACCATTTTAAAAACAAAACCATGACAAATAAAGAACTAAACCGAGATATTAACAGGCTCCATATACTTGTTCAGAAGCTATGCAATGACGATAAAATACAAGTTAACGACTATTACATGAAGGTGACCAGTGATGTAAAACCAGAGTTTAAACGGCTTTACAATGCAGATCAACGATTCAAATACATGAACAGAAAATCGGTGTTAATCATGCTCCGGCTTAACCTGAAATATCGCATTATTTCATTCCATCAATTCGGGATGTTTATAGAATTATAGGCTATTTCAGAACGTCAAAGAACAACATACAAGATACGAAATATTAATGTAAATAACAATTTAAAAACCCATAAAATGAAAAAATTACTCTTAATCTTGCTAATTGTCTTTTTTGCCGGATGCGCAAAAGAAACGATTAAAACAACGTATCAAATCATAAATAACATACCTCAACAATCCATAACCTGTATTGCATCTTGCTATATAGGCGATGATATTGTAAAAAAAGATCATTTACCACTAATTTTTTATGGTGATAAATCAGAGAAAATTGAGGCTCCTTATTTTACAAATGTGATTAATGTATCTTCAGTATTGTACGATTCAGGAATACGAATGTATATAATAACTAATCAGGTAATTGAAAGAGGTAAAAATAATATTATAACAATAAATTTATAACTGTTCTTTGATTTTCTCTGTTTTGGTTGTATCTTAGTGGCTAATTGATAACCTGCAAATATCAATAAACTTCTAAGATTTTGGGATAGTGTTCCCGTTTATGTTTATCCTTTGCAGGTTATCGAAACATAGCGGGTTCACACATCCCATACCTAAAACTTGATTAGATCGAAGTATAATAAAAAGGGATTATAAATGACGGATAAAACGGTAAAAGCGTTTACGGATTTCGTTAGGCTAAAATTTGGAAAATTAAAATACTAGCCAATATCGGGATAAAATAAAAGTGAGGATTAACTAAACTCACTACCTGAATAAAGGTACAAAGGTTTTATTCACCGTCTTAAAACAAGATACTCCAAAGGTATTTAAAATCCGTATGTGTATAAACTAAAATAATAAGTTGCATAGAATACATAGAAACTTACATAACAAGTTAAATGCGTAAAATAATAAACAAATAAGTAAATTATGAATGTATTAAGTCTTTTTAATGGATTGGGAGGTGTCTGGATTGCCCTTGATAAATTAAACGTAAAGGTAAACAAAAGATATTCTTCTGAGATTGATAAATATGCAAACCAGGTAAATGATGCCAATTATCCGGACACAATACAACTTGGAGATATTACTGCATGGCACTTCTGGAATATCGAAAAACCAGATTTAATTATTGGTGGATTCCCTTGTCAGGCATTTTCAAACGCAGGGAAACAACTCGGATTTGCCGATATTCGTGGCCAGTTACTTTATTATATGCTTGAAGTAATTAAGTATTATAGACCAAAATATTTTATACTTGAAAATGTAAAAGGTATTTTAAGTAAGAAGTTTAAGCCTGTAATTGACTTAATCTATCAAGAACTTGAAAGTTATGGGTATAAAGTTCAGCATAATTTAATTAACTCTGCCTTAGTATCTGCCCAAAATAGAAATAGAGTTTACTTTACAAATTTTGATATTAGCCAACCGGAAGATAAGGGTATTTTATTGAAAGATATTTTACAGCCAGAAGGTGAAGTTGATAAGAAGTATTATTTGAAAAATAAAGATATTTTAAGAGGTTATGAACAAGCTAAGGGGAAAATATGGAAGTCAGGCAATAGGATGGGTAATATGGATTTCCCTACTAATATAGATGGGAAATCTAAAACATTAACAGTTGTTCAAACTATCGGTGGTAGGGAAACAAACCACATTGTGAAACTAGACAAAAAAGGAAATAAAAAATCCGACCAGAATAAAGCATCCTGCCTAACTGGTGGTGCTCATTCTGGAGGTAATCATTCTGATATGGATATTATTTGCGTTGCAATGCGAGGAAGGAATCCAGATAATCCAAGTGATAGAACGGCAGGAATTAAAACAGAACAAAGATTGGAACCGAAAACAGATGGTAAAACTAATACCCTAACCAGTGTTCAAAAGGATAACTTGATAATGAAAATGGAAAAAACAAATACCCTTACTCCTGATGCTTACCTAGCAACAGGAAAAAGAAAAAGGGATGCTGATGGTAAAGACGTTCTAACATCCATGCATGAACGAAGATTAAGAAGATTAACACCAATAGAGTGCGAAAGACTGCAAACTGTACCTGATAATTATACAAATCATGTGAGTAACAGCCAAAGGTATAAAATGCTTGGAAATGGATTTACTATAAATGTAATTTCACATATACTTAACGGACTTAAAACATAAATAACATGGCAAATCCGGCATATAACATATTAGAAGTATCAATAATAGCAGAGCGTTGCGTAAAATCTAATGATCGCAAGAGTTTGGCAGAGCTAATTGATATTATGATTGAGGATGACAAGCTCTATACAGAGGGAGAAGTATCAATAATAGCGCAAATCCTTGTCGATTCAGCAAGGCGATTAGGAACCGAGGTACTTCCTGGAGATTAATTGGTTATAACTATTATTAAAAATAATTACATTTTTACTTGACATTCTAAAAACAATAATATAATTTTGTCTTAAATAAATGACACAAATCTAAAAATAAATAAATGAAAAAACTAATTGACTACAAAAAAGAATATAATTCATTAAG
>SDBT01002733.1_pt1 | contig 30944 bp, 55 predicted proteins | sample 2277101 | NCBI WGS metagenome assembly SDBT01 (sample SAMN10404973, study PRJNA504765) | marine sediment metagenome | isolation source: marine sediment core GS10_PC15, 103 cmbsf | place: Arctic Ocean: Southern Knipovich Ridge | collected 2010 | reverse complement strand
CGGCTGTTACATTAGTAGTTACTCCAAGATTAGAGGAATCATCTACGCCGATAAGGTTATTGACATGATCCAGTAATCCTACTTGTCCATGTACCGGAACAGCTTCTACATCAGCGGTTGGAGAGGACCATGTATTGCCATGATCGGACATTAACCCGCTATCCAAAGCCGTGTTTATCGCGCTTGTCTGCAATATGTTATTTGCACAGACACCTGTGGCGTTTCCCGCGAATTCAATTGCCTCTTCGCCAGAATCGAGATTGGTTAATATATTGCCGACAATAACACATTCTGTAGGGACTGCTGCGCCACCAGAAATAAGAGCTTCCTGAAAGTTGCCATACACATAATTACCGATAACAGATGGGTTTGAAATAGTGGCAGCAGATAGGTCAACAAAAGTATTAGTTTCGTTAGAACTTGTCGTATGAACCATTTTGTTGTAGGCAATAATTACATCTGTTGCTGTAGTACCCACTTGGATCACGTCAATAAATTCATCCGTGTTGACCGCAACCCCTAACAGGAACTCGCAGTTGTCAATGATTGCCCAGTCACCAGCGTTTTCTATGTCGATAGCATGGACGACGGTAGTAATCGACGGAATAAACGTAAGGTTTGTAATTCTTACACTTGATGCTCCTATAACAAACTCGGCAGCACCATCGTCGTAGAAAAACGAGGGTCTGTCGTTCCCGTTTCCCAACCCTATAACGGTGACGCCCTTGACATCAATGTCAACAGCGTCTGCCCCGGTTAGGTTCTCAGTGTGATTCTGCATAACATAGATAACATCACCTCTGTTTGCAGTGCAAAGATTTACACCGTCATTCAGGGTCGGTACCGCACTTACAGGAGACTTACCCGTAGAGCTTGACGATCCGCCTGCACCATTATCTACATAGAAAATCCTGCCGGTACCGCGATTTATGCCTGAATTGGTTATGTCAGTATTCAGCGTACCAATCCAGCCCCTTAACGACCTGTCAAAAGTTCGGGCATTCACTGTTGGAAAATTGATTTCATTGAGATTCACTTCTGCAACTGAAATAGTGCAGATAGCCAAAAACAATACGATGGTAATAAACTTTCGCATATTACTTTCCTTTCTCGACAGATTCACCATTGTAAAATTCTACTTCACGGTTGTATGCGTCGTTTTCTTTATTTCTTGTTTCGAGTTCAGTGATTTTGTCAATTAACTGATTGAAAACCTTAGCGACTTCCATATCGGAATTAACATCACTCATTTTTACATGTTCCATTGCTGTCTCCTTAAACAGGCTGGTTTAACTTGTTTTTAATAGATTCATCTACGACAGGGCCGAATGGTGCATCTATCGGTGCTTCGTCAATAAACTCAAATGCGAATCTAGGCTTCGATCCTGTTTTCACCGTGTCTTCACCCTTACCGTCAGGGCGGGGGACACGACTATAAGTGGGTTCAATCGCTCTTTGCCTGAAGAACTTGATATGATAATCAGACAAGACGTGAATCTCGCCGGGAACCAAATCAAGGCGATATTTTCCACCAGGACAACATGACACATCCAAATCATCCTGCATTAGATTCCTGAAAACATAATAACCTTTCTTTCCAGCTTCTATTGCAACCGTTTCCGGCGATGGCTTCACCTGTTTTTTCTTCATACCTAAAGTCTTTCTTGCTTTAGCTATATCAAGCTCAGTGCATGGTTCGGGCAAGTCGATCGGAATAGCCAAAGATTCAGACTCGGCAATAATCTCGGCGCGTTGTTGTCTCATGCGTTGTTCCTGCATGAGCTTTTCGCGCTCCTCGATTCGGATTCGCTCCGTATCCTGTATCTGTTTTCTTTGGATTGCCAGAATAATTTCGTCCTTATTCATGCGTTCGCAATCAATTCCAAGCTTCTTAGCCTCTGATTTAAGCCTTTGATACTCAGCAGCACCTTCGTTCTTCTTTTCAGTATTTTTTACTTGTTCTATCATAATGAATCCTTTTTGAATTATTAGTTAGCGTCTGAATCTACGCCGTCGGTCCATCCGACAACGTCGCCGTGATCGATAGACTGGATGGCCTGCAAAGCGAGATAATACATTTCCTGCCCATTAGTCATCAAAGCGGCTGCAATACATACACCCTGATAGCCCTGACGTTCCAGACTCTTATCTACACGTTCCCAAACAGTGGTACCGTCCGTTACCTGTCCATCAACATCATCCGGCCATGTAGGTTCGGTGGCAGCAGATGTTCCGGCAGTGACGCATTCAAAAATTGCGCTCCTGTCAGTGGTGCTTGCTACCGATGGTTTGACATAAGTACCGGCAGCCGTCGCTGTTCGTGCCGTTGCAGCAGTACCAACAGCAGTAGTCCACGTTGTAATCGTTGGTGCCTGACTGCCTACATCATAAGCAGTAATACCACCAGCATCGGCGAGAACGTCGGTTGTACCTTCTGTGTTGGTCCAACCTTCCTGTTCGCCGCTGGCTTCGTCAATTTCCTGTGCTTTGAACCAAATGGTCTGGACAACAGCACCGTCACCGCCACCTAGTTCGTGCATAGTAAAATAGTCAGGAATAAAGCCGACAGGAAGATAGATTAGTTCGCCATCTGGCTCGAAATGTCCTACTTTTATATTATTCATAATATATCCTTTCTATACGGTCGTGATAAGAACATGACCAAAGTTATCGTTAAGGATTCTGGCTGCAAAGTTCCGCAACCAACCGAGCGTACTGAAACGCTGCAAAGGCGAACCTGTCTTGTCGGCTGGAGTGAAGACCAGCGGACCGGGGGCTGTGTTGCCGTCAATCTTAACAGTACCGAAGAATTCCTGACCCATAATCAAGTTCTGATAACCGGTCGTTGCATTCGTTCTCGGTGCGTTAGTCGTCAAAATCCACCGGACATCGCCTGTGGAGCCGAACTCGTCATCAAACATATCGCTTGGAGAAGAGTAGTTCGATACATGCAGGAAGCCGCTTACGTTTTCGAGAGTTGGCCGCATGGCAGTATGGCCGATGCCAATAAATGCCCGCCTTACAGGTGATGTCGAAACCTTTACACTGGCGTTGATCTGAGGTGTGATCATCTTTGTGTTTTCGCCGACAAGATTGGTAACGATAGTGTCGATGTCAGCCTTATTGATAAAAGTTGCAGTTCCAGTACCATTGGAAGCAGTGGTTTGTGAAGCAGTTCCACTTGCAACGTCTCTTCCGAGAGTATCGAGCGTCAAAGACATATTATCGATCATAACATCGGACATTTCGTTCCCGTCAGACGTAATACCTGTAAACGTCATCCACGAACTTACGTTGATCCATGCTCCATATTCCTTTAGCTGGACCTGAATATCGGTCTTTGACAAAAGGATTGGTGCAGGGTCTATGCCCTCAATCAGAGGGGTTGTTTGTGCAGACGGATTAGACCATCTGCGCCATTTATTTGTGTCTCCCTCGTGCCGGGGGACGGAGTTCTTTTTAGAGAACTGATTGTATACGAAAGCATCAATAACCCTCAATAACACCTTACTTTGATAAAAGATGTTGATAGGATGATTAATTCTAGTCGTAGTGTGCATATTCTTATTGCTCATTATTTTCCTTTCTTTTTACGTGATTTCACCTGATGCTATCTTGCGTTCAGTCTCAGCAACCTGCTCTCTTGTGAGTAGTTTCTGATTCTGTGACACGGCACCGCCTCCGCCAGCGGCAGAACCGCCGAGAGGCAATGTGGTATTATCCACTCCCTGCCTGACCTGATGCTCATTAATGGAAGCCTGCTTAGTTTCATATTCTTTGAGCTTCCTTTCCTGCATCACAATGTTATAAGTTGACTGAACGTCAATACAAGCACCACGTAAATATGGTTTTATGGCAAGTATTCCGGCAAGTTCCGGACTCATTGTCATAATCTGTCCGGTCCCGGGGTTTACACTCCCTACGACCTGTGAAGCGTCAGGATGCGTCGCGACAAACTGTTGGTTCATCATTGCAGAATTTTGCTGCTGCATTTTCTGAGCGTCCAGTTGGTCCTTTCGGTTCAGTACGAGAAGTTGATTTGAGCCGTACAAATCGTCTGCGGTAAGGCCTAATTCCTTCATGGCCTGTTCAGTTGAACTCAACGGTGTTGCCGGGACCTGCTGCTGTGACTGCATTAACTCAAGTTGCCTCTGGGCGTAAGCGGCTTGTTCTTCCGCTACTTTTCGTGCATCAGTCGCTTTCTTGAGTTCAGAGTACTTAACAGTCTTGTCAACATCCGTACCGTCCGCTAACACTTCCTGATTTTGATCGGTAGCCACTTGATCTGTTAGGCTTTGCTGATCGACCGCATCAGCATTGTTTAGGTCTGGATCAGTGATCACCTGATCGGTGTTTAGATCGTTTTCACTCATGTTACTATCCTTTAGTTAAGGTATTAAAAAAACCCTTGCGCGTACTCCACATTGGAATACTTCGCAAGGGTCAGTTTTTCTGGTGGTCCTTAGTTTATTTAGTTTTTCTTAAATGGTCCTGCCATGAATATCAGCCATAGCCAAAAGTAATTTATGCACTTTCCATCCATTTCATTTCTTCATGTAACTGGCCTTCCAGATAATCTAAATGCCATTGGGCAAGACCTTTTTTTTCTTGTGCGGTGCCAGTTTTCTTCCGTTGCTTCCATGTCGCTATCGCATCTTTTAATGCCTTTATATGTTTGGCAATTATTTCAGAAATCCATACTATATGACTCTTGGTTTTATATTTCATCAATTCGCCATTAAAGTACGATATGTCATTAACTCTTTCGCCTTCGTATGTATCACCGAGATTCATTTCATTTTCCTATCAATCGCATCAACATTCTATGAGATTCTTTGTTTTTACCTGTCACGAGAAGAGCGAATGCCAGACCGTGACTATCAATATTATGTGTTTTTAGTGTTTTTTTGGGTTTTTCACCCCATCTTCGGAATTTAATCATTCTATTTCCCTCCACCAAGTATGCCGCTTATCTTCCATTCACCTTCCATGTTATAGTTCACTGTATTATGCTGCTGTGCAAGATTAAAAGTAAACTTCAAGTTCTGCCCCGGAAAAGCCTGTCTTATCTTCATGCCTGCTTCGACTATTAGTTTCTCTTGTTCTTTTGTCGGCTTCACGATGCTTTCCTTCTCTTTATAGAAATGTACGGCAATCTGCTCTTCTTATCGATCCTGACATTCCAATGCAATTCCTTATAATGGCAGTTCAACCTGTCACTGGCATCAGTAAGAGCGCCTAACAGGTGTTGTCTCAGGTTGTCGGGCATGTTGTCGCATGTATCCGGGAGGATGATTGATTCGTCGATTTCAATTCGCTTCGCCATCGATTATCCTTTCGACTTCATAACCACCAAAACCTGTTAAACTATTCCTTACAAACCTTATCCTTAATTCTTCGGGATGACAGTTAAGTTTCCTGGCTGCATCAATAAGGGCTTCTCGCATCTCCTTTTTGACTGCTTGTTGCAAGTCCTGATAAGGGGTTATTACATTAGCTACCATTTGGCCCTTTCTGCAATATACTCACTAAATTAACGAATCCGTCAAATGCCGCCTGATCTATCCCCGCTCTGTTCTTGTTTATTTCCGTCAATGTCTTGGCACGGTTAAGACCAGAACTGGACCTTGCTTCCTGAGCATCAGCTATATCCTCCTGAGCCTTGGCTATCTGAGTAGCAGTAATAGCCTGCTGTAGCTCAGTGTCAAGCTGCTGCTGCTTCTGGGCCTCTTGACCGGCCTGCTGTTGCCTCTGCTGTGCCTGCTCGATAGCTTTGAGAGTAGCATTCTTGAACTGCATCGGTGAAGCTTTGATAATCATTTCAGGTGTGAATATGGGCTGGAACATCTCTGGGAACCGTTCGAGTAACTCTTTGATTTCCTGATAATACATATTCTGCTGAGAGTCAGTAAGGAGACCTTCTGTCGGTACGCAATCGAATTTTGTTAAATCCTCTTCATAAAAGCCCTGAACCGGGTCCTGATTCAATATCCGCTTTACTCTCTGTGGGTCGTAATTTAATTGTACTAACTGAACTTGCTTTCTACCAATATCCCGCTTGGAGGCCCGAAGGTCCTGGAACATCCATGCCTGACCTGTAAGGGCCTGACCTGTCCTGTACTTATGCAAGACGCCTGATATATCCTTATCGTCTGTGCCGAGCATCTCAGGGCTTAATCCGCCCGTTTCCGTCTCTGCCTTATCGGTAACTTCCAGTGCCGCGAATAAAGATTGAGGAACTTCTGCGCCTGTGGTCTGGACGAATATTTCACTTAACGGCATTTGGTCGGGCATTGTGCTGGTAGTGTGTAAGACAACACCCTGTCCGGAACGGTAAGCATCCTCAGGGTTTTCAATATACTTTGTTCTAACAAGACGAAGATTCTGTATCTGGCTCTCAATTATATCGTATATCTGGTTAATCCTGCGGTTATATGCACGTTGAGGATCACGTAAGCCACGTACAAAACTCTGCAATTTCAGTTCAATTCTCGGCTGCTCCGGGCACCACAGGCCGTGGAACCATGTATAATTATAATCCCTGAGTTTAGTAGGATTATCTCCCTCCCAAATCAATTGGTCGTCCACTATTATAGATAACTCAACTTTGTCTTTTATGTCCCTGAACTTGACTAACTGGGGTGTTCCGTTAGGGTCACGAAGTTCGTCAAGGATACGCATTGCAAGTTTCCTGTCACCGCCTGCAACTTGCTGGACAAACTCTGTGAATGGTATTTTCTTACCAGATAGACGGTTCTGGACCACCGAAACTTCCTCTGTCGTTCTATGCCACCATTGCTCAAACAGCCTTTTACCTGCCTTGTTAGACATTGTGGGCTGACCCTGAAATTCCCATCGACTGGAACTTGTCAGGATATTTATGTCCTCAATCTCGTCCGCTCTGGTAGGTACGAGCATTTTAGCCTTTTCAGTTGAAATCCACTGACCGGTGATAATGTCCTGACAATCGGATAAGTCAGGTTTAGTCAGACCGTGATCTAACAAGAACTGGTTCCAGCCCAGCCGTCCGAACTGGATAACTCCATCTCTGTCACGCCATTGCTCTACCAGATTAGAACCTTCGACCAATGAGCCCCATTTAAAAGCTTCAGACATAGCATCATAACCGCCATGTCTCGCCATAATAGACATTACAACGCCTGTATGCTGGTTACAGGCCTCATCCTCTTTCTCTTCAAAAGCACCCTGTTGGCCTATCTTCAAGATATGCCGATTCCTTATCTCATAGCCATGAATAAGGTTGACCTGCCGTGCTATTTTGTCAATGGTATGTAAAGTCCTGCCCTGATCGTCCGCCGCATGTGCCTCGTCATCGTCGTGTTGAGCCTTTAGATAGTAATCGAGGTCCAAACAAGCCTGAACGAGATAATCATACCATGCAGTCGAGTTTATATCGTATACATCGTGGAATTCTGATAGTTTACTGGCATCGTTAGGCATTACAAACCGACCTTGTCTTTTATTTTAGGGGTATACTTCCACCCAATTGTCGGGCCAAGACTCTCTATTTCATGGGCTTTTTGTATGGTTTCCACGCACTTGATATATTCTTGCGGTATATACTCATCCCTGATTTTGAACATTTCCAACATCCGCGAACAAGAGTCTGTCGCCTTAATGGACATCCACATACCATATTGTTGCGTTGGGTCAAATACTGGCAGGTTCGGTTCTGTACCATCGTATTCAGGAGGACACTTCCCCTCTCTTAGTTCTATATCCCTACGGATAATTAAACTGTCTTCGATAGCTCTTATTACCATTATATCCTATCCTCCATCATAGACATTCTTGCAGCAGGACAGTTGGGGTCGATACCACCGTTCTTGTGCGGGTTTTCTTTACATTTACCTATAGTTCGGTCTTCTATGATACATCCGGGGCAATTACCATTCAATTGCGAGAGTTCGTTAATGTCCGTAGACGACTTCTTGAGTTTATGACAATACCAACAGACAGGAGGTATTTTGCCGGTCGGTACGGATAAATCATCAAATAAAGGTTTTGTTGACACAGGATACTTTGTCCATCTTCGCCACTTGGTCATTATGTATCTCCTGACTTGTTTTTCAAGTGCGGCGTAGGTGCCAGACTCGACACTACTACGCTTAAATAGGCTATTATCTCGTTCATCTTGGTCCGATTCTCTGCTATGTGAATGAGATTTATATCTTCTATCTTTATTTCCGGTAAGGATTCAAGCATCATCCAACCCTCCTGTATTTCTTGCCCCAATCGGCTATCTGGTCAGGAGTAACAGCGTTATCATCTACCATTACATATAACTTATCTTCTATTATTGTACTCAGATACCGCATGGCGTCGGCATAATGACTGTAACCATCGTGGACAGGCTTCTCAGCGTACATACCCGAAGCTTCGATCCATTCTCTGCGATAAGATGTAACAGCCTTGACAAGAGGATTGCACTTCTCTGAGTCTATGAGTAAGGATGGGAACAGGTTCGTTACTCTCTCGATCCCGTCAAGTACGCTCAGTTCCCGTTTAAGCTTGGTAAATACTATTCCCTGCTGTCTTGCCGTGTCATATAACGAAAGCCCCGTACCCTGCTCCTCTTTGGCTACATCGGCAGGGCAGAAATATTTGCCGTAATTGTAGTTATACTTCTCTTTCTTCTCATCCAGCATGAACTTATAATAAGCCATACCGCCGCGGGCATCATCTTTTTTATCAAGACAAAAGCAGTCAATTAACCTGACTTGCTGGTCTACTACTTGAAAGAATATCCACGGTGTATTGACCATAATACCCAAGTCGCATACCGTATGGACTGGGAACCGTGGGTTATGAGGAACTACGCATATCCTACCCTCTTCCCTTGCCTGGCTGACTTCTTGCGCATAGTACGAGCCTTCGACCGCGCTGACAAAAGCCTCTTCCATTGTTGACGGATGTTCTTTGTATATTAAATGTTTAAGAGTCCTCTTCTTAGCTGTATACCATGCCCTCTGTTCCAGTGTTACAGTAATCTTGTGAATCTGTTCCAGCTTGTCGAAGTATTCATGTTGCTTATCGTTAATCTCAACATATTTGGGATCGGTTACATTACTAGCCTTCTGGAACCATGCAAAGAAATGTAGCTTGTAATCCATCGGCCCCAATTCTCTTCCTGATTGGGCTACCAACGCAGCTTCCTCGCACATTTCAGGGAAGTCACCGACCGGACCCTCTGCTGTGGCTTCAATGAAGATGTAACCACCCGCATGAACTGTCTCTAATGCACCTGATTTGATCTCTGCCGCCTTTGCCGGGGCGTGGGTACATATCCAGCCATATTCCGACACGTGGAGTATCTGGAGCGTACCAGACCGCATCGACGTACCGACATAAATACCTGAGTTGTTACTAAATAACAGTTCTTGCGAGTCATCTTTAACAAGCGATACGCAATCGCGCAAGTCTTTCGGCAAGCTGTCATAGGCGTATTTAACTTTATCCCTGAATATCTTCTTAGCATCGGCAAGCTTGTGAGCTATCAGTCCTGTCCTCATATTTGAGTTAAATAGGCAAGCGTCAAGCATAAATACGCTAATAAAGGTCGTTATGCCATGCTGCCTTGACTTGGGAATAAGGTTCATCCACCAGATAGCAAGATAGAATATCTTCTGAACCACATTCATCTTAAACAAGAACCTGTTACCGTCCTGGTCTAATTGGTAGTATAAGTGATTGAGTCGCCAGAACCTATTCCCCAGCTTCTTCAACCTCTTGTCCTGTTGGGAGTTGTCCTTTGTCTTTGCCATCTATTAAGCCTAATAACGATGCTGTGTTCTCGTCTAATACGTGTTCAGTTGTAGTCTTGTCTTTCCATTTAAAGTTCTTTAGAGCAAATATACTACCTGCCACGTTGCGATCAGTTAAGTGTTCTTCATAATATTGTTCTATTTTAAGCTTTGCTGTTTTTATGGTGGTGTAATATTCTTTACTATATCCTTCATAAGTTAATAGGGCATGTCTTGTACAGAACCCTAAGTGTAGTGCCAGTCCCGTTATTGTAAGCTTCTCGGCATGAGCAAAATAGCTATCTATTGCAGTTTGCATCTGTTCGGGGCTGTCATAGGCTCTTGGTCTACCTGCTGGCATGGTTAAAACCCCTTTGCTATCAGTTTACAGTCAGCATCTACCACTACAGGCACTAATACTAGTACGTCAGCACCTAACAGGTCAAATCTTGCCTCTGCTACTCTGTTCCCGGATGGTGTTCGTACTATACCTGTCACTGTGAGGTCTACGGTCCAGTCTGATTCAGTTACTACCAGTTCATCAGCCATTTCGTATGTTGCTGTTACTGAGGATTGTGTACCTATTACGAATGAGAATAGCCCGATATAAGCAAGTTCGCAGTCTGCGACAGTGCTGTCTGCATCCCTGTTACCATCGCCTAACGTTCCGGCATATACTGCATAGTCTACGTCTGCATCGTCTGTTATGCCTATTGCCCTAACCCTGATTCCATTCCAGCCCCTGGCTATATCAAATACAGAGATACTATCGTCATTACCTGCTGCTGCGAGAATTGCGGTCTTTACCGCTTGATATGTCCTCTCACCTACTGCCAGATCAGTCGCTGCCCCCTCTGCTGCTGTGGTTGCATCTAATACCGTCCAGACGTTTCGGGCAGTATGTAAAGCGCCCGGATCAACCCTTACACCTTCCTTATCATGGGGTATTACTACCGTGTTGGCGATCACGAAAGTTGTCAATATTAGTGCAATTACCATGATTAGTTTGATTCTTCGCATATTCGACTCCTATTCTGCGCATACGATTGAATATTTATTCCTGTCCATATCCTTATTTGCAGGCGATTATAACACTATGCGTATGCGCTGTCAAGACAATTCGTGCTATTTCTCATATTTATTTTATTTTCCCCTTGACTCCGACGGGGACGCAGGGTATATTGTTATTGTAATGTTAATGATGTTTTATTAGTGAGGTGAATTGTGAAGACAGCTAGCAAAATTATCGCATATCAAAAATCTATCACCCGCATACTACGGGCCGGAGATCAAACCAGTGATCAGCTTGAGAGCCTTTGTTTGTGTAAAATAGGTCATATTGCTTGCTGGGAGAGTTATTTACATGCACTACAGGACCTTATATTTAATGGCAGGGTAATCAAGAAAAGGTTTGTTTTTTCAATCAGCATTTAACCGTTAATCGTTTATTTTAGGGAGTTGAATTATGAAGACTAAGAAAAAAAGAGTATCTTACAGGGAATTTTGCAAAGCTTTTAATATCACCTCTTTAGATGTTCCGCTTATCAAGTCAATCGCCACGCAGAATAACATTAAAATAACCAATCTGCATAATGTGATAGATGATGCCAAATGTGACGGCAGGCTTTAAAATGCTTACTCAAGGGCTGTCCGCAGCCTTTGTGTAACTGTTTTATTTATTTTATTGAGAGGATGTATTATGGATATTCAAGAATTCGCTGCACTGGTGCAAAAGGAAACATTACAACGATACGCCGACGACTACCCCGATTCACCCCAGAACTGTCTCGACAAATACACGACTGTCCATGTCAAGCCGGGCAGAAAGTACACTAAGATCGATGTCGGCACTTCTGGGTCTCTCATGATTGTCAATGATACTGGCGAAATCTTTGGTATTAAAGCCTATGGTGTTATACATCGCGGTCATTCGTATGGTACACTTGAGACTACCTCTGATTGGTTCTGGGGTGGTTATAAACCAGCTAAGCTTTAACCACTCAGGCTGTTGACTCAGCCACTATTTGAAAGGGAAAGAATTATGAAAAACCTAAAATACAGAAAAGACCCGCAAGCCCACCATATTTATATTCAAGGCGATAAAAATATACAAGCCGAACCGCCTGAAATCCATTTACACTTTCCTTGCGGTGTTATATCAGCGACAAGATGCACTGACGGTCGATACTGGGTTCATGTTGACGTTAAGGACATAGACGAAAACAGTAACCAAACAAGAAAGGGTGAGGTTTGCGGCGCCCGTATAGACATTGCAGGACAATCCGCCTACGAGGCTGATGTCGGCGATTTACATCACGCTCGACTTGACCATTTTGCAGTTCAATTAAAACCTGTCTAACTATTTATTGAAAGGGAAAGAAGATGAAACACACACCGAAACCGGGGAAAGATGTATATGACTCCTCAATAGACCTGCCCTTGAAGACACGAGCAGGGGGTGAAATCGTAAATAGACGCGAAACCCTCGTCGGGGCATCGTTCCCTGTAGGTGACTACATAGAACGTGCCGAGTTCATTGTCCGGGCAGTCAATAGCCATGATGACTTGCTTGAAGCGTTGATTGTTATGTTATATTTAGCAGACGATGGATCGGCTTCATTCGATGACCCCGAACCTGATTCGCCGTATCTTGTCGCTAAAGCTGCTATCAAGAAAGCCAAAGGAGAATTAACGTGAAACACTCTTCAAAAATGTTACTAATCGTGTCCGGCTGTTTTGCCCTATGGGTCTTGGCAGTCGGATTCTTTGTCTTATTCTTTAGGAGTATGGCGCTATGAGTAAAGAAAAACTTATTTTATTGAAGTATTGGTTGGATTGTTTTGTTCCAGCGAACAAAATACCACTCGCCGAGTTAGGTATGGGGTGCGCTGTTGCTGGTATTGTTATTTCGGAAATGCCTCTAAACCACGAACTTTTCAAGATGAAGCCGCAAGAGGCTGTTTGTATTTTTAATGAAAAGATAGACTCGCGGTGTGCCGAATTAACCTCTTTGAACCTTAAGGGAGTATAACATTATGAAACGTAAACCAGACAACCGTATATCAATGAAATTCTCGCCGGAAACAAAGGCCAACTTCGACCGGGGTCATCTCAACCACATCTACAGGACCGGCAAAGTAATCACATTTACTGACTATATGGCACTTGTCGGTAAGAAGCTGGTTGAATAGTAAGAGCAAGGGCCCGATCTTATGGTTGGGCCTTTTTTATTGCCCTGTATACCGCCTGCGGGCTCTTGTATCTCTCCTGTCTGCGCCTCCTGTTGGGGCTGCTGCTACGAACTCAAACGCGCCAACATCCGGCGGATCGCTGCGAGTCACACCTAAGATATCAGTGGTCGTAGCCGTTGCGGAGTCGCCTGCTTCAAACGCATTCGATGAATCGGTAATTGTGAAATCGCCGTTGTCTGGGTCGGTTAGTCCGGGATTAGTGGTCAAGTCGCTGCCTTTTAGTTCATCGTCAGTGTTTGAAGCAAAATTTCCACCTATATTATTAAAAAAGAAATTGTTATTACTGGAACTGTTAAGATATGTATCACTTGCGGCGGGGAATGACAGCCATGCGCCAAACGTTGAATTTATAGAATCAGAGATAATGCTATTATGGCAATCGATATTTGGTGCTGCTGCAAATACCGCGATGTCGTTATTATAAAAAACACAGTTCCTGACGACCACGTTTGAGGTGTCAACTTTTAGGGCTGCTGTGGTATCAAATGTGAAATCATAAAAAATACAGTTGTCGATTGTGGCTGTGATAGCTGCTGTCGTATCTGGATCAAGGTCAATACCTGGCAACGAAGTTGTTGTACCCTTGAAGATACTATTCGTTATGGCTATTGTCCCCTTCGAGTCAAACCATATGCCTAACCCGGTGGCTGTTGTGTTTGTTATACCTGAAACATCCAAGTCGTCGATATTAATGCTCGTCCATATATTGTTGAAGAAAATATGAACACCATAATCACAACTTGTCACCGTCAAGCCGTTGATTGTAAGAGTTGGCCCATCGCTAGTTGTGTCGTTGTTCCCAACAACCCCAACGCCTTTAGTGTTATTAAATGCGGTGCAATTAGTGATAATTAGACTTTGCCCTGCCCTGTGTGCTGTATAGCCGTCTGAAACCGCATCTGTTCGGTGATTACGTGAATCACAGCCATTCAACCTGAGAAATGAAGCTGCCCCGACAGCGCTACTTGCTATGCCAAAACCATCTTCGTCGTTATTGTTGGCAACGCAGTTGACACACGTTACGTCTACCACTCCGGTTAACGCCCCTGTAATCACTAAGCCAGCGTCCGCAACGGATGAAAGGAACTGGCAGTTTGTGAATGTACCTGTTACGGCGGAATTTGACGATAATATATTAACCGTGTTTGTTAGGCCGAGGGTGAAACTTAACGGATTACCTTGCGAGACTCCTGTAATGTCGAAATCTACGTCATCGATAAATATATTAAAATTACTGTTACCGCTTATCGTAACAGCTCCACCTGTTGCCGTCAACGAAAGGTTAAGAGTGCCACAGGTAATATCCGCATCTAGTACGTAAGGACTGCCACCGGCTGTTATTGTGTGCGTCCCGCCTGCCGCCCACGCCGTCTTTAGCTCGCTAACGCTTGTAATCGTATCTGCCTGAGTAAATGCAGACAGGAGTACACTTATTAAGCATACTCCTATCCAGTTTGTACCTGAGAATTTTCGCATATGTATAATTCGCTTTAACATGCCCTCATATTAAGCACCTGGCAATGAAATGTCAAGCTTTTTTTTGCTCTCATCCCATATTTTTCCTATTTGCACCGTGCCAGGAACGTCACATATTTAAAAAGAGACGCTGCCCCGCTATAAAAAGCAGCGCCCCCATTTTTACAACCATAAACCTAAACATCTTAGATTTTATCTTTATTTAATTTTAAAAACTACTTTGTAGCTTCCGGTTTATCAGGGTGGAATTCCGCTGGTACGTACCATAATTAGTCCATAAATAATTTTAATATAAAAGCTTTAATTTCAATTGGAATAGTAACGGGTTCTAGTTTTGGTTCTGGTACGTAAAACATCCCATCACCAAAATAATATTCGGCAGATCGCGTATAATCCGCAAGGTCAACAATACCCGACCCATCAATATCCCCAATTCTCCAGTGCTCAGTCTCTCTGATATACGTCACAGCCCGCCCAGTTGCCCGCATGGGCCCTGTACGAACTTTCCTTAATGGGTTGTATGTCAACCAGTTGCGCATCACCAATCGGATGTAAGGCTCTTTCTCGATCTTTTCGTAGATTCTGAAATACGACTCCATCATATTGGGATCGGCTTGCATCCACTCCCAGTCCCGTTCTACATAGTCTGGCTGCGGTAAGCGGTTCATTATATTATAGTCGCAGAAAATGAATATTAATAGCGTAATCATTCTTCATCCTTTTTCATGGCTTTGTATTCATCAGCCTTGTCAATACACGCTTTCATATACCTTTTAAGTACCGCGGGGTTATTACAATCTTCTGGTGGACCGCAAGACAGGTTGACTGTTACCCAAAGTTGTTGGAGTGTGTGTTTTTCTTTCCTTAGCCGCTCCGCCTCTGACTCATCGCATGATTTAATTAACTGCCCAAAGGCAAAATCTTTCGTTTTTATGAGTATGCCTAATTCATTGATTGAGTTTTCAAGCTCTTCAATATGTTTCTTCAGCGCCGGCACTTGCTTGAATAGGTGGTCTGCTCTGTTTTTCTGCCGCTTGTATGCTGTGATAAGATCGGGGATGTCGGTTCGGGAGAATACATCAGAGTAATACACGGCCCTTTGGTCGCCCCTCTTTGCCGCCTCGCACCGCTTCTTTATTTCTTCAATTTTCATAATTATTAAAATCCCTTTCTGGCCCCACAATCACAAACAACGTAGATACTTGTCGTAGCAAAGTTGCACCATGTTTCATGCTTTTCTATTTCTACCGGGCACAATTCCGTATGTCGCCCGGTTCGCTCGTGGTAAGCTTTACACCGACACTTGCCTTTTTCGATGTTCTCTTTACTTGACATTCCGATTGTTTCAGCTAATGCGCTCATGGCCCACCTATTCCCACAACCCCCTTAGTTACACCCTTAAACATTGCTTCTGTAGTGTTCGGATCGGGCGTAACCGTAGACTTTGCAAACTTAAATTCCAGCATGTCCATCACCTTGCCCTCGACGAGTTCTTTGCTTGTTTTCACAATGAAATTCGTATTACCGTAGTGAGCGCTTTCAGTGAAAGAACTATATAATATGAGACTGTTGGGGTCGATGATTTCGATAAGCTCTGATTTGACGGTTACGATTGTTTGTGAGCAGCCCACCACGTGTCCTAAAAATATCAATACCGCAATCACAAGCAGTGCCCGGATCCATATTTCTATTGCTGTTTTCCGTTCTTCTTTCATTTCGCGTCCCTTAATTCTTTTTTGATATAATACTTTGCGCCGAGATTGTTAAGTAATGCGATTGCGTGTTTTCGGAATTCAACCCAGTCAACATCGAGTTTGCGGTGGTTCATTTTCCCTATTTTCCAAAAGTCAACCCATCGGTCCATATAGCAAATCATTGCCAGCGACTCATAAGCGTCCATGACTGGCTCAACTGATACCCAAGTCTTTATTCCAAGCTTATTTGCTTCTTGTATAGCCTCGCACCTACTGGGCCAATAAGCCGCTCCCGGTTCCCATTGCTTATCTAATCGCTTTGACATATGGCTTAGCGTTGTTCCGAACTGCCATTTATTTCGTATGAGTATGTCGAAGTCGTCACACGCCGCAACGCCCGCCTTAGTCAACACCGTTGCCGTCATGTCATACTTCTCAAGAATCAACAGGGCTTCACGGGTGAGCTCCGCCGCCTCCGGGCTTTGATATGGATCGCACGTAAAACACAAAAGAATCGTCCGGGGATCGCCTTGCATTCTCTTTGCATCTTTTTCGAGACGTTCGAGGATGTCTTTTTTAGGCTGTGGATTCGCCGACCATTCATCTAGCTTCTTATATGCTATCGCTGGGGCATAACAATACTTACACGCGAATCCACAACCATGATAAAGATTCAATGCAAGATGAGCGTATTCTAATGCCGGTCCCTTTGGTTCGTAGATTACACTGTTGCTCTCACTCATGTCGTATCTCCTGACGGTTTATGATGTTCACTACACGTCGAACGGGAGCCTCCGCAAGAAACTTGCTTATTACATCCCGTCTCATCGCAAGTCATTTCTGGGACAGGGTGTTCAGGGTTCCAACCCAGAATACCAAACGCATTTTCTAACGCAGATAAGAATTGGTGATGTAGACACCCATTGCGCCATCCCCCAAACTGATAGCACATATCTTCTATGGCTTCAATCAACATGTCGTTCTCGTCGCTAAGTTTTTCGCAGTTTCCGCAGAACTCGCTCATTTCTTATCTCCTATAATATTCTGTCCTGCCTTACAATAAATCCCACTTAATTCTACATTCTGCCTTACTGCACCTGTGCCCTTTACCACTGTGGTATAATACTGTAGCCATATCGCCGCAGAATTGGCATTTCTTTTCAACGGAAGATTGGGTGTCTCCAACGCCGTCATCCCAACCCCCTGCGTTCAACCAGCTTGCAGGGTACGGGATGAACTGCCCTTTATCTTTCAACCACTCAGGCGACCCCTTCAAGGTATATAATGTTGAGTGCATCCTTAATTGTAGATCCTGAGAAGGTTTGTTTTTCTTCCACCAATTGATAGCGTTTTGTTTACTCTTCTTCTTTGGGTAGGCTTCCCAGAATTCTTCAAAACCTCCCACTCCTGTTGTATTGTTAGCATTCTTTTCTTTCTTAACATTCTTATTAGTGGTTGTTTGATGGTTGGCTGTTGGTTGCTTGATGGGGAGTTGATGGTTGGTTAGTTCGCAATTTATGTCATAAACCTTTGTGCCGACTATAGTTGCGATGGTTCCTTTGTTGGTTGACTTGATGGTTACAAATTGCCATTTTACTAAATTAGACAAAGCGGTTCTGTATTGTTGTCTGGTTAATCCACAGCTACCATAGTCGCCTATCAGGGATTGTCCCACAGTGAGATTGTGGACATTGAAAGCGGTGGTTCTCCTTGCTCTGTATGCTATCAATGAAAGCAGAGTAAATGCGTTGGGGCTGTTGAATAAAGCCAGAGTTTCTTCTGATCTTTTAAGCATTACAAAAGTTTCCATACTGGTACTCATAAAAAAAGCCAGACAGGGTTGACACGCAGCATGGGCTTGCGCCCGATTTGCCCCTGAATGGCTTATCATATTCTATTTTGCTACGTGTCATGCCCTGCATTATACCACATTCCCTTGAAATAAGAAAAGGTTTTATTTAATTTTTAATCCGTTCCTCTTACCGGGGTACAGCTTCCGGGCCCCGTCGAATATTGTTTCTATGTCTGTCATGGGTTAATCCTCCAAGTTTCTTCCCCTTTGGTGAGCTTCATTTAATCGGTCGTTGTAATCCAGCGTAGCTCCCATGCCGCAAGCATAGCAGTCGTCTTGGCTTTTCTGGCAACAACAGTCACCGTCAAGATTGCATTTCGCACACAGCGGTTTTGTGAATTTTACTGCTTCTGTCATCTTCTTACTCCTTCATCAATTTCTTTAATCCAAATTCTCCCAGCTTCTTGAAAATCGATTCCACGAATTCCGGCTCGAACCAGTTGTCGCCTATTTTTATTTCCAGGGTGTCGGGGTTGACTTCGTAGAAATCGACGATTTTAAGCCTATTATTTAGGCTTGCTTTCATAACGAAAATGTGCGGTTCAATAATGTAATCAGCCAATCTTTGTTCGCAACCTATGTCAATGTAAGCCTGAAACCAATAGCCCACAGCCATTTCGCCATTCTTTACTCTTTCTGCTCTGTACATGGTTAGTCCTTATTTATGGGCTTCTCTTTATATTTGCCTTTAAGATAGTTTTGATATTCTGGCGATTTCATACAACTTTTACACGTTACGGACACGAACTTTTTGGCGGTTTCACAGAGACACCCACTTAAAGAATACGAACTAATTCCACACAATGTCGAAAAAAGCCCCCGTAAATGTATTTTACATGCTTTCATATTATTCCTTTCCTGTTACGGTTTAGTCTGCAACCAGTTTCTTTGGGCTTAACCCTAGTATGGGCCAATACTTCAATCTGTTATCTATGAACTGGGTAAAGGTATCCGCTCTTAAACCCTTGTATTCTTACTTCAAATACAATTTTGAACCTTTTTCAGAAACAGCCGGCGGGATACTTCGCCCAGTTTCCGGGTGACACGCGAGCGGCTCTACCATTCCTCGCGACCTTGGGATGTCATTTTTCATGTTTCGTCCGGTTCATACACTTTGTTTAGTTATTTGTAGATACAAAGAATTAGTTGTAGATACCAAAAAGGCCCAGACGAAGTAGATCGCCTGAGCCGATATAGTCAAACCCTTTGGGCTGGATAGAGTCAGAGAACTCACCCGCAAGGTTGATTGTACTAATAAATTGTATCTAACTCTATCCATACTTTATATCATACCCATATCTCTGTTACTTGTCAATTAAAATATTATTAAATTTGTCTTAAAATATGTGCTATTACATCAATTGTCCAGCCATTGCCCAGCATCTTGTATCGCTGGGTATTACTGACATGGTTGGTGTAGTCGTCTGGTACTGTCTGGAGCCGCTCGCACTCGATGGGGGTTAGCATTCTATAGAATAGTTTCTCGTCGATGAGGGTATGTTCTTTAAGGCTGTATGTTGCAGTAAGGCAATTCATTTTGCCATCAGTTCGGGGAACCATTTCTTTTGCTCGCCTGGGTGAAAAATCCCGCCCAAACTTTTGCTGGTATTCCCGTCTGATCCGTTTTGCCTCCTCCGTTCTGCGTTCTGTGAATGCTGTGGGTTCAAGCACAATTTGTCTGCGGCATTTCTTGATATACTGCTCGATATTTGTACCTTTCCAGTAGTTCGCGTCGATACAGTAACTCTTGTCTCTATCAACCACGCCATGCTCTATTATATCAGATAAGAAAACCCCTTTGTCCACCGGCTGCGTTATGGGAAAATTTGACCAGTATAATCGCGGGCGGTTTTGGGCCGACAATGCGTTGCTGTTTATAAATACAGACTCTACCCCTAGTATCTTACTGATAGCATCTTGATATTCTTTTTTCATCTTGACGTTTTCAAGTAGGAAATCTTCGGGCTCGTAATATTCCAGAATATCGACGAAATCAAAGAACAATTTGCTTCTCTTGTCTTCAAAATTGAGATGTTTACCTGCAAAACTGAATCCTTGACAGGGTGAACCGGCAAGAATTAAATCAATATCTCCTAGGTCCCAATCTCTCCAGCCCCTAATATCGCCCAGTCGCACTATATCAGGCCAATTAGCTTCTGATACCTTAGTAGCATACTCATCTATCTCTGAGGCATAGTACGCATCCACAGGGACACCAGCCCTCTCCAGAGCCAGCATACCACAGGACAAACCGTCAAATAGACTCAGGACTTTCATACCACCCCCAATAAAAAGAGCGTAAGGGCACGTTTAGGCCCCACGCTCCCGAACTGTATCTCCATGTCTCTTCTAAACATGGATTTGATTAGGTGGGCAGGGTGCCTATTCAAGACGTACCCGTTGGCCGGGCCCCTAGCATTGCTGCCGCCCCTGCCCATGAAAAAAGGCTCTGGATGAACTGAATCACCCAAAGCCGATATAATTAGGTGGGCAGGGGAAAAGCTCCCATCCAACGCATATCGCGTAAGATCGGTGACGCCGCCCCTGCCCATGAAAGTTAATTCCGTTCTGTTCATTTAAAGTTCAGCCTCGCAAATTCGCCGTGATGTTTTTTTGCAGCCTCATCATAGGCTCTGGCGGCCTTGATGGGGCAACTAAAACTACCCAGCCAATACTGTTTACTGTTTGCCCCTATCTGAGCCCCCCACCTTCTTCGCTTTTTGTGCCAGCTAACCCCCTTATACCCAGACGTGTTCGCTGCCGAGAGCGGTTTATTCCACTGATTTTGTGCGTTTGTGCAAAGCCTAAGGTTGATTCTAGTGTTGTCTAGCCCGTTTAGATTTATATGATCTGTCTGGCTTCCTCCTGTTATCTGCGTGTGCATTTGAACGATTACGTACTTCCCGTTAGCTATAAAAGAACGAACAGCATAGAATTTTTTGCGGTGCATCTGCGCTCGCCATCTATACTTTGATAGATATTCGTAGTCGCCGTCGTCCACAAGAGCAAATATGTCAGGATAAGTCTTTGTGCTAATGTCGATCTGTTTCATGTCAACCCACATAAAAACGGCCCGTTTGGAGAGACCGTACTAAGAACTCTCCGTTACGAGCCATTGTCTTTTTTGATTGTTTCAGTACGGTTTTCATCTTAAATCTATCCTACATAAGTTTCATGTTTCACCTCCAATTCTTTTAATTACTTTAATCGAAAGCTACATGCTAATTACTATACTATACCATATCTTTTCGGGATTGCAAGGGAAATCTGAAAATTATTTCACTATTTTTCAACTTCGCTTCAAAGTCTTGTACCAAATTACAATCGCGAATATTCTTAATCTAATCCCAAGATCGCATTTGAAGCTGAATAATCCAAACTTTAGTTGCTCCGGGCGCCATAGGATAGCTAAAGGGCCTTTGAAAAATCTCATATCTTACTCCTTATACTGGTTAAATTAAAAGCCAAGGGCTAGCGAAGTAGGGACAACTACCGTCGTTGCAGCATCTACTCCCGGCCTAACCGGATTCTGTGCTACTTGCCCCTGGCTCTGTTATTCTTTCTACTTCCCATGACCACATCCAGCAGTTCGAGTCCCAGCCTAAGCCTTTCTTGGCGTAGCGGGAGTTCCAAAGGCATCGGTATTTGTCTATACCAGTAATGCGAGTTCTGCCCTCAGTGGCGGCGATATAAGCAGCATGTGAAGTCCCGTCCTTGCCAATCACTCCCTCGGCCAACGCCTCTTTCTCGCTTATACTCTGCACCTGCATAGCCTTGACTGAAATAATTCTAAGGAATGTGCGGGCAATGTCTTGTGTCATGTGGACGGAGGGACGCCATTTAATCGGGTAATCGGGATCAATGCTCTGTGCTGATTTGTAGATTATGTCGTATCCAGAGTTAGGAACCCACTTCATTTTTGAGTTAAAATGGAAGTATTCAAACAAAGGCAGTCTGCATGGGATTAGTGGGTTAAATTCGTAGATTATGCCAAACGTCTCTTTAACAAATATCTCGTCGCCGACGTTGTAGGGGCATTCAAAGTATATGCCTTGATCTTCCTTCAGTATCGAATCTTCGTAGACGCACCAAAAATGCTTACCATCATTCTGTCCGCCGCCTATTACAGTCCCTATTATATACCTGTCATCCGGTGGCTGTTTCTTCATCGGCCTGCTTATCCTCGTCTGCGTTTTGTTGTGTAGGGCAAGGGCCTCTTCGGGTGTTACTATTATACCTGTCATGGGGCCACCCTTTCCGATGGCTTCCATTTAGACTCGTACATACCATACAGTACGGCGTAATGGCACATTGTTTCGTAGAAGTTCGGTTCCTCTACGGGATCGTCTGGGTATTGCGGATTATGTATGTTCCCGACTTCTGGGTTATTTGGGTCTTTCATAATCTTACTCCTTTTTCTTTCCCGAAGAACACCGATCAATAAAGCTCTTGAGCGGCTTTTTAAGCAGGATCCGGGTCGTTTCTGGCATAGGGACTCTTTCAACGAGACTGTTGATCCTGGTGAGCTCCTTGCCCCTCTCCCACGCTTCACGTTCCCATTCCTCGAGCTTCTTCTTGAGCCTCTTTATTTGCTGTTCGGGTGTTAGCATTCTATTGCTCCTTTCAGTTCGGGTTTTTCGTGGGCATTACCGATTTTCTTTATATGCTCTGCCCATGCTGCTATAACATGCAAAGCTGTTTGGTTTTCTGGGTATTTAACCCATTCCGCCCAGAAACAACCATCCCTATACACAATTTCCATGATCTTGCCACCGTCCGCAAGCAAATCACCTTCCCACCAGTCCAAATCTTTCCCGTTCTTGTCGTTTAGGCCGGTGAATTGTTCGAGTTCTCCATACCCTGAAATCATCACTTTGATATTCTCACCAGACGGACGCAGGAATGTAAGCGGGCAGTTTTCCTTTTTATCCAGTGAGAGTATAGGCGTTCCGAAAAAAGTAAATTCCTTAGAAACTTTATTCCATACTCTGAATTTTATCGGTCTACTCATATTCTATTGCTCCTTTCAAATTGCTCCCGGCAGGATTGTAACCTGCGACATCCAGCGATTGGCTAGCGCTCTAACATACATTTCCGTCAAAGCAAGACTCAATTACAACCGTGTTCCGATAACTGCCAAGATAGTCGTATAAGATGATACTATTGCCCTCACGTTTGCTTCTGCGTCTCTCTCCGTCGATGAGTACCCGCCAGAACACCGTCCCATCCATAGGACAGCCGTTAGGGTACCAGCCGTCAGTGCCATTTTCCGAAGATGAAGACGGTGAAACTATCGTCTCTGGCGATGTCCCATCCGGTTTTAGCCTGGAAAAGGGCTGACTTTAACCTCCACCTCATCAAGATCCTTGATACCCTTGACGCCGGCGACCTTGTTAGCGGCCAGCAGAGCCTTAGCCTTGGCGTTGTTTTCGTCGAAAGCCGGAATGTCAATTGCCGAGTAAATTACCCGCTTTTTGATGCTGTCGATGTTGCCGTTGTCGTCTTTCGTCTTCTCGTTCTCTGTTACTACTACTGCGAAAATGTCTTGTGTCTTCATTGCTTCGTCCTTAATTGGTTTTTCTTCTCTTGGCCCATCCTCACCACACTGGCTTGATATGACCTCTAATACAAAATATGGGTAGGCGAGGTGGCTATACCGTCGCCCTGTGTCTACATCGCAACCACTACTATGCATCTTCGTCACCACTCCCTCCTGCCCTACTTTCATGTCGCTGGGGCACCAGCTATTTTTCCATCCACGCTCGTTCTGCTCTGCCGTCTTAACCACCCTGACAGTATCCCCCACTTTGATACCTGACGCTTCTTGTCTCTGTAGGTATGTCATATTCCTATCCCTTTCTATTCTGCAAGCCAGATATACAGTTCTGTAGCCGTGCTACTTCGCTATTCGCCTTATCTCTGTCACGTATCAAATCTTTCTTGTCCAGTATGAGTCTGGCACATTTACGGACCGACGCAACAAAAGCGTCTAATTGCAGATCCGCACTCTTACTTTTTCTTATATCCAATCCAAATATCCTCATTTTCTCGATCCTTTAAATTAAAACAAGCCCCACCCAGACACACGACTACCACAGACGGGGGAATTGGGCAAGGGCTTGAAGTTTCTATTGTCTATGGTAGTCTTCATAATTACAATATACATCAGGTTTCTTACTTTGTCAATTAAATAATAAAAATAATACCAGGGGCCTCGCGAAAGTTGACCTGTCAAGGCCTGCCCCTGGTACTGATAAGGACAAAAAATAGGTGCCGGGAACCCGATTCGTCACAACAAAAAAGCTAACAACCTAATCCATATATACTGCTTTAAAATGTTTCCCGCTATCAAAATAGCGACTGTTGCTGCAATTATGATTTTCGTTCCCGGCACTTCGTTCAAAGTACTGGGCCTCCGTGCCCGACTATCCACTACCTTGTGAACACATCCTTGTTTGATCTGGTTCATGTCCATTTCATATCTCATTTAATAAGTTCTTTGAATTGTTTTTCATAATCGACTTCTGTCGGATTCTTGCCTATACCAGTATTTTCTTTGTACCACGATAGCCGGTCCCTAAATTGCAACCTTGTCTCCATGTGTTTGGTGAGGATTATTGGTTCGAGTTCGATCATGTTATGGCACACAGGGCATAGAATACAAGAGTTGAAAAAGTTAAATCTGTGTTGAGGGTATACGGATTTCGGCAAAACATGATGGTTTTCAAGATGATAACTGTTCCAACACAACTCGCACTGATTTCCTGCTCTTTCTAAAGCCATCTGCCTGTGTATTTTGTCGCCTCGTAGGATTATTGTTTTCATTTCGGTTTCCGCAACTTTCATATTCAGTTCGTCTGACATTTCTTTTACCACGTCAATAGCATCAAGGTTTAATATCAGTTCCTTTTTTGCAAAAGCAATAGCAGTTTGGTAAGTTGTTTCAGCTTTAGTTTTCAGAGATTCGACATCCTGCTCGTTCATTGACGCCTCGCTTTATGACACTTCAAACATAATGGTTCCTGTGGAGCGTTCAATATTCGCTCAAATATCAAATCAATAAGCCCCTCCCAATCTATCGGCGGTTCGTGATGTACTTCCAGTTTGACTTCTTTGCCTTTGGCCTTGCTTTGCTTGACGCCACAGTCAACACACTTGTAGCCCGACTTCTTCAATGTCGCGGCACGTTCCCTTGAATGCAAACTTAATTTGCGTATACATGCCCGGACTCTGCTTCTCGGCGTATTAGGCTTCTTCTTTCTTTTCTTAGCCATTACTTCTCGCTTTCGTCGTGGATAGTTTTGATTACTTCCGACTTATGTTCCTTTTTATGGCATGGCTGGCATAGCCACATGACATCCAGCGGCTTATAGTAATCTTTATGGTGTCCGCACACCTTTTTTTTACGCTTACAAGCCTCGCATTTATCCGGCCTAACAAGCCGCCCCGTACGTATCGCGTTCCTAACCATCGAGTTTGCTGTTTTCCGTAATGGGTATGCTTTTCTGTATTTCTTGAGGTACGCCGCCGCTGCCTTTTTGCGGTGCGGGAGATTAGCCCTTTCCCTATCATAAGCCCTAATCTTGTCGATATTTTTACCGCGATGCAGCAAAACATCTTTCTTGGCGCACTCCTTACATTTACCAATACGCCCATCAGACATCTCTTTGTGTTTATAAAAGTCATTTAAGTCCTTTGTTTCGCAACACTTAAAGCATTTCTTTGTCATAGTACATTCCTTGAATTAACAGTTCGAGGTATTATACTATAAACTAAAATGGATGTCAAGGTAATTATCCATTTTAGAAGGGAATATCATCTACTGGCCCTTGTTGCTGCCCGCCACCGTAACCTTGAGACTGTTCCTGTGGCTGGTTCTGCTGACCGCCCTGCTTATTGCCGCCGATGAATTCAAAGTTTTGTATCACAACTTTCAGCTTGTTGCGCTTCGACCCGTCCTGAGCCTGCCAGCTTTCAAATTTCAGATAACCCTCTATGAATATAGGGCTACCTTTTTTGAAATACTTATTGATAACCTCTGCCCGCTTGCCGAATATCGTGCAATCAATAAAGCAGGTTTCTTCGTGATCTTGGCTGTCCTGCCCTCGCCACTTTCGAGTTGTTGCGAGTCCTATATCTACAACCGCCGTCTGGTTTGGCAAGTATCGTAGTTCGGGATCGCGCGTTAAATTTCCCATTAAAATTACTTTGTTGAAGGATGACATTTAATCTCCCAACGGTGGTATAACAGTGTAGTAAGTGGTTCCGCTTGAATCATTCTCAGGCATAACATCACCCTCTTTGTCAAGCCATTCGGCTACTCTCATAATATCCTCAGTCTTAGCATAAGTCTTGCACTGCTCGAATATCCCCCGCAAAGAATCCCCGTCGAGGTCGTCAAGTTTCATCTTTTTTAGCACAATCGCTTTAAATGCAGTCTTCGCCTGACCCTCTGGGGTTTTGGATTCTAGCAGTTGTTTCGCTTTGCTTATTGAAGAAACCTTACAGCTAATTGGTTTGTGTTCTCGCGGTATCTCTGTCTCGTCAAGCATCCCTAATTCGCAGATAGATAAAGTTGCTCGTCTCTTTGCCTTTGTCTCGGCTTTCATTATCGCGTTGGCAAGCTGTTCACCCATCATACCCTTTATCCAGATAACACCAGTTCCAGTATCGGTACGTCCTTTTGCATTTTTAACTGTTACAGTGAACGTACATAAATCCGGAGTTATTTCTTTTTTGGACTCAACTACACTTACCCCGTGGATTCGTCTTAATTGTTGGGCGCAACCCTTGTTTGCATACATTACTAATTTCTTGTTCATGGTAATATAATCAAATGGACGGGTTGCTGCATCGAGACCAGCCTTATCACAGACGAACGCATAGTATTCAATTCGTTGGGGTTGGGTCAGTCCTGCGAGATTGCCGTTGACCATGAGTTGCTCAACAACTGCGATACTTAATTCCATCGGCTCTCTTTTCTCTATATCACTCATAGCGCATCCTCCTGTCCGATCCCTGCGTCTGTTGCAGCCCATTTCGGAACACTCAAATAGTTAAGGTCATTGTAAGCAGGCCACACTCCGGTCTTGACGCATTCCTTGTAGACCTCCAGAGCGGTGTGATATGACTTTCTGCCAACGAGCAAACTTGTATCATCCCATTCATAGCAAGCTACAGCGAGAGGCGGTTCTTTTTCAAAAGCGATAGTAACAAAAGCGGGGTCGTTGTTCTTGAGTAAGTTTAGGCCGTCTCGATAAAATGATGCCTGCTGATGATACCCGTAGAAAAACCCGTCTCTGGCAAAGGCGTGTATCTGAGCGTTTTTCGTTGACTTCAAATCCACAATCACGCCCAAGTCCCAGTGAACATAATCAAGTCTGGCCTTGCATCTAACAGACGTTTTTTCGTCAGTCCAAAGGATAGAGACTTCTGGTTCTCCGTTGTTGACAAACTGTTTAGCTTCGTCATGGCAGAAAGCAGATTCACGCATACTATTAGTAAGCATATCCCAGTCCTCTGAGATTACCATTCGTCCCTCAGCCTTCTCCTGGAACTCTGCCCATGTAGCCTTACCATCCTTTGTTCTTCGGTCTACTTTTGGCGATACTATGTAAAGCTCGTTGAAGAGTTCGGGCTGCAATACTTTAATGTGAAGCAGGGATCCGAATTCAAGCGCATCAGTGGTTGGTCGCGGTGTTTCCATCGCCTCCTTAGCGTGGGCCGCACTTTGCTTGTTGATTATTTTCAAAATAGTGTTTCGAGCAGCGTCCCACTTCTCGTATTCTTCGTATGCTATTTTACTGTAAATTCCGTCTTTTGGTGTTTTCATTTCTTCACTTCCTTTATAGTTATTTCAATCGGAACAAACCGCAATGATACATCTTACGAATAACCACAGGGCTATCCACCATAACATTCGGACTATTTCGGTTAATTGTTCAACTTCTGCTGTCATTTCTTCCATTATAACTCCTTTTCCAAATCTTCAATAGTTACCCTGCCAGCCTCTAAGTCGTCAATTATAGCTTCGCCGATCCGCCTGCGTTCACTGATAGGATATTTACATCTCTGAATAGCGACGGCCCTGACGGTTTTAAACTGATCCATTGTTATGCGGAATTTAGCCCCGGCAGGCTCCAGCATATCGTCGTAGTGTTCCTTTGGGGCCAGCCTGTCGTATTCCTTGAGCATGTCCATCATTGTTTCGCGGTTCATTTGCCGACTTTCCAGCAATTCATGCCTGTTGTATTTGCAAGAGCGTATCGAGTAGCAGAGCGATCATCCAATATCTTTACTCGCCAAAGATTGTCAGTGTCCTGTGGGAGCTTCATTCCATAGTGTGTGAAACTCTGGAAATCAGGTTTGCCTTTGATAGACCGAAAGCTAAAGTCCCCTGCCTTCAAGTCTTCATACTTGCAGGGGGTCAAGGGCAGGCATTCCTTGACTTCAAACGTAGTGTATTCGAGGCTAATAGAGATAACTTCGTAAACCTCTACGAGCCCACAGTAATGTAGCCTCTGTTTGTTCTCGTTAAACAGCAAACCAGTCACCGTACCGTCATCCGATAGTGCGAACTTTATACCGGTGGGGGTGGTGAGTTTGTCTGCAATGGGATATAATTCTTCTGCTCTTTTCCTCATTCTCGCAGAACATTCGTCGAGTTCGTCAAACATTTTGTTGAAATCTTTGATTAGATCACTCATTATTCCACCTCTTCAAATGCTACCCAGCCGAGAGTAGCGGGTATATAACCCTCATCCTTGAATTCACGAGCAGAAATGAACTCATACAATGCCGGAAGTACACCGGGTTTACAGTATGCAATCAGTGAGGCTGACATCATGGTTGGATTCTCCTTAAACACACCCCCACAGCACCCGAACGTAATGGCTTTATGCAAAGATATGGCGTTTCCGTTGAAGTGCCTGAATGTTATATTGCCAGCGGGGGAGGCGGGTAGCACCTCGCACAGTACATAGCCCGCAAATACAGGCGTGTCCGGGGCGGGATTGTCACTGGATTTGATTCTGTGCCGATCTGATTTGCAGAAACAGTCTCCAACCTTGTCATGCCAGTAGCCGTCACTGTGCAAGACTTCAATTTCAGATTTAGGAACAGAGCTAAAGAAGAGCTTATCGCTATCACATAAACTCGAATGCTCGGCCAAATTCCCCTGCAACCGTTTAATCTGATCTGCTTTACTTTCAGTCATCATTCACCTTTAGCTTTCTGTGTAAGTTGGAGATTATGGCAGGCAGGTCTACTTGCTTTCCGCCAAATAGGTTTCGGCTCATAGAAGCAATTTTCGTAACTGTGTTCTACGTGGTAGGTGCAGTCTACGCATGTAAACTGAATTTCTGGTTCTTTAGTTTCCATTATTTCTCCAATTCCGGCCATGTCAATAAAGCCATTTTAAAAATTAGTTAAAGCGAATTCACCGAAATGTTTCTTTGCAGCCTCGTCGTATGCTTTCGCAGCGACAACGGGTCTGATAAAAAGGCCTAGATAGGTCAACTTGCCGTCTATCCGGATACGCGCTCGCCATTTTTTTATATGTTTTTGCCAATCAACGCCTTTAAATTCAGACGCTTTGGTTTTGTGTTTGCCCCGGTTCTGCTGATTTTGAGTACGAGTACAGATTCGTAGGTTGAATCGCCGGTTGTCTAATCTATCCCCGTTTTTATGATCAGAGTCCATACCGTCGGGGGTTTTCAAGATTACCCTGTGCATATAAAGCACGCCTATGCCATCATGCCTTGGCCGAGACCTCGTCGCATAACCTCTACCGCCACAACACCATTTATGCTTGCTCAATTCTACGTAATCCTCGTCATCAACTAAAGCGAAAGTGTTTGGATATTTCTTTGTACTAATGTCGATTTGTTTCATAATGACTCCAAGAAAAAAGCCAATCAGGCTGCGAACAGAGATGGACGGATTGCCCCCGGGCTGAACCTGCATTTCCTCGTAGGAATGAAAGTAAGGCTCTGCTACTAGCCGTGTGGGGTTCGCAGAGCCTCTGGAGGAGGGGAGAAAAGTTCTTGTTGCTATTGCCACTGTTATTATACATAAACATATTGTCCAGATTATCTTTTGGTTCTTGCTCATTTAGCTATTCTCCATACATATAGCCCCAATTTAGCTAATTGTTCAAGGTTAGGCTTCTAAGAGGGTGAGCAGCCTTTTGTCATTACTGATTGCCTTAGCCATTCCGCCCATCATCTTTTTCATCACTTCTTTGTTGAATTTGTCGATTGACTCAGCCTTGAGTTCTTCTAATGCCTCCGCAACCATGCCGTCTACTCGCTCTGAAATAACATTCTCCAGCCGCTCTTCGACATACTTTTTCTTACTACTATTGTACGAATCAGAAGACAGAACTTCTTTTATTTTATTTGTCACAATTTCGCGTATCGTGGTTTTCATAAAATCGCTGTCTTTGCTTACGATAGTAAGGGATGCAGATAGTTCTTCCTCAATCGTTCTATCTAGATACTCCTGAAATTGCTTCTCGGCTTGAAGCTTCATGTAGTCCTGACTCAGTTTAGTTAAGGACTCGCCGACCTGTGCGACAATAGCGTCCCGGTGTCTATTGCACATACGGGCAATCACACTATCGACCTCTTCCGGCTTAAACCCTAATATCACCGAAAGCTGTTCTTTTAGCTTTTCGGCAATTTCCGGGTCTAGCGGGGCAGCTTTGGCAAGACGCTCTTTGGCTGTCCTACTCTTGTTGCATTCGTCACAGTCTGCACAATGTTCATCTGTAACGTAATCTTCTTCCTCTGAGCAATAATTCATAGCATTCTCCATTAAAAAGACCCAAGCCCAGATCATGAGCAACGACGAACACGAGGACTGGGCTGGGGTAATTGTTTCGATTAGTTTTGCATTCGTCGTTGTC
>SDBT01002732.1_pt1 | contig 30947 bp, 42 predicted proteins | sample 2277101 | NCBI WGS metagenome assembly SDBT01 (sample SAMN10404973, study PRJNA504765) | marine sediment metagenome | isolation source: marine sediment core GS10_PC15, 103 cmbsf | place: Arctic Ocean: Southern Knipovich Ridge | collected 2010 | reverse complement strand
TTTCCCGAGTTGGCCGCGGCGATCGGTAAGGTCGTGCCGCTATCTGAAGGGCTGAAGATATCGCAGGAAGAGGAAGGTCAAGAGCAATTCAGTATTGGGTGCGATAAGGACGCGGTCTATGTCGATTTCGACACGCCCGTTGCATGGGTTGGAATGACACCTAATGTAGCTGATAGCCTAGCGGAAGCCCTGTCATCATATGCGACCGAGAGTCGCCTAAAGCTGACCCAATACGCCCACACCATAGGCGGTATCAGCAAGGAGGGCTAAGACATGGCGAAGATAATCACGGTGGACCGATATCCTTTTCTCTCATGCCGTGATCTTATGCGTTTGTTGCAAATTTCTCACTACATTTTAAGAACGTATATCTGGCCAGTCTTAGGAAGGGTGGATCGCTATCGGCCTTCTGACTTCCTGCTGACAGTGATGCGCTACAGGAGAGGGGAGTTTGTGGGTGCGCGGCCACGGGCGCAACCTGCGAGCCGCTTCGCGCGACATGTGCCGTATAAAATATCATTAGATACAAAGAGGTTCTCAGAAATGAATATACAACTGACGAGATGGTGGCCAAATGGCAAATAAATACAGCAAGCGCGTAGTTGATGCCGCGGAGTCTCTCGTCCGTTGGGCCAGTGTCGAGGAAGTACAAGATCAACTCAAGGCGGCGGGCTCAAAGAATGTCGCCCTCGACATGAAAAGCGCGTTGAGTTACCTCGCGAATCACGATGGTTCCAGCGGAGATGCGCAATTCGAGATCCTCATAGATCGACTCCGTCTCATCGGCAAGGATGCGTACGATGGGGACGAACTCAAGATCACATTTGACACCATACAGTGTGAACTCCGAGTTCGGGGCTATTTCGAGGAAGCGAAGGATCGGGCCAAAGCACGGCGCAAGCCGGACGCGAAAGGCGAGCCCAACGAGCCGCCCAAACCCGCGCAAGCGGACAACGAGTTCGCGAGATTCCTTGCAGAGCGGGCGGCTCAGAAGTGAACGCCATCTCAGAAACCGAATACGAACTAGCCGCCATCGCAAACGACAAGAAGGCGCGCGGCGTGAAGATCAACCGTGAAGAGATGTCCGCGCTCCGGAAAGTCAAAACCGAATTCGACACACGCGGCCGGTTCGCGATGTATGTCGCAGTTCCACAAAAAGACTTCGTGGCTATGACGGGCAAAAGGAAACAGCAAGTATACGATCAGGTCGAACTCTACGAGATGCCAGAGATCGGGGCGACGGTCAACCTCCCTGAGTTCATCGGTTGGCTGTTCGAGTTCGTGTCAAAACACGCGTGGATATTTCGACAGGCACGGGAGGGCGCGGTGACATTCGGTGGCCCCGAGACAGATTCACTTGAGCTCGTGCGCGCCGAAACACATCAACTCCTCAAGCTCAAGCGCCTAAAAGAGGAAGGCAAGCTGGCCGACGTGGAGTTGATCCGGGAGCAGATGGCCCCGTTGGTAGCGCGGCTCCGTGAATGTGGCGAGCAGCTTCGCCGCGCGTATGGAGACGAAGCACAGGCAATACTGAACGAAGCGATTGACGATGTAGAGGCGCACACCAAGGAAGCGCTTGGCGAAACAGACAAAGGAGAAGACGATGAGTGAAGAGTCAGCATCATTGTATTGGCGGCGCAGGAACCGGGCGGGGGAATGGCTGCCATGGCGCGAAATAAAGGACTTAACGGTCAACTTTAAGTGCGACGGGATGCACCGCGGGTACACGCAAATAGACACTCTATCTATGGGCTCAACGGAGTTCTGTGATTGCGAAATATTCAGAGGCGATAACCCGAGTCAAGACAAAACACCGCCCGAAGAAATGAAATTAAAGCCATGCCCAGGGTGTGGTGCGGATGCGATGGACGCGCGATATATTGATTGCCCACCAGAAGGCTACTATCAAGTTAAGTGTTCTTGTCATTGGGGTCACTGGGCTGCTGGGGCCACAAGAGAAGAGGCGAGATCTGCATGGAATCAGATGGACCGCTCGACGAAACCACCAACTGAATCCCACACAATGGACAGACTAGCCGAATTGATGGCCGAGCACTTCCCTTTGCCCGAACCGCTCAAGTCGTGTCCATTCTGTGGCGGGCATGCCGATTTAAAGTACCAAATAGGGATTAGAGATCAGTGGGCGTCTTGTGCTGATTGCGGGGCCGAAGGGCCTGTTGCGTTCGAGTTAGAAAAACAGGATGGCGCAGTGGGCCTGTGGAACAAAAGAGCGAAGGAATCCGCCGAATAAATGGGATCAGCCACAGCCATAGGCCGACGCGGCGCGCTAGACGCCATGCTCCAAATATGCCGGGCATCGCGCGGCCGCCGTGTCCGCACCTTCCGGAAATTCTCGGAAGAGGACATTGTAATTCCCAAGGGGCCGATGAAGGCGCGGCGGTTCTCTACGGCGTTCCAACCTTGGACAGGCGCGTGGGTTGATGCTCTTGACGGGAAGTATGGACGCTACCGGCGATACCTACTCACAGGCCCACAGCAGGGCGGCAAGACGTTGAGTGGCGCGATAATCCCTTTAGAAAAGCACCTGTTCGACTTCCAGGAGGATGTGTTCTTTGGGCTTCCCATCATGGATCTTTGGGGTGCGAAATGGAACGAAGATCTAAAGCCGACTATCGAGGTCGGCCCATTCAAAGATCAACTCCCTACGTCCGGCCCAGGTAGTCGCGGCGGCGGCACTCCGTCTTACATCCAATTTAAAAACGGCGCGCGGCTTCGTCCTCTGAGCGCAGGAGGATCAGACGCGGCCACGTCCAGCCACACGGCCCGCGTGTTGGTGGCCACAGAGATCGACAAGTACGATGAAGCAGGGAAGGCGAGCCGAGAAACGAACAAGCTAAAGCAGATGGAAGGACGGCTACGCGCCTTCGGGGATCTGGCAGTTGAATACCTCGAATGTACCGTGAGTATCTCACGGGGCCGCACATGGGTAGAGTATCTCGGAGGCACTGCAAGCCGATTCGCTCTGATTTGCCTTCACTGTGAGGCGACGGTGCTACCAGAACGTCGCCATCTAGTCGGATGGCAGGACGCTGACAGTGTTGTCGAGGCGCGGCGTAACACCCGGTGGGCTTGCCCTGCCTGTGGCGTCATGTGGAGCGAGGAAGAGCGATTCCAAATGAACGCGGGCGGCGTTTTAGTACACCGAAAGGACACCGATCCTGACTCAGAGTTGGCCCCAACTACGGGCAGTGACGACGATTCATCGGCCAAACGCGCTGAAGATGCAGAGATCCGCGCGGAGTTTGGAATGGAGCCACGGGAGAGGGAGACATTCTCTCTCCGAATCACTCAAGTCAACAACCTATTCGTTTCGGCAGGCCAGACCGGCGCGGAAGAATGGGAGGCGGCGCGCGCCGAAGATGTTGAGGATGCGGAAAAAGCACTCTGTCAATATGTCCACACACTGCCCTACGACACCAACGTCAAAGACAGAGTTGACCTCAATGAGCAGTTGATAATCCACCGGCAAGGCGAGGAAGCCAAGGGCATCATTCCTGCCGATACGATTCTTGTCACAGGCATGATAGATATCGGGATGTGGAGGTGTCACTGGTTGATGTGCGCATGGTCGGCGGACGGTACGCCGCGCGTATTCGACTACGGGATCATGTTTCCCGAGTCTGGCGTTGTCGGAGAAGATAAGGCCATCCTGACCGCGCTCCGAGAGTTCCGTGAACAGATCAAGGACGGATGGCCGATGGCGGGCACCGGTGAAATGTACATTGCCGATCTAATTCTTGTTGACTCTGGATATTGCACAGCCACTATCTACGAGTTCTGTAAGGAATCTGGACTGCAACTACACCGGCGCATCCCGAGTGGATGGCTCGCAATGAAAGGCTACGGACTCTCAGAGCGGAACAAGTCAGGGAAGTACTTGCAGCCCAAAAAGGTCAACGACGATATCATGACGCTTGGAGACGGCTACCACGTATCTATGGCCCCAACTCAAGATTATCCACAATTGCTTATGAACGTCAATGCGGACCGATGGAAGACTTTTGCTCAAACATCGCTCGCCATCCCCGAAGACAAGCCCGGAGCATTACAATTCTATTCCGTGACGAACGCGACAGAACATCTGAAAATAGTGCGCCAGATCTTGGCCGAAAAGGCAACGAGCGCTTTCCAGATCGGCGTGGGGACTGTGGAGAAATGGGAACAGATGAAGGAGAACAATCACTGGGGCGACGATCTCTATGGCGCTTTCGCGGCCGCCCATGTGAGTGGCGTTCTCGGCAAGAAGAAATCGAAGTCTACCGGCAAGCCGCGTAGCGCTAGCAGAAAACCGATACCTATGAATTTCCCGAAACGCTAGACAACCAAAGGAGAAGACGATGGACAAAACGGCTGAGAATATATTGAAGGAGTGCCAGGCGTGCGGTATGCCCGGAGTAATGAGCACGTACCGGGATCCATACTCGGACAAAACGATGTACATGGTGATCTGTCCGTATTGCAATTGCTCTGGAGATGGCCATGAAGACGAACAGTCTGCAATGCTCGGTTGGCATCGACGGGAAGTTAGCGTGGATGTGACCGACGTCACAGAGCAGGCCCGCGAACGGATGCGGAAGGCGATAAAATCCGACAAAGCGGGAACGCCGGTAGACGAACCCGAAATCCCCGCGATGGGGAAACATGCCGAAATCATGGCCAAGACGCAGGTCGCGGAGATGAAGTTAAGGGCGCAAGGATTCAAGAAAGCCACCGAAACCCCAAGCGACGAACCCGAGCCCCTACTCCCGTGCCCGTTCTGTGGCGAGCCTGCCGTCGTCGAAACCATTGGGGCCGATACGCACCAAGCCAGGTGTTCGATGTGGTGGAGCACAGGGCCTGCGGATTCAAATACAGGAGCTGCATCTCGGCGATGGAACCGTATGAAGCCCCGGGCCATCAAGGCGATAGAGCCGCCTGAGATCGATGCGGAAAAGGAAAAAGAAGCGGAACGCATCGCCTTCAAACTTGGGCTTGTCGGAAAAGCCGACAAAGTTCCGGACGATGATCGCGAAACATTCAAGGCGTTAAAGCTCCCTGTCCAGGAACTCGTTCTCCTCGTGTCGCAGTCACAAGTCGCCGAGAACGATATCCGGAATGCGATGATCTTCTGTGAGCGCCGTAACACTAGGTTCGGCGAGGAAGAGTCCATGGACGATGTAGATATCAAATCAGCGATCAAGGCAGCAAAGCGGTTCCGTAAGCTCTACGAGGAATCCAAATAGCAATGCCAAACGAATCAAAGAGCAGATGGATCCGAAACTCCACCAACCGGGCGGAGTGCCCCGCTTGCCATTACCACAACACCCGGTGCTATTGCACGAATCGACAGCATTTGACAGTGGTAGTCCGGTATTATCGCTGTAACTGTTGTGGCGAGAGATTCAAGAAAGCGGGGGCATGATGCCTTACTACTGAGTAGTATCAAACCCATAGACAGCCGCGCGATTGATTGGTATAACCCTCCCAGTCTGATGCGGCCATCGCATCTTCTCCTTTGCGCCCCGGCCGCTTTATTGTGGCCGGGGTTGTTTTTCTTGGGGCAAGAATATCTATGAACACCTATGCCGAAGAGGTCGCGATCTATGAGGCGAACCTCGACTACGACGACGACAACGACGTAGCTAAGGCGAAGCTCTACAAAAACGCGATCCTCTGGCTGCTCAGGGCAACGCCCGAAGAGGCATGGCATGGCTCGCAGCGCACCAAGGAGTCGATGCACTTGCAAGACGAACTCAAACGCGTTAGGTCGTGGCTGTCTACCAACGATCCGAACGCCACGCGTACGCAGTCGCAAAGCCGCGTCGTCTATAAAGATCTACGGGGCTTTCGCGAATGAACAGAGCTATTCATGGAGTAAATCGCCTAAACGGCATGTCGGAATCCACCCTGGCTGGCCGCATGAACTCGCTTCGTGCCGAATACGACGCTAGCCGGGATACGCGATTTCGTCGGCAGATCAGCGGCGTTAGCTGGTCAGGCAGCGGCGCGGACTTCCATTTTCGGAGCGACGCCAGTTACCTCAAGATCATGGAGCTTGCCCGCGACTTTGACCGAAATGATCAGGTAGTCGGGCAAGGCGTTAGCCGAGTACTCGCCAACGTGCTCCAAGATGGCGCGAAGCTGGACATGAAAACCGGGAACGAAGACGCCGACAAGTACATCCTCAACGAACTGTGGCTTCCGTGGGCGACCGATAAGGACGCGTGCGATATTTCCGGCGAGCAGACGCTTGACTCTATGGCGTCTCTTGCGCTCCGGAGCGTGATCGTTGACGGCGACGTTTTCGCCCTTCCGACAGACAAAGGCTCGATAGATCTTGTCGAGGGGCATCGCTGCCAGACACCAACCGGCACGAAAAAGAATGTTGTGCTCGGCGTGAAGATGGATGACAACAGGAACCGCCAGGAGTTCTGGTTTACAAAGCAAGATATCGGCTTTCAAAGGGCGCATCTTGTTGGCGACATGCGCCAGATACCCGCGCGCGGCAGCGACGGAAACCGCCAAGTCTTGCAGATGTATTTGCCGAAACGGAAAAGCCAAACGCGCGGAGTTAGCGCCCTTGCGCCAATCGCCAACCCTGTTTCCATGTTCGGCGATACCCAATTAGCCCAGATGGTTCAGCAACAGATCGTTAGTTGCTATACGATAATCCACGAGTTCCCGGACAAGTTCCCTGACAGCACGAAGGGTGATCCGGCGGGAGAAGAGAGCACGGAGCAACTTGGCGACGGCTCCACCCGTGATCTAGAGGGAATCTCTCCAGGTGTTGACTACATCGGCGCGCCTGGCGAAGTTATCAAGGGTTTCAGTCCAAACGTACCTAGCCCCGCATATTTTGAGTTCGCCAGTCTTACGCTTACGTTGATCTCGATCAACCTCGATCTACCTCTGGCCGTCCTACTGCTCGACCCCTCGAAAACGAACTTTTCAGGATGGCGCGGCGCTATGGATCAGGCCCGTCTTCGATTTCAAACGCTCTATCGCTTCGTCGTGCGCGACTTCTACGAACCGATCTTCCGATGGAAGATGCGCCAGTGGTTGGCGACTGAGGAGCGGTTGCAGAAGTTCGCCGCGCGCGCGGACCGGCGCACGAAGGAAAACATTCTCCGGCACATTTGGAGCGATCAGTTTTGGCCGTACATCGAGCCCAACAAAGACGCGATGGCGGATGCGCTGATCGTCAAAAGCAATTTGAATTCCGAGCGGCGCGTGTTGGCGCGGCGCGGGCTCCCCATCGACGAGATCCACGCGGAGATCATCGCGGACCGGGCGAGATTCATCGAAGATTCTATTAAGGCGACGGAAGCCATCAACAAGGAGTTCCCGGATGCGAAGGTTGACTGGCGCGAGATCGCCGGAACCGAACCGCTCTCATTCAACGAGAACGTGAGTCTTTTCGACGCAAACGCCGCGGCCGCTGCCGAAGGCGGGAAGGTTGGCGACGATGAATAATCAGAGTTGGTATTCGATTCGAGCGGCTGCGGACAAAGTGACAGAGGTTTTCATCTTCGACGAGATCGGATTCTTTGGGGTTTCGGCCAAGGATTTCATCGACGATCTGAAGGCCAACCACAAGAAGGGAAATACGCTCAAGGTTTCAATCAGTTCACCGGGCGGCTCCGTGGTAGACGGGCTCGCCATCGGGCAAATGATTACAGAGAACTCGCCGAGCATCGCGTCCGTCAAAGGCATGGCGGCCTCCATTGCCGCATTTATCGCGATCAAGGCCGACACAATGGAGATGGCGGAAAACAGCCTGCTCATGATCCATAACCCAGAAGGCGTAACCATCGGCGGTTCTGATGACCACCGGAAGATGGCTGATTTTATCGACAAAAACAGAGACATGATCGCGAGCGCGTTCGTCTCGAAAACCGGCAAGTCGCTCCAAGAGATTCAAGATTTCATGGACGCGGAAACATGGTTTACCGCGTCCGAAGCGGTCGATGCAGGATTCGCCGATTCGATCATCGAGCCGGTGAAGATGGCGGCCAACGCGGGGGCGTTGGCTATGCACGATTTCCGAAACTTCGCACCGTTGGGGCGCGAAGATGTGACTGGCCGCGCGGCCAGAAAGGCAAATGTCATGGCAGACGATGTGACAAAAGCCGCTGGCAGCGATGCCCCGAAAGCGGCAACCCTCAAGGAACTTCAGGCGGCTTGTGACGGCGGCGGAAACGACTTCCTGATCGCGCAAATCGAAGCCGAGGCGACGGTCGAGCAGGCGTCAAAGCAGTGGATGAAAGCGCTCGTGTCTGAACGCGACACCGCCAAAACTGAAGCCGTGGAAGCCAAGACGGAAGTCGATACCCTCAAGGCGGAGGCGGAAGAGAAGCCCAAAGCGCCCGAACCGAACGGCGTTGCTCCGCTTGGCAATTCCGGATCAGGCGGCGAGTCTGGCGAGAGCGGCGATCCGATTGCGAATTGGTACGACGCCATCGCGGCGGAGATGAAACAGGGCAAGACGGAGCCGAAGGCCATTCACGCCGTCGTGACTGGAAACCCGGAACTCCACGCGGCGTACCTGGAAGCGTACAACACGCAACACGCATCGGGCCGGAGCGGCGCTAAGGCTGCGCGCAAGTAGCCACAAACTGAAAACAGCCCGCCTTGAGCGGGAGAGAGGATCAATGAAATGACGGTACAAATCGAAGGGCCGACTAAGACGTTTGAAGCGGCGGCGGCTCTGGGCAAGTACACGCTTGTCCGATTGAATGGCTCCAGCGAAATCGCGCTAAACGGCGCAGCCAACGCAGATTCGCTCGGAGTGCTAACCCGCGAAGTCTTGGCGGACGGCGACGACGCCGCCGTCCGTCTGTGGACAGCTGAAGGCACTCACAAGGTCGTGGCGAGCGGGGCGATATCCGCAGACGCCACTGTGTATGCGGCCGCGTCCGGAAAGGTGGCCAGTTCAGGAACCGTGGTAATCGGGCAGGCGATCAACGCGGCGACGGCCAATAACGATATCATCGAGATTCTACGTAAACCCGCAGCGGTCGGCGTCTCGCGTGCGTCCATTGAGCAGGAGAATCTGGCGGAATACGCCATCCCGTTCGACACTCTTGTGAAATGGGACGACTGGACCGCGAACCTTCCAGGCGCAGCTGGCACTGACGATCTCGGCGTCATCGAAGGCACCATCGGCACGGACGCGCCGCAGATCGAAGGCCTGGATTCGGGCGGGACCACGGTGCTGGGATATATGAGGTTCCAGTTCCCGGTGCCCGTCGAGTATGTCAACGGCCAGACGATCAACGTGGAAGTCCGCGCCCTCATGAAGGTCGTATCGGACGATGTAGCGGCCGTCGACCTTGTCTGCTATCGACAGGCCGCAAAGACCGTGGACATCAACCCTACGGCCGCGATTTCGATCAACAGCGCCACCGCGGCTAATAAGACGTTTGTGCTTACCCCGACGAACGTCGTGTCCGGCGATCTGCTGGATATTCGCATCTCGCTCGGTGCGACCGACGCAGGCAACGCGGCCGACTTCATCACGCCGGTGATCGAGCACGTCAAAATGCTCCTCGACATCAAAGGCTAGGGCTTCGCGCTCTTGTTTTCAACAGGGCCGCGCATGAACGTTGGCCTAGAAAGGTGGTAATGAAATGCCAGATCCGAGCACAAGCCTAGCGACTCTACGTCCTGAGTTGGGCGGCAGTCTTATGGAATTCGACCTCGAAGCAGACCGGCAGGGATTCATCGCGGGGCGCGTTCTCCCCACGACTGAGGTTGGCGCGGCAAGCGGAACCTATGGAGTGGTTCCGCTGGAACAACTGCTCCAGAACAAATCGACGCGGCGCGCCATGGGCAGCGCATATCCGCGCGGCTCGTGGGAATACGACGACGCCTCCTATGCGACCGAGGAACACGGTTGGGAAGAGCCCGTAGATAACCGCGAATCGAACATCTATCGCGATTATTTTGACGCGGAGTTAGTCGCTGCTTCCCGTGCGCGTGACTTCGTTCTCCGCGCGCGTGAGATTCGCGCGGCGGAGCTTGTCCAGAACGCGAGCACATGGTCGGCCACGAGCGTGGGTACGGAATGGTCTACCATTTCGGCGACGCCCATCGCCAACATTCGCGCCGCGAGTCAGTTGATGTTCGAGGAAACGGGGCGGTACGCGAATGCGTTGATCATCAACCGAGAAGTCTTCATCAACCTTCGCAAAGTGACCGAGATCATCACGCGGATCGCGAGCGCTGGCGCGGGCGACGCCACTAAGGCGTCGGATATCACCGCCGGGATGTTGGCGCAGGTGTTCGATCTGGACGACGTGATCGTCGCGGACGGCGCGCAAAACACCGCCAACGAAGGTCAGACCGGAGACGTTTCGGCTATCTGGTCTAGCGAATACGCCTCTGTTGTCCGGCTCGTTCGGACGAACGATATCAGGGAGCCCGGTCTAGGCCGGACCTTCCATTACGGCGCGGATGGGAGTCAGATGGGCGCGTTGATCGAAGAGTACCGTGACGAAGTAGTACGCGCGCAGATCATCCGCGCGCGGATGGATGTGGACGAAGTGATCGTCTACACCGAGATGCAACAGTTGCTTGACAATATCACTGCCTAGGCGTTTGCCTTCGCATTCAAACTGAAACCCCGGATCGCATCGGCGGTCCGGGGATGACCGAAAGGTATTGATATGCCAAGAAGGACAGCACAGCCCGAAGCCGAAACAGAGGCCGCTGGCAGCGAGCCTACAGAAGATGCGGCGGCACCCGATCCTGTCGTCGAACAGGCAGGGCTTGACCCGGAAAAGGGCACGATCATCACGCTCAAAAAGAATCTCAAACGGAAGGGCGGCCCTAGCCGCCAGGGCGATGAACTCGCGGTGGTGTTTCTGGCCGATGGCGTGACGATTAACCAGCTCTCAGACGCCATCCGAGCAAGCCATGTCAAGATTATCGAACCTAAGCGAAACGGCGTGGCTGTGGACTAATGTCGAGCTACTTCGACGATAGATTCTCGGATGGCCCCGCGCAGCGGATTGTCGAGGTCGATGGCGAGTCGATAACGTACCAAGTCGCCGGCTCGGAAACGACTGACACTTTCGACGCCACCATCGACCGCAAAGAGTTCGGCGTCATGAATTTCGACGATGGCCGCTCGGAGGTGAGAATGGCCACGGTATCAGTCGAGCCATCGGATGTTTCCGATCCGGGCGTCGGCGACAAGATCGGTTTCGACGGCGGTTTCTGGTTCGTCTCGAAAGTCGGCGACGGGAACGAGAAGGGATTGATTCCGTTGATCGTAAAGCGCACGGAATCGGTTCGAGTTGGCCATCGTGGCCAGACGATAGAAAGGTAGGTGTGGCGGTAAACCTAACAAAAGGCGCTCGGCTCGTCAAAAAGAATATGCGGAGATTGATATCCGAGACGGATGCGTTTCAAACGTTCGTGGGCGCGGACGATGCCGCCGAAGCGCTTGGGAGCATCGGCATCGATGACGAATCGTTGCTAGTTAGGCCGGGTGCGCTCGTTTATCCAGATTCGCCGCTGGAGTTAACGTCGGATGCGCAGGGCGTCGCCGTAGAATTCAACCCATGGCTGGATGGAATTGTTTCTGTCCGGTTTGCCTCCGATATTGCAGTTGTGGATCCCGTTGGCGACATCCCGGAAGGCCGTAAGCAGTTCCAAGAAACCGTCAACGGGATTATCGATGACATGGCGGATCTCTCTGGCTCGGATGGCTTTCTCGTTTTCTTCGGTGCGCTGCCAAGCCCAGAGCAAGGGTCTCCCGCCAACTCAGAAAAGGATCAAGGCGAGGGTACGACCTACTACGAGTGGGATTGGGACTTCAGACTCTCATGATCTTTTTCGAGATAAACGAAATCGGCCCCACGCCAGGCGTATCAAAGCGGAACATGAACAAGATACTCAAGGGCGTTTGGACAGTTGGTGTCCAATGGTGGCACGCGAAGATCCGTCCCAAGCATTTCACACAGGCGGGCGCGGATGAATACCGCTACCGCGATCCGTCCATCAAGTACCAGTTACGCAAACTCCGGAAGTTTGGGCATGAGCGCCCCATGGTTTTCACCGGGCGCGGCGAAAAGATGGCGGCCACCGGGCGCATCACTGCCAACAAGAATCGTGGCCGAGTCATCATGGATGCGCCGGTTTTCAACTTCAAGCCGCTCGGATATGACAAGCCGTTGCGGGAGCAGTTGCTCCGCATAAGTCCCGACGATCTGACAGTCCTTACCCGCATTATGAAGAAGAAATTTCTAAGCTCCGTAAAGTCGCTGAAAGGCAAGCGGAAACGGCGGATCAAATGACTAGAGAGGTGAAGCTATGACAGTGACACGAAGCCACGGGCTCTACGGCGTCAAGATCGGTGCGACGGTGTTGGGCGGGATCACACAGCAGGCTATCCAGATGGCTCCGGACATCGGGCGCGACGGCACATCGGGCGATATCTATCCCCGACACCAGAGTCTCCGATCCCAAAAGCCATCGGCGACATTCACGACAAAGGATATCGAGACGGCGCTCGGTTTGATCGGATTGATAGGGGTAGACATATCCGCGCTTACCGGCGATCTGACGCTGTTCGCGCAGTCGCGGGCTGTGGGCAATGCCCGGTCTGCCGGATCGACGCACCGCAGCTACACCATGGCCAACGGCATAGCCGTCATGCAGCGGCTCAGTGTGTCGCATCAGCAAGACGCAGAGCTATCGTATCTCGCCTCGCCAATCGCGGCTGGCGCTGTGCTTCCGATTACCGAAGCAGATACCGTGGCCGTTCCGTCCAACGGCACGGACGCGCTGCGCTTCGCGCTAGGGAAGACTACCCTTGAGTCTGTTTTGTTCACGCACGTTCAGCAGATGGATATCGACTTTGGCATTGTGCTAGGCGTGGAGTCTTCCGACGGGGATATTCATGACACGTTCGTTAGTATCCAAGACATTTCGCCGGTCATTACGCTTTCTGGAATCGACGTGGAGTGGCTCAAGGCCGCCAACATTCCGAGCACGGGGCTCGCTTGCACTCACGCGAACTCCACGATCTACCTTCGGCAGCGCACCGAGGGAAATTCCTTTTGGGCGGACGGCAGCGCGAAACACATAAAGATGACGATTGACGGGCTCGCTATTATGGAGTCGATATTTGACGCGAGCGGGAACGAACGGGCGACAACGAGCATGCGCATCCCGTTGCGGTATGACGGCACGAACGTTCCTATCGTTATAACCACAGGCCAAATGATTGCGTAGGAGGTGTGACATGGGAGATGGTCAACAATTCCAAATAGGCGGCACGGTTGTCTATCGAGACATTGAGTTCGTGATCATGGGCGTTCTGAAACGCGCAGGCACGGGCGATGACGGATACCGCTACTGCATCACCGCCGATGAGATCTGGAACGAAGGCCGCGCCCAATGGGTAGCTGAGAGGGATCTATCCCCGGCCGAGGACGACACGGAATGAGCGCATTCCTCTACTACGTCCCCGGCGACTACCCACAAATGGCTCTCGACAAAGTCGCGGAGTTGGGCCTCGCTTACGCATTCGAGCGCCAACCCGAGGCCCGTCTCACAATGCACGGACCCGACGACGGCTCCGGCCCCGTATTCGGGATATTCGAGAAGCTGGGCGATGACTTGACCGGCGGATACTTCCCGGAAAAACAGACGTGGCGAAAGATTCCGAAGTCTGAATGTTGGATCGGATACTACAACGACGCGAAGCCGGGGCCTGATGATCTCATGCGGGAGCAGGCGCTTGACGGCCATTGGGTTGAGTTGGGCGACGGTAACAAGTGGCTTGCGCCTGTGGCGCGGTCTTGTGACGCGGACGCTACCGAATACATGGCTATCAACAACTTGCCGGTTCAGGGCGACATTGACGATGAGGGTAACTGGGTTCAAACGAAAGTTTCCGACCGCTACGCGGCGATCTGGGATCTGGCCACGAAGTTCTGGGATGTATTTCGCGATGCGCTACGTAGAACAGCAGAGATCGATCCTGCGCCAGACACGGTACCTGTGCAATTCGGTGAATTCTACTCTGGAGCGGTGACTGCCTTGGCTGTCAATTACAGGGTATCCAATATTGAGTGCGCTGTCCTTGCGTTGTTAACAATGCAAGAAAGCACGAAGATCCTCACGTCACTGATTGACCTCCCGACCGTCAACGAGTGGCTAAAAAAAAACAGGGAACGCCAGGAATCCGCTACTTGATGTTTCGGCGTTGGGCATCCGGACTTGCGCCGACGTACCGGCCTAGCCTTGCGGACCTATGGGCGCTTGAAAGATTTGGGAGATAACGGACATGCCACCGGGCATAATTCAGATCGTCATAGACGGCGACGCGTCGAAGGCCGATAAGGCGCTGACTAAATCAGCCAACAAGATCAAGGCTCTTGAAGACAAGCTAAAGAAAGTCCGCTCGACTGCGAAAAGAACTGGCACAACCATCCAGAACACAGGGGATAAGGTCAGCAAGTCTTTCGGCACGAGCGCTCTCGGAAAGCTAACGGCCTTTGCTGGCGGCTTCTTGACTATCGGCGCTGGTATAGCCGGAGCGACTGCCGCGTTGAGGGCTTTTGATACGGAGTCGGATCGAATCGCACAGAAGCAGATAGCGGCTGAAATTGGACTGAAGCAACTCGCCCAGTTGTCCGGCGGCGATCCCGAAATATTCGCGGCACTGAAGGCTAAAGCCATCAAGACTTTTGAGGAAGGCGGCGCGCGCACTGTCGAGGAAGCTGCCGGGGTTCAGTTTGCACTTGAGTCAGCTAGCGCTGCCGATCAGCGAAAGCTCGTGTCTGACCTGTTTGGTATCACCGGCGTCGGCACTGATACGATTGACCTCGTTCAGTCCGCAGCTGCCCTACAAGAGGCGCTTGGAGAGGAAGAAACAGGCAGCGTCCGGGACATATTCTCAAAAGGGTTTGCCATTTCTGAGATCTCGCCGTCAACGGTTCCGGAATTGATCGAAGCGGCCGCACAGGCCGGGGTGGCCAGTAAGACGCTTGGCATCAGCGATGAAGAAATACTAGCCGCAACGGCCATTATTTCTAAGCCAGCGGGGGGGGCTGCGATAGCTGGAACACAACTTAACCAACTGCTAAATACGCTGATAAAGAAGGGCGAGTTTGAAGATAAGACGCTCGCAGAGTCCATAGCTGCTATCGAAGAGAAAGGGCTGAGTGACGCCGATCTCGTCAAATTCTTTGGGCGGCAAGAGGCGTTCAAGGCCTTCGGTATTTTGGTGAACAGCCTTGATCTCTTGGCCGAAGTTGTTGAATCGCAGAGAGTCGCGGTATCCGAAGATCTCGTGGGTAAGATCGTCAATGTTCCAGGAACCGACCCCGAAATATTCGCCGCAGAACAGGTCAGAATACAAGCCAACCTACTGGAAAGACAGAGGGTCAACAGAGGAGTATTAAAGAACCTTCTCGATGCTTCGGAGCTACAAATTCAGCAAGCGGAAGAAGATGAAGGCCGAGGCAGACTTAGCCAGGGCGTCCGCCAAGCGGCTCGGAAGTTTATCAGATTCGGACTTGGTGATGTCGAACAGGCCAGTCTGTTGACAGAGGATCTTCCTGAAGTTCTCGCGCGTCGCGAGAACAGGGGTGAGTTTCCGCAGACAGGGTTTGCTCAATTCCTTCACGGTCTAGCGACTGAACGTGATCCAACCGAAAAAGAACTGGCAGCAGCCCAGCCCATCACGCAAGATTTGGTGGATGGACTGAGGGCCGTCACTGAAGTGCTAAAGCAAAACACCGAAGCCACACAAGAAGGCAGCGACAGGCTCGCTGACAACACGAAAGAAACTAGGCAAAATTCTTTCGCGACAGAAGACAACACGGACGTGCAAGGAGAGGTCAATCAGTCCATAACCCAAGGTCTAGCCCTTGGCGGCGCGAATGAGAGCGAGTAGTCATGGCGGAAACTTTCTTCGGCCAATCCGTTTTCGACGTGCGCGGCGGCCCCGGAATCATCCAGGAGCAGATGAAAGACGTAACGCGCCCCGGCGTGGATGGAACGGCATATGCGCAGACCGGAAAGAAGGCTGCCGAGAAGACGTTAACCGTGATCTCGATGCATTCGGGCATGGCGTCCGTCAACACGTTAGAGGTGGCCCTCGCTGCGGCCGTCAGTAGCATCGGTAGTTACACACAGCACGGACTCACCTACCCTACACGAATCCTCAAGAGCGTGGCGCGGACAAGCAAGGTTCGAGGTAATGGCGTTGGCGGTGTTCCCGATGCGAGCACATGGTTTACCCTCACAACGACCTGCGTAGTACAGTATGCGGGGACGTAGGCCATGACTGTCACGATAGACAGTCTCGTGCAAGAGTCGGTTTTCACGTACCGCGTGAAGTGGACTTCGGATCTCGGAGCCGATACGGAAGTCGATATCTACCAGAATGGCGAGCTTATCGCGACAACGACTTCGGACGAATGGCTTTTCACTGTCCCTCCGTTGGAAACGCTCTACTTCGAGATCATAGACACGGACGACGAGAGGGAAGAGGGCATATCGTCGCGGCGCGTAGGGCTCGGGTGGTACAACTCGGAAGACGAGAACCCGGATGAAGTCGACTACTATCGGATCGATGAATTCGAGGATGCGGCGTGGAGCGAAGTCAACCGAGTGCCGAACAACGGGATCACGTTCTTCTTTTGGGAAAGCCCATTCCTCCCGAACTTAACAGAGAAGAAATACCGCGTTGTGGCGGTGGGCATCAACGGAAATGACGGCGCGGCGCGGGAGTTCGCTACTACTCCGGTCGGGTTCGACGATGTGCCACAGGCCGCCTATTCGCATTCGAGCGGAACGGGTAAAGTCACGGTGACAATTTCATGAGCGAATTAGGCACAGGCCAAGACGCGGTCCGATTCTTCTTGACAGGCGGCGCAAGAGACGGCGATATCCAGCCGGACCCTGCGCTATCGCTTGGCGGGTTCCGCTCGTGTACGCCTATCGAGAGCATTGGCCACAGGGCCGTGGCTGCGCTTCGTGGTATCCGCACACTGTATGTGTCGGGAGAGAACGGGATCGGAGAGGCGCGCCTTGCAGCGGTCGGCCTGAACGAACTCAATTACACCGCTCCCGACGGAACGCCCGGAGACAGAGTCACGATTCTCCCCGGCGAAACGAAGATCATATCCGACGCGGACGAAAACAGGTATATCGAAGTTTCGCGACGTTTGGGCGATGAGGTGATGGCGGGATCGCAGAGCCTCATACTCGTCGATATGCTCGACAACGCCATCGGCATCGATGAAGTCACAAGCGCAGAGGCCGCCGCGGGAGACGAGAACTACAGCGGGATCATGGCGCGGGCGGGCGAAGCGATTACCGATCTTGAGGTTTGGCAGTTGCCTGTTGAGAGACTTGCCGGGCAAGTGTCGGACGTTTCGCAGCTAGCGGCGAGCGGGGCGGGGCTTATCCGCACGGGGGGATCATTCAAAGGATGGCCGTTGTCTTCCGGTGTTTACATCGAGGACAATGGCGGTATTTTGCAAGAGATCGGGTATTATTCCACACGGACCGATGGAGCGCTAGGCGTTACCGCCGCAGGTCGCGCCTTGCTCGGCACAAGCGCAAGCGCGGGCTCGCCATCTGACGTTGTGTTCCCTATCGCCCTAGTACGCATCGGAAAAGAAACCCCGTCAAGCGGAGAAATCCAGACCATCGCCAACGACGGTGTAGAGCCCACGTCTCCGGCGATATCGTGGAGCAACGGGATTCGCAATGCGGACGCTATCAGTCTTGGCGATCTTGCAGCGGGCGAAGTCATGGGCCTGTGGATTGAGCGGAGCGTAATCGTTGGCCATGTCGGAACCCATTGGAGCGAGATTCGGTTAGGGTTCCAGTTCGTAGATGCGGGCGGCACGACCCGAAACGGCGCGCATTCCGGGCGGTACCGCGTGGCCAACGACGGGCTCGTTCAGTGGGAAGTCTTCCGCCGCATCCCTCCCGCCGCGTTCAACTTCGCGTCGCCTCACGACACCTTCACGTCATCCCCTCACGAGATCAACGACGTGCTCGCCAACAGCACGAAATACGACTACGTCACGCGGCTCCGCAATGAGTACAACCTTTTGACGCAGAACATCGAGTCAACCCGAATCGAGATAGACGGCGCGGGCGATGAATTGGCGGTGCGGCCAAGCGCGCCCGACGAAGACGTATTCGTGTTCGATGCGGCGGGCGGCGAGTTGAATATCCAGACAACCTATGTCCCGGGGGTTGACGGCGATGATCGCGCGGATGTTTGGGTGCTCTGGATTACCACGGACGGCACGACGCCCGATCCGGACGTTGACGGCGAGACAGATACCGTGGCCATGCTGGACGCGAACGGGATCGAGTTCCTGGACTACACGTCCGCCGGCCTCGATATCGTTGACAACACGCCCGTGCAAGTCGTGGTGAGGACGCGGCGCTCAGGCACGCCCGATATCGACTCGGAGAACACGGACGCGGTCACATTCAACACGGATTCTGCCGGGCCAACGAAGCCGCTCGGGTGGCCGTACCTCGACAACTTCGGGCTCGCATTGCAGTCTCCGGCTACCGCGCCTTCGGATGACTTTGTGATTGACGCGCCCAACAACATCCGCGTAGAGATTGGCCGGGGCAAGGCGCTCTTCTACGGCGATACCGTTCTGATCTGGGCAGCGTTTTTCGACTCCGGTTGCGATGACGGGGCGACGTGGTATGTTCCGAGCGAGTTCAATTTCGTCAACGCTGTCGTATCCGGCGCGGGCGGGGCCGATGCAATCGAGACGGCAAGCTGGACGGGCGGCGACAAGCGGCTCTATGTCGTGGTCAATGGCGTGCGGCGCATGGAGATTGACGTTACCAACTTGACGATCACGGCGGACACTTTCGCCCTTTGGGACGAGACGCCAACGACGGCGGGCGCGGATGCGGTCTGGCAGCGATTCACAGAGATCTGTTTTATGGTTTGGGATTCATACACAGAGGACAACGTCTGCTACCTGGACGTGGATTCCGATGGCCTTGCAACGTCCGCCATCCCGGTTAACCAACTGCTCACGCAGGCAGAAATCGAGGCACTCTAATGACAGACAATCAATTCAAAGGCTCGACGTTCAGCGACGATTCGGAGATGGTTGACGGCAAGTCTTTGGCCTTCGGAACGGACCGCGATATCGAAAAGGAATACGATTCGACAGGCGACTTCGTGAAGGTCACAAAAGACACCATCGAGAAGCGGGACATGGCGTTGCTCGATGACTTCTCACTTGTGGCTTACTGGCCATTCAACGAAGGCTCGGGAACGAACGTAGCCGATATCAGCGGCTACGGGAACGACGGTACGATCACGCCGGGCGCGGGCGTGTGGGGCGGCAAAGGCCCGTCCATAGCTTCATTCCATTTCGATGCGCTGGCGAGCCTGGTCAATTGTGGGAGCGCTCCGGAACTCGACAATATCGAGAAGCAGACCATGGCCGGGTGGGTCAATGTGGACGGGGTTGGGGAAAATTCCGAAGGGCGTATTTTCGGAAAGAACGTGCGGGCACTGTACGTGCAAGCTACCGAGGAATTGGTATTCCGATCTGGCCACGACGGCACGAATGGATTCTGGAGCACGAATTCCAACGCATTGACTCACGGCGCTCGGCATTTCGTCGTTGTGACCTACGACAAGAGCAGCGTCGCAAACGATCCGATCATCTACGTGGACGGCCAGAGCGTGACGGTCAATGAAGACGTTACGCCCGTGGGGAATCCTGATTCTGATTCGTCTCTGGATTTCATTATCGGAAACAACAGTACCGCTGTACGGACATTCGACGGCGATATCTCAGAGGTCATGGTGTTCGACCGGATACTCTCCGCCATCGAAGTTCAGCGGCTCTACAAGGCGACTAGCGCGTCGCCGACGTTTCAGAGCTTAACCGTTGGCGACGGAACAAACCAGGCGACCTTCGCAAGCGATGGCGAGTTAACGTTGGCGGGCACAGCAAGAGTGCTACAGCACGTTACGATACCAGTCAGTAACGCTGTTGGCGGCGGATCGGCTCCAACGGAAGCCGTGGTAGGCAACTTCGCCGTACTCCAATTCACGAACACAAGCGTAAAAACGGCGTACGTTATATTCCATATCCCTATCGATTGGGCAGTCGGCACGGATATGCTGCTGCACGTCCATTGGGCTCCAGTCACCGGCGCGGCGGGTGATGTGGTTTGGGACATCGACTACAAAGCTGTCGCAAGCGAAGCGAATGAAGTCATTTCGGGCGCGGGTACAAATTTAACTGTTACCGATTCGACACAGAGCCTCCAGGACGAACTTCTGGAGTCGGCCGACATGACGATTTCAGGCGCGGCTCTAGCGTCCGAAGACACATTAGGGATCTGTATATCTCGCGACACGACGGACGGCGCAGACACTTATGGTGCGGCCGCCTCGCTCGTGCTTTTGGAAATCAAGTACATCGCCGACAAACTCGGCGAAGCCACATAGGAGATCTGAAAATGACCATATGGCTCAAGCACGGCGGCAGAGTGAATAAGGCGTTCCGCTTACAGAACGGTTTCGAGGCAGTGACAAACGCGCTCGAATCGCTCCACAAAAACGAGCCCGAGATCGCCGGACAACTCGCCCGGCGCATCGCCCGAAACCTTGGTGTTTTGGCGCAAGGGCGGAACCTTGACGATGATGACCTGCAAGATCGTTCTGTGTTTCGAGACTTCAAACAGATGATCGGCGGCCTACCGTTCAGCGACGCGGACAAGCAAGCCCTTATCGACCTCGCGAAGGGGTCTGAGATCGTCACGGAGCCCTAAATGGCCATAGTCCAAATAAACGGCGCACTCTCTACCAGCGTATTCAAGACACGCACATGGGCCGCTGTGTTCGCAAAGCGGACATGGGGCGGACGTTGGCGCTACCTGCCCTACGTTTTCCCCACCACGGCGACGGAAGCCGCCATGCCGTCCATTTCCACGGCGAGCTTCCATTACGACTTCGGGCTCGCAAAGCGGGAAGATCGCACGACGTACGCCACATACCGCCCGTGGCAACTCAAAGACGCCTACATCGCCATCGTGGGATACTCCCGCTTCGGGCAATTTAACATGTGGATCGGGAAGGTCACTGAGTTGACCTTGGCTCCGGATGGATTCATCGGCGGCGAGGAAGCGATCCAAGCCAAGGGCCTAGAGTTCCTGTTCGACCGCCGTCGCATCGACAAGACGTACACGGACGACGGCAAGGTAATCGACCGGCCCGTCGTGTTCAATAAGAGATTCACGCGCGGGGCTACGCTTGCCGGGAACCGTTCAAGTTCCCGCAACGCGGCCAACATCTTCACGTTCTCGAAAACCGACACGAACGAATGGACGAATCTCGACATTCTGCAATACGTGATTCAGAATTTCCAGACGGACGCGCCCAACTACCGATTCGTCGGCCAGGCGTATGTGCTCGATCAGATCGTGGAGCGACACAACTTGCACGGGCTCTCCGTCCTGGATGCCGTCAACAAGCTGATTGACCGGCGGCGCGGGCTCGGGTGGCGGTTGCTCACGAATGGATCCGGAACGATCAATATCTATGTCTACTCCATCCTTTCCGATCCGATTTGGCTTGGCGAGACGAGCATCCCGGCCAACCCATACCAAGACGTGCTACGGTTCGACCAGTTGATCGACATCAAACCGCAAGTCACGTACTCGACGCGGAACCAGTACGATACGATCAAGGTGCGCGGCTCGGCCATCCGCGTGTGCGGCTCGCTGTCGCATTTGAATTATACGCTTGAACCGGCTTGGACTCCGGCAGAGGAAATCGCGTACGAAGCAGCCACAGACGCGGAGCGTGGGACAGACAAGTACGGCCGCGTCTTTACCACGTTCAGGACGCCTAAATGGTGGACCCGTGCGTTTGTGCCGCTCAACTTCGTTCTCTCCTCCGTACCTGTCGAGAATCAGCCTGTCGCATCGTTCGCGCTCAATCAGACCTTCGCCGGTTTCGTGTTCGGGGATCTCACGAACCCCGGCGATTTCTGGGATCACGATAACCAATTCGAGCGCGAGACTTTGATCGAGGAAGTCACGTCGCTTTCGCAGACCGAGAAGGAATTCCGGGAGGCGTTTGCGATTGGGTTCGACACGCCTCAAGGCGCTTTCAAATTCGTTGATCGCATGAAAAACGAAGTAATAAAATCGAACCAAAAGAAAAACCTGCGGCTGACGATACTTGACCGCGATATGTCCATCCAGGTGCGCGGTATCGCCAACCACCTGCTCGGGCTTGACGAATTCGGCTTCGGCGGCTTCGGCAATTTCGACGATCCGCCAAGCCCGGAAACGTCCGTAGATGCGGAAACGACGTGGCGCGATCTCATAGTCACGCTCGCGTGGGATACCGACATTCGTCTCGGCGTTGATCTGAAACGGTCCGGCCCAACCGAGAGCGGCAAGGATCTTTTCCTCGACGTTGAAGGCGCGGAATATTGGTGGATTGCCCCCGGCACGGTGTCGGATGTGACGGACGGCGATCTCGTATACAACAACGGCGGCTTGGCCGAAACCATCCGCGACGATTCGCAACGGCTCCGCGCCATCGCTGTAACGGCGGCGGCGTGGTACGGCGCGCAGCGACAGATCATTGAATACGCCTATGAGGGGCTCGCGCCATTTCACCCCGTCGGAATGCTGATTCGCGGAGCCATCGGAAATACCATCGGCATGGAACCCATCGGAACCGTTGTCACTGAGAGAAAGTGGAGCTTCACGGCGAACCGGGGATTTGGCGAGACGCGGATCAAGACTGGCTACGGGGAACTTGACGTGAGGTTGGCGCAATGAGCGCGCGCGAACAAGCGGCGATAAACAGCGACATCGAGAGGCGCATGGGCAAACAGGAAACGATCACGTCTCGAATCCCGTCTCGCTTGGGCGTAACAGGGGGCGGCGATGTTACAGAGGAAGAGGCAGAGGAATTTATTCGAGCCATAAGCCTGTCGGCTTTAGAGTCCAACTTTCCGCCCCCCGGTCAACAAGCGGGCGATCTCGGCATCGTCACCGGCGGATCGACGATCTACGAAGGCGAACTGTTTCACGTCAATTCCGATAAAGACGAGTGGATACCATACAACGCATGGAAGGCTACGACAAAGGCCGGGCTAGCGGGCGCGGGCCAGGGCGTCGAAGTGTCGCATCGTGGCCAAGTAACCGAAGGCGATGAAGCGGGTCGCCACTACGTCCGTAACGCGGCTAACGATGCGTGGGTGTCTGTCACGCATTGGGAGGAATAGCCGTGGCTTGGAGTTTCGGAGGCGACTACCTAGAGACGTTCTTCCACGAAAAGAAGACGCAGGCCCACGAACTCACGACGGCGCTCTACGAACGCGGCACGATCATAGGCATTGACGACGATCAAAACCGTTGGAAATTCTTGATCGCAGGGGACGACAGAGCGCATGTTGCTGAATCGTACGTGCTGACTAAAGGTGTCGTGATCGCGAACGACTTTGAGGCTACGTGGGCAAGGTTCGCTCCGCGACACGAGCACGAAAAAGACGTTGGCGATTCTACATTTGACTTCTATTATCAGTTTGAGTGCGGCGAAGATCGGTTGCTGCACTATATATTTTTTACCGGAAGAAATGACAGCACTGAGGTTGCGATTGATGTGTCGGTTTTCAACTGGTCAACCGCAGAATGGGACGATCTTGGAGTGTGGCCATCAGGGGAGGGGCCTAGCTTCTTTTCGCTACACCGCCCATGGGATGCGAACGGATTCGATTATCGCCACATCCTAAACGATGGGGTCAATGACGGGCGTGTGCGAATTCGTTTCTTGAGCGATGGCGCTGCAACGGGAGGAGACTTGTCGCCTGACTGGATTCAAATAGGGACAGAGGCCGCGAAGGCTCAGCCCGACCTCGCAGATTACGACGGCTTTCCTGCGGTTGACGTTTACACTAACCCGGACGGCAGCGCTGCGCCTGTAGGATTGTCGTCCGCACGCGGCGACTCCAAGGGCGTCCGCCTAATCCGCCAGATGCAAGACGCCATCGAAGATATCGTGGCATTCAATCACACGGGGGTAGGCTTTGGCTCGTTTCCAGACATAGCCAACCTCTTTAAGCGCAACGAAGACAACGATACGCTTTTCGCATCATGGACCAAAAGCGACAACACGGATATTTTCCCTTCGCAAACTACGGGCGGGAATTGGGTTTCCGGCAGGCTCGTCGACGCGCACGTAGCGACAGATGAAGACGGCCCGCACCTTGTCTTTGAGGAATCTGGAACCGCGCTCAGTGTTATTATCGACTTCCCAACAGGACATGCGAACCCCGATAGCAACACGCCGACTGTCTTTTGGGATTTCTACATTTTCGGCGGAGATGGCACGGACTCGATCACGATCGATATCTTCGATTGGGACTCCTCGACATGGGATAACATTGACACAGTTGTTGGTGCGTCGCCGTTCGGGAATGATTCAGGTATATTTGCGGCAGGGGTAGAACACCTGCGCGTAGGGACTACTAGCCCTATGAGAATCCGCCTAAACGGCACAGGATTAACAGACGGCCTCACGGTAGGCATCGACGAAATGCGGGCGACGTGGGACGGCGAGACGCAATTCTTCGACATAAACGGATTGCTTGCTCAGGGGGGCTACGGCGAAGAATGGTATCCATCGGGCACGCCTCAAGGATTGGAAGGCGATACAGATCTGGACGGCGTCCGCCTCCAGGACGATAAGGTTTTCGAGCAGATACGGGAAGCGCTCACCCTTCTCGTTAACGTGACTTGGTTTTTCGGGCCAGGCGATTTCGATACCGTCGATGTGAGAATAGGGACCGATCCGGATGATGAGATCGCGTGGGACAATGCCAAGGCGGCTACGCCGTCTTCGGGCAAAAGTAAAGCTGTGGCGTTGTGGGATGAAGGCGGAGGCCTATTCACGTTTACCTTGAACGTGAGAAAAACAGATGCGGAGTGGGCAACTTTCAACATTTCCGGCGATGTGCGAGTGTCCGCGCACTACGTCTACCATATAACCACCAGTAACCCAAAGGCAATAGATATCGATTTATCGAATGGGGATGGCGAAAGCGCAAGCGTGCCTGCCGGTGATAGTCTAAACGTGATTCGGGAGGTTGACAAGTCGGCAGACTCGTGGCCAAATATTGACGGGACAAATACGGACGCGAGCGATCAATATGGCGTTATTGACACTGCTGAGCCCGCAGACCATCCATTCTTGTTTGCGGGCGGTCTTGACACAGGCGTTAGATGGGATATTCATCCACCTCTGTCAGAATCAGAACTTTTCCCATGGCTGACTCGCGTACAAACCGAATTCACGGTAGCGGCCGGTTCGTTCACCTTCGGCTAACCAGAGGAACAAAATGCAAACCCCAGACTTCCCCCAATCCCTAAAGCGCCTCCTAAAGATCGAAGGCGAAGGCAGCAACGACCCAAAAGACCGGGGCGGCGAGACACGCTACGGTGTCAGCAAGCGCTACAACCCGGACCTCTGGCGCGACGGACCGCCCACGCTGGCCACAGTCGAGCCGTTCTATCTCTCGACATTCTGGGAGCCCCTGCGCTGTCAGAGCTTCCCTGCCGCCGTGGCCGATGAACTGTTCGACAGCGGCGTCAATTGCGGATGCTTCCGAAGCGGACAATTCAAAGGCCGGTTCAGGGCCGCTGTCTGGCTGCAATGGGCGTATAATCTGTGCAGGCCGGAAGCGTGGAGCGATATCACGGTCGATGGGCGGATAGGGCCTCAGACCATCCGGGCCGTCAATCGCATCTGCCGACACAGCGCCGCGTGGCAGGCCGCGATTGTGGCCGCACAGAATGGCTACCAGTTTGGGCACTACGCGCGGCAGAATGACCGCCACCATATCAAGGGGTGGCTTGCTAATCGGGTTGGTGGATTTGACTGAGAGGGGACGCAATGAGCGAAGAACAGATCGCAAGCATTTTTCGGGCACTCGAAAAGCTGACAGGCATGGTCGGGAGTCTCCAGCAAGGCCAGGTGGGTATGCAACGCGATATTGCAACCCTGAACGAGGAGCGCCGCGACAGGAAGGATCACAAGCACAACTATGGACTAATGGGGTTCTCGGCAATAGCCTCAGTTGCTTGTATCGTGCTTGGACTGTCGTTGGCTAAGTCGCTCGGATGGTTTTAGGAGGAATTGAAAATGGAAAACTTTTGTTATGGTTTGTCCGTTGGCCTTTGGATCGCATACATGCTCCCGATGTTCCTAAAGTGTGCCTTCGCGTATCTGGAGCGGGGAAAGGCTAGCAAGCAAGGCCCGCCTATGCCACATCCACCATTCCCGCCACGCGGCGGATATCAGCCGTCTGCTGGTGTCGGCGATCTGCCCATGCCGGACCCGAGCGACTTGCCGCCGCCGAAGGTGAATCCATGACCGAGAAACTCGGAAGCGGGATTCGCACGGTGGCCACCAAGGGCGCACCGGCGGGCGCGACGGTTGGCGGCGCTGGAACCCTCATCGTCACCCTGACCGCAATCTACGGCGTCAAGGCCGGTCTAGTTGCAAGCGCAGCCGCAGCCTGTTTCGCGTGGCTCAAGAACGGCGGGGCGCTGGACGTGCGGAAGATCCTGTGGAGTTTGAGTATCGTCAAGTCGCCGGTTCCTCAACGGCGGGATGGGGATCGGCATGGGTGATGATCTCCCAACAGTCGAGGCGACACTGATCAACGGCGACGCAATTGCAGAGCTTTCTAAACTGGGCGACAACTCGATAGATATGGTGTTGACGGATCCGCCATATGGCACAACAGCGAACCCCTGGGATTCTGTTATCGTCTTCGCGGACCTGTGGCATGAATTGCGGCGCGTCGTCAAGCCGAGGGGCGCGGTCGCAATGTTTGGGGCGCAGCCATTCACGTCGGCCCTCGTCATGAGCAACGTCGGCGCATATAAGCACCATTGGATTTGGAAAAAGACGGGAGGGACGGGTTTTCAGGTTGCCAAGTATCGGCCCATGATGGCGACGGAAGACATTGTTGTGTTCGCCGCCGACGGCAAGACGATCAACTACTTTCCCATTATGACAGAAATGGATCAGCCAATACTATATAAGAACTACGGGGCCAAGAGCAAGAGCGGATCGAACCCCTGCGGCAAGTTGCGGCCGTTGGGCGAACGTCTAGTAACGCACGCGTTCCCGACGAATGTGATCGAGATGTCCGCGCCTGCGAACGGCTCGCGCGATCACCCATCTGCCAAACCAGTTGCGTTGATGGAGTATCTAATCCGTACATATTCACAGGGGGGCGACACAGTGTTAGATTTCACCATGGGCACCGGCGCGACCGGCGTGGCGGCCAAGCGAGCGCTGCGCAACTTCGTCGGGATCGAACTTGATGACAAATTCTTCGGACTGGCACAAGAGAAGATCCAGAACACGCCATACAACGATCAGCTATTCGCCGAGGCCGCCCATGTCTGACACACGAGACGCCATCGAGCCCGCGTTTATCGAGTACAGCAAGGGCTACAAGTATCAGCTCCGCCGGAAGTATTGGATCGCCCTGAAGCTCCCGTGGAAGACGGATGTGTCTTGCGGCTTCGTGTCGCTCTCCGATGGCGTCCTGACCATCGAGCACGGCTACGCATGGGACGGGCCGAGCGGTCCGACGGTGGACACCAAGACATTCATGCGCGGCTCGCTGGTACACGACGCGCTCTATCAGCTGATCAGAAACTTCCCCGGCTGTGTGTCGCGAAAGTTCGCGGACGATACGCTCCGAAAAATCTGCCGAGAAGATGGGATGTCTCGTGTGCGGGCTTGGTACGTTTATCGAGCGGTGCGGGTGGGCGCTAGGCGTTCGTCACTCCCCAGCGCCGCCAGGAAGACGCTGCGCGCGCCTTCCTGACGGGTGGGTTAATTCACCCCATGAATCCCTCGTGTTTGCAACCGCTCCCACCCTTGAAGTGAGTCGGCCCAGGGCCACCGCAGTCGCACCGATATGGCCTATCGTCCTCTGGCTCCATCTCGTCAATCGTCTTCATGCAACAATCCCCGCACTGAGTCGCGCCCTTGCACGGGTTGACGGGTTGGCCGCAGGCGCATAGGCGGGGCGTCTCTTGCGCCGTCTTCGGCTTCTCAATCACGCCACAGGTCAGCCTGTGAAGCGCAGACGCCTCCGCAACCCCGAGCACCCCATACCGCGTGTCGTGTTTGTCCGCGCTATCCACCAACAGCCCAGCAAGCGTCTTGAGTTGCGCGTCATCGAGTTGTCGTTGCCGCGGCCCCATCTGCAACTCCGAGACGAGCCGCTCGATTAGTTTGGCGACGTTGGGCACATCTGCCGAATCGCCTTGGATGCTGATGTGTACGGCGCAATTATCGATGTCGAATTGCATGTCCGTTGATGTTTTCATTTTGGTTCTCCCTCCCTCAATCAAGATGGTTGTCGATCAGTCTGCGGATACCCGCAGATAAGTTGCCGTTGCCATACTTCCCGAGCGCCTTGATATCCGACTGGCGCAGGCCCACGCTACACCGGGTAATGCGCTCGCCCGGCACACCCCCGAACGGCCGCCCTTGCTTAACTTCCCTCGGTTTCGGCTTTTTCATGTACCCTCCGTTTCTTCGCCAGCGCGCTCAGACACTCGCGGCGGCTACGTTTCCATCCGCTTGTTTCGTTCGTCTCGGGGTCCGTGGCTTGGTGTACGATCTGCCTGCGGAACGGGCCTGTCTTCTTTTCTTGCCAGTTGGGTTCCATCGTTCCTCCTTACAAAAGTACGTGGACTTCGTTGTTCTCGGGGTCCACTTTGAGTATGCGGTTGTCCGCGTTCGGGGTCGTGCAAACGAACTCACTATGCGTCCGAGATATCTCCACGCCAAGGCCGCAGCCAGCGGTGGGCCGTAGATATTGCACGTCGTACTGGAAGATACAGACCCCACGCACCTTCACCGGCAGCGGACAGCCGAATTCCGCATCCGCCAGCGCTTGCCCGAAGATTTCCACAGGACCCCGCTTCGCGACCGTGTAGTCGCCTACCAGCGCCAAAGGGTGCCCCTTCTTGATCCCGTCACATCCCGCCACGCAAGTGATAATCAGGGTCGTCACTGCGCCGCCTACGTCTCCGAGCGCCATGGTCAGTTCTCCTCAAGGACATCGAGCTCTTGCTGAAGTTGATCGATCATGCGCTGTAGCTCGTCGGCGGTCATATGGGCCAACGCCGCGTATTGCTCTTTGGTTTCTTGGCTCAACATCACTGACGTTCCAGGGGATGCCTCTTCATTCGCGCGGGCGGCGTCTCTCTTTATCAACGCGCCTATGGTATTAAGTACGAACAAATTCTTTTCCTTGTCTTCAAAAAACATGCTCTTCTCCTCTCGTTTACGCTCGCCAGTTATTACTCTTCGCCAGCCCAGGAAACAGCGCCTCCGCGACAACGCGCGGGAGCTTCACCCCTTGGTTCCGCACCATGATCCATTCAAGCCCGTGATCCTTCCCCGGCACCGGCGCGATGTATGCAGCCCAATCCCCCGCGCGGGTGTTGACCAACGCCACGACTAACACTTGATGGCCGAAACACCGTTGATAGTACAGGTGATTTGGATGGCGGAGTTCGTCTTCCGCGATGGCTTGTTTCATTTCGGATTGGGTCATAGCTTGCCTTTGAGCAAATCGGAGAGGCTCCCCAGGACGTCACTAAGTGCCCGATAGGAGCGCAAGTGCCGAGAGATATCGGCCATGCGCCTCTCTGTTTCTGACCCTTCCTCACATCCGTGATCTGCAACCCATTTAATTGTCTGCGGCAAATCATACTTGTCGTTTATGCCCATCGTCTCGTCTCCTTGTTGTCGGTTAGCCGTCCAGCCAGCCGCCCCCGAAGGGGCGGGCGACTTGAGGGCTAGGCGGATGCCAACATCCGCTTCGCGTCCATGGCGTAGAAGCTCCGCCGTCGCGCCTCGCACTCTTGTTGCGCCTCGGCTTGCAGTTTGGCCAGCGCGGCATCACTCTGAAAAAAGGAGATACGCCCGCTGCTGCCAAGTTCGTCCGCGATATTGCCATTGTTCGCCGCCGCCGCACGGGTGGCGTAGAAATACGTCCGGATGTTCGCGCATCCCAAATGTCCTGTGCCCCACCACACCGTGCGCTCCCAGACGCCCGGCTGTACTTGCTGTACTCGCTTGCAGATTCTTTCGCCGTTCTGATCTGTGTTCATCGTCCACTCTCCTTGGTTGTTGTCTTGGCTCTGAATTTAGACGCCCAGCCAGAGGCCCGCTCGCGCGGGCCGCCGACTTGGAGTCTTAGGCGGATGCCATCGCGCGGAGCATCGCCGCGTCCTTGTATCTGTCCTCGACATACACGGAGCATCCCAGCGGATTGGTATTGTACCTGCCGATCAGCGCCGCTGCATGGCCCGGACCTTGTAGCGCCGCCCCAGAAAACCCGCCCCCGAATGCGCCGCGCGCGTCCATGCGCCAGACTCCGTTAAGTTGGTAGATCGTGATACTGCTTGCTTGTGTTGCCATGTCCGGTCTCCTTAGAGTGAGTACAGTTTGATTGCTTTTTTTAGGCTCCGCATCGTCCAGCCAAGTTTCGCTTCCGCGCGCTGCGCTGATCCTGCGCTGTTGATTTTCTTTGCTTTGACCATCCCGTTCCACGTCGCCCGCCGCTCGCGAGTGATCTCGATTGTCCACTCGCGAGCGAAAGTATCAGCCGCCGCTTGGTCCACAATGGCAGCCACTTTGGCGAGCGCGTCAAGCTCGGAGCGCAGCGCCGCGATGCGCTCGGCATCGTATGTGCCAGACTCGCGAGCTATCGAGCAGTCAAGTACGCCAAGCTCATGGATGATATCGTCGCGCGTCCGGGGCTGGCTGGCTCTGGCCGCTCTCTCGCGATCCTGTCTCTCTGCGCGGTGGGGATTGTAGCCCTCGCCTCCGCCGTTGTTGATGTTGTGATCCG
>SDBT01002731.1_pt1 | contig 30950 bp, 21 predicted proteins | sample 2277101 | NCBI WGS metagenome assembly SDBT01 (sample SAMN10404973, study PRJNA504765) | marine sediment metagenome | isolation source: marine sediment core GS10_PC15, 103 cmbsf | place: Arctic Ocean: Southern Knipovich Ridge | collected 2010 | reverse complement strand
GCTGGCCAGGAAGTGGATATCGTCGATTGCCAACAAGTCCATTTGTCGCATTCGTCGCCGAAAAGCCTCCAGCTTTTTTGTCTTCAAGGCCAGCACAAACTGATTAACGAAGTCCTCCGCTGAAATATAAGACCAATTGGTCCCTGGGCGGGCACTGCTCACTGCATTGCAGATCCCTTGCAACAGATGAGTCTTGCCTACTCCGTATCCTCCATGAATAAACAGCGGATTAAACGGACTTTGTTCCTGATCGACGACCGCCCTGGCGGCATTGTATGCCAGTTGATTGGACGTGCCGACGACAAAAGTATCCAACGACAATTTCAGCCGGTTTTTGGATGACGTTCTTACACGGTGTCGGCGCCCGGATATTTTGTTCCGGGCCTTCTCCACAAGATGGGCCTGCGAATCGAGTTGCGTACGTCTTTGATGTCCGGAAAGCTCCGGATCTATTGTAAAAGTGATCCTTGGGCTGGTTCCCGTTACCTTTTGAGCGGCATAGTTAATCTCGTTTATGAAATGATTCTCAAGCCAACTCGCTATAAAGAGATTCGGAACTCCGACCTTTAGATATCCGTCGGCCAAGACGAACCTCGTGGAATTTTTAAACCATATCCTAAATTTCTGAGCCCCAACTTTCTCTGCTATCGCATCAATGATAGCAGTTATCTGGGCTCCCTCGGAGCAGGCTCTTTCGTCCGTGACAGTGCTCTGCATCTTCAATCTCCCCTGAAATTGTTTTCTTAATAGTTTCTAAATCTTTGTAGTACTAACTGTCAGGTTCTATTATCAAAGCAAACGAAAACAAATCAACGACATTTTAAGTAATTTCTTTTCCACCGGTTAAAGGTTCCTGTAAATATTGACTTTGCGCGCGAAAAAAATTTATTTTGAACAGTTTTTGCACAACGTAAATACGTTTTGTGGAAAGCCTGTGGATTTGATTTCCAAATTTTCTTTTCATCTTAGATGGTGACACCAAACTTTGCCGACAGCTTTGTAATTTGAAAAAATTGTGCCCTATGAATAATTTAGTCAGCCAGACCTGTAAATTTATCTCCGGATCTGAGTCGATGACCGTTGACAAACGAAGCAAAATCCATGACCGAGCCGCTCGCTGGCTTGATTTTATCTATTTTAATCGCATCACTTCCGCAAATCACATGCAGATTCTCATCGAGTGTGCCAAACGACAAGCCCGAACGATTCGAGCATTCGACGACATGGGCCATAGTGATAATCACACGCTGGGATTTGTTGGTTGTTCCTGAAACGTACATAGCCGATGCACCGGGCCATGGTGTTGTGCCAAGGATTCTCTGCCGAAGGGATTGGGCCGAATCACTAAAGTTTAAAAAGCCGTTAGATTTCTTAAGTTTAGGCGCCAGGGTAACTTCGGACTCATCCTGTGTAATATAAGCGGCACTACCGGCTTTGATTTTGTCCAAACTGTCAATAAGCAAAGGTCCAGCCAATCGCCCTAAGCGATCATGAAGCTCACCTGCGGTCTCGTCGTGACCAATATCAGTCTTGTCCTGGGCAATAATGTCACCGGCGTCCATTTTTTCGACCACCGTAATTATACTGACACCGGTTTGCCGATCTCCGTTTATAATTGCCCAGTTTAACGGTGCGGCCCCACGGTATTTGGGAACCAGGGAGGCATGAACGTTTATCATACCTTTAGGGGGCATTTTGATCAGTTCATTGCCGATTTTCTGCCCAAATGCAATTACCAGAATCAAATCGGGATTGTACGAGGCTATTTTTTCTCGCTGTTCGAGACTATTTACATCGGGGCTCTGGGCCAAGGGTACCGAGTTTTTTCTTGTCCACTCGGCAACAGCAGTAGGGCGAGCCTTTCTTCCACGTCCTGCCCGTCCAGCCGGTTGAGTAACAACATAGCTGATATTGTGTTGCGAATGGGCGACGGCATCGAGGCATTCAATACCGAAACTACCGCTTCCGAGAAAAACCAAATTCATAAACCTACCCTCAAGTTTTGTATTGCAAGCACGATTAGCGAGCTATCCATCGTTTCAGTGGCCAATATTGAGACTGTTTATGATTGTAATCCAGTCCCCATAACTCGACAAGCCCCTTTTGGCCAGTCGATCTAATTAAAAATTTATCAGTCAGGATAATTTTATCAATTCAAAATGTTTGGCTTATCTTCTACAATTGGTATAGAATGTTATTTACCCTTAAGGGTAGTAAAAGTCCGCGAATAAAACCGTAACTGATTGTTCTTAAGTTACTTACCCGCGGATAAACGGGAAAATTCAATTGAGATCAGTATAAAACAAAGTTTTAGGCAGAGTTGATCAGGACATTACGTTATGGAAGGTTTCAATCGCGAGAGTCGCCAGAGCATTTACTTCGAGGTTAGTTATGTTCTTGCATGTCAATGGCCGTCTGAAACGATGCAGCGTCTTGAGTTCCAGAAATCTCTGGCCCAGATGCAGTTGGATTTTCCACAGACTGCCGCCGGTCCGAACCAGTTTACCCTGACACGTACCGAGCCCTCAATGCTTCAGTTGAAGATATCTTTGATGGGACCGCGGGTAAGCGGTCTTTCGATAAGCTCGAACCGTCCGGCTCAGAGTCTTGATCTTTTCGCCAAGGAGGCACAGGCCGTTTGCGATTCATATCAGAAGGTCTGTCTGGGCAAGAGTTTTCAGATGCTCCAATCCATGGCGAAGATTCGTCAGTTATATAGCTGCCAGGAACATGCGTTCAAGTACCTCTGGGAGCAGCGGCTCGGTCAGCAACCCAATGATTTTACTCATCTGGGAGGCAAAAAAGTTTCCGGAGGGGGGCTGCGGCTGGTTATGCCTCCATTGCAGAACGAAGTCGAACCGATTCAGGTTGAACTGCGAATCGAATCGTACTTTCCTGATTTGAAGAAAATGTTCATAGAAACCGCGTTTTCCTGGCCAAAACCGAAGCTGGTTTCGCCCGGTGAGAAGTTCGATCCTGCGGAACAATTGAATCGCGTCGAGCAATACGCGGTCAATGAAGTATGTAATTTTATAACGCTATCGAGTAACTGAGAGGATACTTAGGCAAAGATTCTTACCTTCGCTGTGACCCGGTTCTTTATTGCTTGTTCCTGCGATGATTATTTTTTCTGCTTCGAAAGCCATGTCAGGGCTGCTTCATAGAGGATTTCGTGGCCGCCGTCGAAGATTGTAATTCTGGCGTTTCCGGAAGTTCGACGGAACAAGGGCTGTTTGAGCCCGTAAGCCGGATCATTCAAGTCCTGCTTGAGGTGCGGTGGTACTTGGGTTTTTTCGTTGAAGTATTGGATGTCTTCGTCAGAGATACGGTCTTTTTCGTCGGCAATGAGATTGAACGCTATCAGCGAATGGCTTATCGGGACTCCTCCTGAATGATGGCCGTCTCTTATCCCGGCGTTGATGTCGAGCGGAATGTCTAAACTCTGATCTAAATAAGTGATCGGCGATCTCTTCTTGTATTCAAGGTCAACTGCCGGATTGACACCCGGTTCTCCACCGCAGGACTTGACGATATCGTCGGCGTGGTTGGAAGTTAGAGCCCGACATTCGTTATACCACGCCTCAAGGTCGCTGATAGGAACCCATGCCGAGACTCCCGCCCAAATGTGCGGTGCCCGGGCAGCCATCAGCAGGGACGTGTATCCGCCACCGGATACACCAACAAGATAGATTCGGCTTGTGTCAACATTGGCTTTGTTTTTGGCATAATCGACTGCGCTGATAATATCGGCAATAACCAGTTTAGAACCGGTTGCCTCAGTCGTCCAGTTGGGTCCCCTGAAATGAGGATGTATGAACACCCAGTTGTTTTCGATACACCATTTTGCATAAGGAATCGACATATTCTGTTTGTATTGGCCGGACTAGGTATGCAGACCTACAAGCAGTGGGACAGGTTCCTGGGATTGCTTAGGCTTATAAAAAAGGGCCGGCTGTAAAGTAGAATCGGCGGAACTTTGATACTTGATTTCTGTTATTTGCTTTGGCCACATAGGCTGTTGCTCCTGAACCTGACACGACGTGCATGTTACAAGTGTTCCTATTGCTATTGCGGTCAGGAAATGATGTGCTGTTGTTTTCATCTTTTCTTTCTTATTTAACTTAGTTGTTCACTGCAAATGTTTGCGATAGCCAGGTATTCGTCTGCGTTCAGGTTTTCCGGTCGCTTGCGCTGGTCGATGGCGCATTCATCGAAGATAAGGTGCCATCGGCGAACCTTCGCAAGCTCGTCTTCTGCAAATTTTGTGCAGGACATCAGCATTTTCCTTCTGTGCTGCATGAAAAGAGCCACTATTTTGCGGAATATTTCCATATTACGGATTCGCTCGATTTTTTCCCTGCTTCGGACGAAACTTACAATTGCCGAGTCAACCTGAGGCTGAGGCCAGAAGACCGATGGCCCCAGATTTCTAATAGTCTTGATTGTCCCGGTCGCCGCAAGGAGGATACTCAGGGTTCCGTATTCTTTAGAGCCCGGTGATGCTGCCATTCGCTCGACCACTTCCTTTTGTACTGTGACATACATGGCGGCGGCTACTATGGGCCCGGTGATGAGGTTTAGCATGATCGGAGAAGCCACACCGTAAGGAAGATTGGCGACCAGCAGTAGCCTGCCGGAGTATTGATTGCAACAGCGATCCAGTGCCGTGGCAACATTTTGGTTTATTTTATGCTTGCTTTCTAGTACATCGACATTGACGATTTGGATATTTTGGGCCTTTTCCAGTTGATTGCGTGCGATTTGGGCTAAGATTTCATCAACTTCAACCGCCACGACGCAACCGGCCTTTTCGACCAGCGCTTCTGTCAGCGAACCGGTCCCACAGCCAACTTCCAGTACAACGTCATTGCTGTGAATGTGAGCCGAATCGATGAGCATATTCATCAGGTTCAGGTCGATAAGGAAATGCTGTCCGAACCTCTTATTCGGTGAAACGCCTGCCGAGGCAAGCAATTGCTGGATTTTCTGTTTAGTCTGCATTTTGGGTTTTTACAGGAGATGTTGCTACAGCAGCAAGTTGTTGCGTTTTTCTGGTTGCAACCATTTGAATTGCCGTTTTTATCGCGGATTTCATACCTGCCGGATTCGCTATATTCTTACCGACAATATCAAAAGCCGTCCCGTGAGCCGGTGAAGTCCTGATAATGGGGATACCAATCGTTATGTTCACCGCTTCTTCGAAAGCCAGAAGCTTAATCGGTATCATTCCCTGATCGTGATACATTGCAACAACTCCGTCGAACTCGCCGCGTGATGCACGCAGAAACAATGTGTCCGCAGGATAAGGGCCGGAACATTTAATCCCCTGTTCCTGAGCAAGAAGGAGCGCCGGTGATATTATCCGTTTTTCCTCATCACCGAATTGACCGTCCTCGCCGGCATGGGGATTCAAGGCCGCTACTCCGATATTCGGTGAATCAAAGCCGAAATATTCCTTCAAGGCGTCATTTAGTAAGTCTATAGGCTCAAAGACGCAACCTATCGTGAACTTGTTCCTGACGTCGAAAAGTGCCTCGTGAATCGTCGCCAGTGCAAGCTTGAGGGGACCCGCTACGAACATCATTACTTTTCTCTTGGACTTGCAGCGATCTGCCAACATCTCGGTATGACCGGGCCATTTCGCTCCGGCGAGTTTCCAGCTTGCCTTGTTGATAGGGGCAGTCACCACCGCGTCGATTATACCGGCCCTGGCAGCGTCGATAGCATCCAGACAGAACCGGATCGATGATTCACCCGCAGTAACACTGGGACGTTTGATCCACGGGGGGAAAGAATATTCGTCATAATCTGCCACGACGACTTTGTGTGGGTAATCACGGCTTATTTTTTCGTGTTGATGACGTCCCCAGAACGGTTCGATCTCGGCGCGGTCAGCGACATATTCGAGTTGTTCGTCCATCCCGAAGATGATGAACTTTGCCGAACGTCGGATTTCGGGCTCGGCAAGAGCTTTTACTACAACCTCCGGACCTATCCCGGCAGGATCACCCATTGTGATACCTATGACAGGCTGTTCGTTAATCGAATTATTACCGGTTATTTTTGCCATTTGGTTTTTATCATTGGGCTCCGATAGTCATTAAAATCCCAACTGTTGCAACTTCTCGATGGTAAGGCCCTTTCGTTGGGGCAGGATATTATCGAGTTGTTTCTTTATCATTTTTGCGATTATGTCGGTTTCAATGTTCACTTTGTCGCCGATTTTTGCGGCTTTTAGCGTGGTTTTTTCGAGAGTCTCTGGTATTAATACAACGCTAAAACCCGTCTTGTTTAATTTCGCTATGGTCAGGCTTATGCCGTCAATCGCCACCGAGCCTTTGGGTACCATCAAATCAAGCAGTTCAGATCCAGCTTCAAAGTCGAATTCCGCGAATTGACTGCTTTTATCGATCCTCTTTATAGAGGCCTTGCCATCGACGTGGCCCTGGACTATATGGCCTCCAAGACGGTCGTTGGGTGTTAGTGCTCTTTCGACATTAACATGCGATGAAACATTCAATCGGCTCAGAGTAGATACCCTCAATGTTTCGCTGCTTACGTCAAAATCCGCTTTTGTGCCCTTGAGGTCCGTTACAGTCAGGCACACGCCGTTTATCGCTATACTTTCGCCGGTTTGCACACTCTCTGCCAGGGCTCCTAAATCCACCGTAAGATGCATTGCCCCGCTACTTTGGCGGATCGAACTAACCTGGCAAATTGATGCTATTAAGCCTGTAAACATAAAAAAACCTTCTCAGTTATTGCTCATTTAATATCCATTGTCTATAATCTATTGTAGCGTTCAGTATTCGAGAATCAATAACCCGTTGAGAAAGGGTTGAAATTATGAATACCTTCTGGCTGAAAATTGCAGGGGCTGTCGTAGCTGTGGTTGTATTGATCGTAGCGGTAAAGTCATTCACATCCTACGAGTCTAAGCCAAAACACGAACCAAATACAATCCGGGACATGTGGGATAAGGACGACAAACGGCTTACGGCTGATCCGGTCCCTAAAGAAACCCAAAACGAACCCAATCTCACAACCGAAGCAAATACAACAGTTGCCACTGCAAAAAAGGGCTCTGAGAATGCTGTAAGCCCCAAACCGCCCAAGCTGGAGTTTAGAGAACTCTCTCAGATAGAAAAAATTGAAGCTGAGAGACTCTTTAATGTTGCTATAACTCACCGCAAGATGGGCCGGCTTCAGGGTATCGGGCTTAGCACAATGGTCAAGGCCTGTCGACAGATAATTGAAAGATTTCCCGGAAGTGAATATGAATTCAAGGCCAAAAGAATGCTCGGCGATATGCCTGAGCGTTTTCGCGGTCGTTTCAAAATTACCAAAGAAGAGATCGACCTCGGCGACTGGAAATAAGAGCTTCAAATAGATTTGAAGGAGTGTGATCAAATGGCTAGTATTGCAGTGAATATGGATATTCCCGTAATTTCGATCACCGCCAATTGTCTGCCCGAAGCATGGGAAAAATCTGTACTGGCGGTTTGGGACAAGGGCCTTGACATCAAAACACAGTACGATAAAGACTCAGATCCGCCAAGTAAGGATGCGACTGTAATGGTCACTATCAATAGTCCTCTCTCTGAGCCGCGGATACACAAGAATTTCCCCGGTGGACCTGCAGAACTCGAATCATATCGCCAGGAAGTGGTTCAGGGAATTCACGACCACTGGATCGATCCTTCAGCCGGTAAGTGGACTTATACATATCATCAGCGGCTGTTTGCCTATTGCCCACAGCAGGACTTAAGAAATCCAGACTCGGAAGCACCATTCGATAAAGTAGATCAGATTAAGTACATAGTTGATTGCCTCTCGCAGGCAAGTCACAGCCGAAGGGCGCAGGCAATTACATGGATGCCGACTGCCGATCCGGCTACCGACGATCCGCCGTGTCTGCAGAGAATTTGGTGCCGATTGGCTGGCGATGCGCAATGCGGATTTTCATTGAACATGAACACGCATTGGCGCAGCAGAGACCTTTACCGTGCCTGGTTTATGAATGTTTATGCACTTACGGACCTCCAGCGCATAATTGCCGCACAGATATCCGAGAAAATCGGGCAAAACGTTTCGGTTGGCAGATATGTCGATATAAGTGACTCGCTACATCTTTACGGAACGTATCTCGAAGATGTCGCCAAAGAAGTCGAGAAAATGAGGCAAAGCCCTTTTACAGAACGAGCATGGGAGACTACGCATCCGGCCTTTGAAATGATGACTAATGAGGCAAGAGAAAAACTCACCCAGGATCCCGACTGGTACGCAAAGGCAAAAGGTTGACTTATATACCCTTAAGGGTAGTAAAAGTCCGCGAATAAAACCATAACTGGTTGTTCTTAAGTTACTTACCCGCTCGCCGTGCTTCGCTCGTCGCAGCAGGCGGATAAAGGGAAAATTCAATCGAGATCAGTATAATAAACGACAAAGGAATAACTATGGCTCTAATCATCGAAGGTGAACGAATCGAGGACTCACTGATTCAGCAGGAAGTTGAGCGATTGAGACCTCACTACGAACAGGTCTTTGCCGATAAAGATCCGGACAAGCGAGAAACTCAATTACTTGAATGGTCCAGAGAAAACGTGATCGAGAGAGTACTTCTCAAAAAGCATGCCAGTCAAAACGCCGAACCGGTTCCTTCGGATCAGATTGATGTGGCTTTCGAGCAATTGAAGGAACAGGCCGGTGGACTTGAACAGCTAACAAAACAGTTTGGGCTCGAAAGTGAGGAGCAAATCAAAGGACAAATCGAGTTGGATATGAAAGTTGAGCAGATTCTTGGAAACCTCTGCAATGATGCTGCCGAGCCGGGCAAGGACGCGATCAGTAAGTTCTATGAACAAAATAAAAAGCAGTTCGCCAAACCCGAAGAGATTCGAGTGGCACACATAGTAAAACATATCGACGGAAGAATCGACGATGCGACCGCCCATGATGCTATCAAAAAGGCGCATGAAGAATTATCCTCCGGAGGTGTCTTCGAAGCCATAGCCTTGAAGTATTCCGATTGTCCGGACAACGGAGGCGATCTGGGTTATATCTCCAGAGGGCGGATGGTTGAAGAATTCGAGGACGTTGTTTTCAATCTTGGTCAAAACCAGATAAGTGATATTTTCAAGACTCGCTTCGGTTATCACATAGCCAAGGTATATGATAGAAAGCCTCAGACAATTTCTGAACTCAAAGACGTCGAAGAACAGATTGTCAACGAGCTAAAAAGACAGATGGCTGACGAGGCTGTCGATCGGTTTGTAGATGACCTCAAAAGCACCGCTAAAATCGAAGATGTCTGATACTTGTTAAAAGTTTTTTCAACCTATTCATATTTCATTCCTATTGCTGCTGTCGCCGGGAGTTTATCGGTCTGCTGCCACAAAAGAAAGCTCTCGCCGATTTGGCAGACCTTAATTTGCATATTATACTTTAAATACAAAGCGGCAGAGAAATGAGGAGAGAGGGTTGACAGAGGTGCCGGTCTTTTAGGCTGGTAATTGAGGAGAGGATGCCTCTGCACTATACTTGCAGAGGACGGTTCGATAGAGCCTTATGGGGGGGCCATGTAAGTTTCTTTCCGAGTTGGGCTTCTGCGATTTCGGTCGCAGAAGTCTTTTTTTATGAAAAAAATTATATGGAAATTACCCGTGAGTTTTTTAAGCACGATTTACGTTAGTCTTTATCCAGACTTGAATTGCGAACACTTGAAACAAAAACCTAACAAGCCCAAAATCACGAAATATCGATAAAATGCAAAAAAACTTTTGACATACCACATGATGTGCATAGAATATACTCGTCGTCCGAGATATAGTGTTATATGACATGTTTTTTTAGGTGGGCCAGGCCTGTGAGATGTCCTTTTTGTAAGGAAGACTCCGATAAGGTAGTTGATTCTCGATCGAGCGATTCCGGCAGAATCATCCGGAGAAGGCGCCATTGTCTGGCGTGTCAAAGACGATTTACAACCTACGAAAAGATCGGCGAGAGTTTCAAACTCTTCGTCGTGAAAAAGGATGATTCTCGGATCCCATACGAAAGGGACAAGGTCATCGCTGGCCTAAACAAGGCCTGTTACAAGCGAGCTGTTTCTGCAGAGCAGATTCAACAGCTTGCAGACAAGGTTGAAGAAGATGTGTTTCGCACTTTCGACAAGGAAGTCTCGTCCTCTTTTATCGGCGAGAGCGTGATGAAACACCTTCGGGGCGTTGACAAGGTTGCGTATATTCGATTTGCCAGCGTGTATCGAGAGTTCGAAGATGCCGGCGATTTGATCGATGAAGTAAGTCAGGCTATTGGCCAGATGGATTATGGTAATCAGCCTAAGCTTTTTAATGAGTAAGGATGCTGCCGTCTAATGCGGCAACAAAACTATGCGTTTGTTCAATATAACAAGGATGTTACAAGGAGGGCAGACAAATGCAACTTAAGGTAATCAAATCCGACGGCAGTACAGAACAGTATCTTTATACAAAGGTCGTCGGCACGATCAGTAACGCTTTGAGCCAAATCGGCCACATGGACATATCCGTGGCAGAGCACCTGGCCGAAGTAGTGACATACTTTCTTTACAACAACAAGAAACCCCTGGTAGCTACGAGCAATGAAATCCTTTCTGTAGTAAAGGCCGTTCTTGCCGGTACCGGCTACGAAGATGCCGCGATTGTTCTAAGCGAGCACTATTACCAGCGAAAGCTTAAACGTTCGAGAACCGAAGTTGTTGAACTGGATATAAGGAAAATCTCCGACGCTCACCGGCTTGTAGAAGGATCCAACGGCGAAAAACGATCTCGATGGGAAAAATCGGAAATTGTTGCTTACCTTGTCAACAGACACAATCTGTGCCGCCAGGCTGCTCGTACGGTTGCGGGTATGGTAGAAGAGCGGATTTTCAACATAGGAATTACACGGGTACCGCTTAGCCTGATAAAGCAATTGGTTTTGGGTGATGCTGCCGCAGTCATCAGGGCTGAAAGACAGTTGCAAAGCGCCTGAGCAGATACTCTCATCCGGTATTGCTGACTAATTCCATAGTACGCTGAAGTATCATTTCCAATGTTTCCTGGTTTTCGATATCAAGCCAATTGACATTTTTGAAAGTTTTGAACCAGGTTCGCTGACTCTTGGCCATACGGCGTGTGTTTTTCTTAATCATCTCTATCGTTTCTTCCATCGGGGTCTTTTTGTCTATGTGTTCGATGATTTCGGCGTACCCGATGGCGCAGCGGGCCTGTTTACTCAATTCCTTTTCTTCGGACAAAAGCGACCGGACCTCATCAACGAGTCCAGCCGAGATCATCTTTTTTACTCGCTGGTTAATGCGGCCGGATGCATCGGTCTTCTCCCGGCGCAGACCTATTACGGTCCAGCCATGCTTTCTTTCTTGACCGTTCCACTGTTGCTGTAAAGTAGAAATTGGCTTGCCCGTCAGCCTGAAGACCTCTAATGCCCGGATGATGCGTTTGGCATCGTTGGGATGTATATTTTGGGCCGCCAGTGGATCAACCTGTTCGAGTTGACGATAAAGCTGCTCTTGTCCCTGCTGGTCAGCTTGAGTTCGCAACGCATCACGTATTTTCTCATCCGTACCGGGCCCCTCGAAGAGACCGTATAGCAGGGCCTTTATGTACAAAGCAGTTCCACCCACCGCAACTATCGGCTTGGCGCGTTTCTTTATTTGCTCAGCTGCTCTTTGGAACTTCTCAATAAACAGAGCCACGCTAAACGACTCGCTTGGCTCGACAATGTCAATTAAATGGTAGTTGATTTTCTCCCGAGCTTCTTTAGGCGGCTTTGCCGTACCGATATCCATTCTTCGATACACTTTCATCGAATCGATACTGATTATCTCAGCACCTATCCTTTGAGCTAACTCAAAGGCCAGCCGACCTTTACCACTGCCGGTTACACCCAATATCAGTATCATTGTATTATCCATAACTACCATTATGCCCCAAAAAACAGCTTGTCCGACTATTTTAGCAGAAATCGGCGGTCCCCTACAGGGGGCAATTTAAATGTCCCGGCGCGCCGGGATAGCCGCAAATTCGATTCAAAGATAGTGCAATTGCTTTTTTACTGTTGAAATTGACAATTGGACCGTTTTGGAATACTATTAGCATCACGTTTTCGACGTCCCCTACAGGGGCAATTTAAATGCGGCTTAGCCGCTATATTTTTGGAGGACAAGTAATGTTTCGTCGCACTCTTGTATTGTTTTTTGTATTAACGGTTTTGGTTCTTTTCACCGATGGCTTTGGTGCCGGTGAAAGCTTTACTAATTCTATCGGTATAAATCTTATTCACATCGAGCAGGGAAGCTTCCGAATGGGAAGCGACCTTCTGCGAGACAATTGGGACGAAAAACCAGTTCATAACGTCACCATCAGTAAGCCCTTCTATATGTCCGAAACGGAAATAACCATTGAACAGTTTCGACAATTCCGTCCTGATTTTCAACCTACGGGAGGTACTGAACCTTCCGTCGCCGGTGTGAGTTGGTACGATGCGGTTGAGTTCTGCAAATGGCTAAGCGAAAAAGAAGACATCCCGTACCGTCTGCCTACCGAAGCCGAATGGGAATACGGCTGCCGAGCAGGAACCGCTACGCTCTACTCATCAGGCGATGAAGCTCCGAAAGAAGGTTATGCAAATCCCTGGGGATTAAAGAACATGCACACGGGCGTTCGGGAATGGTGTTGGGATTTCTATGGTGAGTATGCTCCTGGTGACCAGGTCGATCCGGTCGGACCTGAAAAAGGTTTGACCAAAATCGTCCGCGGTGGACCGCTGGATAATGGAAGCCGCGATGCACAGAGGAAGATATTCAATGCTTGCTCCAACCGCGGCTCGATTGCGGCGTCGTTCGGATTGTATTTACCCAGAGAGCTGAAAGACGAACATGCATCCGGTGAAGTGAAGGCCGGTCTCATAGGCACATGGTTCGAGGGCATTGATCTAAAGACCGGCAAAGGCCAGGAAGTTCTGCTGAATTTCAACGACAATTGGATCAATGACAATCGAAGGGGCAGAAACTGGTCAGCTAGATGGCGCGGCAGCATAGAAGGGCCTTTCAACGGCCTGGTGACTTTCCAGATGAAGATTGCCGCCGGGGGCGTACTCAATATTGCCGGCAGAGAAATCATAAATGCATGGGAGAAGGAAGGTACCTTCACCGGCACAATGTATATGACAAAAGGCCGCAAATATCCAATCGTCGTCACTTACAAAAGACAGGGTCGGGGCTCTCATATTAAGCTCTCCTGGAGTTTCTCCAGCAGCGAACTGCAGATCGTTGGCGAAGAGGCCTTTTCACATACAGCTACGGACAGGGCCATCTCCGAAGGCGAAGGTAAGGATGAAAAGGACAAAAGAGCCGGTGCTCACTTTATCGGCTTTCGCGTTGTTCAGGGGCCGATGCCTACAACTATGCCCGGGATCGAGCAGATATCTTATTCCCGGCAGGGCATTAAGAAAAACTCAGGTCTTACGAAAATTGCCCCTCCAAAAGACAAACCATATTTTAGAAAACGCTATCTGCTCCCCACCCCGTTGGAAAACAGTAAGAACGAAGAAATTGACGCCGTCGGTATGCATCCTTCATTCAGAAAGCATTGCCACAGCCCGGGCCTGGAGGTATGCCCCAATGGCGACGTCCTGATGATCACTTATACATCCTATAGAGAGTATGAACCGGGCGTTTCACTGATAGCATCGCGACTGAGGTTCGGTGTGGATCAGTGGGATATGCCGGAGAAGCTTTTTGATTTTGCTACGGTCAACGATCACTGTCCCATGCCCTGGACCGACGGGCGGCTACAGCCGCATTTAAATGCCCCTGTAGGGGCAAAGATATATTTCTTCTGGGGAAATCCGAAACTCGAAGGCGGCTTCCCATTCCAGTGGACGACTTCAAACGACAACGGCGCAACCTGGGACGAAGTTAAATTCCCCAACTTTATCACCGAGATTCACCCTCACTCACGACAGCCGATCAATACAGCACTGCGAGACAAGAATGGAACAATGTATCTTTCCAGCGATGGGTCCGGCGGAAAATCGGTTCTTTGGGTAAGTAAAGACAATGGAAAGACCTGGAGTGATCCCGTAGGCAGAAGCGGTGGCCGACATACTACTTTTGCGTTATCAAGCGACGGTACCACCATCATCGGCATGGGCGGCAAGAGCACCGACATCGACGGTTACATGCCAAAGTCGATATCAAAGGACGGCGGCAAAACCTGGGATGTTGTCAAGACTCGTTTCCCCGCACTTGGCGGCAACCAAAGGCCCATCATCATAAGACTCCAGAGCGGTCGTCTTTTCTTCGCCGCTGATTTTCAGCATATAAGCGGTCGCAAACCGGATGATATCACACAAAGCGGTTCTTTTGTTGCGCTCTCCGATGATGACGGCGAAAATTGGCACGTCAAAAAACTTGTCGGGACACAGCAGCATGAAAATCCAAAGGCTCACAAGGGCGCCCATACAATCGGTTACTCGACAGCCCGTCAGGCGCCCAACGGAATGATCCATCTGATTACAACGATGAACCGCCCGTGTCTGCACTTTGAACTAAATGAGGCATGGATTCTTCAGGATGAAGTCGATATACGCTCGGAAAAACAACTGATGCAGCCGACCGCCAAAGTAGTCTCCGGAGTTAAAAAGTACCAGGAGAATTACCCAAGCGGCAAGGTTAAAACAACATGGTACGCCGGTAAAGCAGACGATGGACGCTACCTGCTGCACGGCGAAGAAAAATGGTACTATGAAAACAGCCACATCCAGAGAGAAGCAAACTATAACCTGGGCAGAAAAGTAAAGACAGAGACCTACTGGGCACCGGACGGAACCAAGATGTGGCAGTGGCATTATCGCGACGGGCCCTACAGGGCCAATACAAATGCGGCTGTAGCCGCCTCAAGCGTCTGGACGCAGTATTGGCCGAATGGCAAGAAAAAAGCAGAATCAACCTGGCGAAATTTCAAGTGCGACGGTACGGCTACGCTCTGGGATTTGTCCGGCAACGTAATTAGCTCTAAACAATTCGCCGAAGGCATAATGCTTGACTAAGGAAAAAAATGACTCATAAGATGATGCTTATATTTATCTTTGTCGTCTTTGCATCAACCGCTTTTGCCGGTAAGCCCCTTCAGGGTCATTTAAAAGCGGTTAAGCCGGGCCCTACAGGGCCAATACCTACGTGGCTAAAGCCACTGCTAAAACAACAAACTTACACCAACACAATCGGAATGAAATTTTCGCGAATCGAGTCGGGCTCTTTTAAAATGGGTCAGCTAACTACACCGCTACCAAAGGAACTAAATAACACAAAAGATGTCGGTGGCAAAAAGAACGTTTATATCCCAACAGAAAACGGTGACTACGACGAATACCCCGTCCATGATGTCACTATTAGCAAACCTTACTACATGGGCATATATGAAGTAACCAACGCCCAGTACGAGCAATTCGATCCGTTGCATCTACAGACCCGCGGCAAGCTCGGCTTTTCAATAGACAATGACGAAGCCGTCGTTTTCATAGATTGGCACCAGGCCAAAGCCTTCTGCGAATGGCTCAGCAACAAAGAGGGACTTGACTACCACCTCCCCACCGAAGCCGAATGGGAATACGCATGTCGAGCAGGGACTCACACTCATTTTTCCACCGGTGACAACCTACCTGACCAGTACGTTAAAAATCCCGGCAACATCTGGTATCCGGACCCTGAAAAAGGACGCGGGCGCAAAGACATCATACCGCTACACGTTGGCAGGACGACACCGAATCCCTGGGGCCTATACGACATGCACGGTAATGTTGAAGAGTGGTGCTCCGATTGGTATGGCCCGTATGATGCAGTCAGCCAAACCGATCCGGTCGGTCGGATCGCAGGCGATTTCAAGGTGACACGCGGCGGTAGCCATTCGACTTTCGCTTATTTCCTGCGAAGTGCCAACCGAATGGGGACACTACCTGACGACAAGAGTTGGCTGATCGGTTTTCGTGTGGTATTAGGCCCAGCACCGAAAACAAAACCTCTTCCCCTGCCCCCCAAAGCACTATATCAAAAAAATGTCAAGCAGCAAATACCACCAACTCTACTCGAACCGCCCGATCAGGAAACGCCATATTTCAAGGGCCCGACAAATTACGTCAAGGTCTCGCCCGATTCTGCTGGTCCGTTATTTTCCCGTCACAATCATAACTCTGCAATAATCGAATGTCCCAACGGTGACTTGCTTGCTACGTGGTTTACGACCCACTCCGAACCAGGAAGAGAGATGGCCCTGGCCGCCACTCGACTGCACTTGGGTTCGGATAACTGGCAGCCAGCTTCGTCGTTTTGGGATGCTCCCGACCGCAACGATCCGGCCCATACTCTTTGGCATGACGGCAAGGGCACGATTTACCATTTCTCAAGCATTTCAGTCGGTCCGACATGGGGAGCCCTGGCGATTGCCATGCGAACATCGAGCGACAACGCCGCCACATGGTCACAGTCTCGAATAATAAAATCCGAACACACCCATCGTCACCAGGTAATCGAATCGGTTTTCCGCACCCGCGAAGGTTATCTTCTCTTGCCGTGCGACGCATCGCCAAGCGGCAACGGCGGAACCGCGTTGCAGATAAGCCGCGACGGCGGTCTGACCTGGGCCGATCCCGGTGGGACAATCGCCGGAATCCACGCTGCAGTAACCCAGTCGGCCGATAGCCGGCTGATAGCCTTCGGGCGAGGTGACACCATCAACGGCAAAATGCCAAAGAGTGTTTCTGCCGACATGGGCGCAACCTGGCAGCGCTCGGCGAGCCTTTTCCCACCTATCGGCGGCGGCCAGCGACTCGTGCTGCTGCGATTAAAAGAAGAGGTAATGCTGCTGGTGTCATTTGCAAACAAAGCAATAACCGTCAAAGATTCAACCGGATCCGAGCGTAAGATCAAGGGAATGTTTGCCGCACTTTCCTACGACCAAGGCCTAAACTGGCCCAAGATAAGACTTATCAGCAACATTTCGGCCCCGAAAAAATTTGCCACAACAAACGGGCGTAAATTTACGATGAGCGATTCTACAGCCGAACCAAGAGGCTACATGTCAATATGCCAGGGCGCAAACGGAATAATACATCTTACAAGCAGCTGGAACCACTACGCGTTCAATCTCGCATGGCTCGAAGCCGACCCCTACAGGGGCATTTAAAAGCGGCTAAGCCGCCCCGACGCTAAAATCGAATAGAAAATAAAATATATCAACTTTTTTAGAAGGAGTATAAAAACGAGAAATAAGTTGTTGCTTTCAATCATGTGTCTATCGTTCACTTTCGGTATGCTCACACTCACATATGCGGTGGAAAGATGCCGTCCGAAGACAGCTACACGACCGGCTTGGTTTCTGCGATGAAGGACTATATTGAGGCAGTTACAATGAGTGAGAATCTTGAGACGTTTTTTTTGCATAAGCATGACAGGGGGATGGGGGTGACGCTGATGAAAGGAAAAATCAAAATTGGTATTCTGGCGGAGACTTTTTTTCCGGTGTGTAAGTCTATATTTTCACGGAGGCGCAGAAGCCGTCGGCCTGACGGGCGGCTGTATTTAGTTTGTCATGCAGCTTAAGGCTCGTTGTATAAACGCACCTCGCAGACGGCTAACCTGGGCGAGGCTTTTGTGAAAGTAAGGCGAACTTTGTCTGTTTTTACCGGTTCGAAATTGAGGACACATCGCCGTGCCTTGTTATTGTGTACCTTTGTAATTTCCTTCCATGTCCCATCGAGAAGTGCCTCTATAGTGAATTCGGAGGCACGGTACTTGTCTTTTTGGAAACTTACGTGGAGGGTGTTTATTGTAGAGGGTTTTTGTACCTGGAGTTGAATCCACTGTGGCAGTTGGGCTTTGGGATCGGGTGACCAAGCGTTGCGTTTTTCTTCTACGATTCTGTTCCAGCCGTTATTGATATTTTCGGGAGTCATACCATCTGCAGAACTCGATGCTGTTACAGTGGCAGTCAGGGCCAGGTCCGCCTGGTCGTTATTTGGGATGCCGATCATGTAACATCCGTCTTTTAGTAACAGTTGTTGTAGTTGTTCGATGTGGTTTTTGTAAATGTCCCTGGGCTCGGTGTTGTACCATGTTGCGATTGCGGCGGCTGTACCTGCGGCTTGTCCTGTCATGCAGACTGTTCTCATTATTCGCGTGCCACCGAGAGCGATGTGTGTCACTGAGATGCATCTTCCGGCCATGAGCAGGTTATCGATGTTTTTGGAGTAAAGGCTTCGATATGGGATGCTTACTCTTTCGTTGCAGTAAACGTGTATGCAGTCGTTGCCCCGGACCCAGAAACCCTCGGGATGGTGGACGTCGATCCCCCAATCGGTGAAGGCTACGGTATCATCGTGGACTATCTGGTTGTCGTATTCGGTTTGGCTCATTATGTAGTCACCGATTAGGCGTCGGCTTTCACGGACACCGCAGACGTAGTTAAGCCATGCGAGTTGTCGGTTTTTGTTCTTTTCTATTGTTTTGGGATTATGATTTTTTGCGTAGTTCCAGAGTCCGATGTTTATTCTAAAGAGTTCGTCGCGGATTTTTTCGGCGTCGGTTATGGTATCCAGTGTTCCGCCGTACTCCAGCCACCACTGGTGGTAAGTCCCGCCGCTTATGTCTTCCGGGTTCGGCTGGCGTCCTTTACCTCTTGAGGGACGGTCGAAGTTTTCGGGCCTGCGGATTTCATCGATGCGAACGTGGGAGTCGTATTCTTCGAAGTCGTCCGGGCTTTTCCATTGGTATGCCCATTGCGGGCATTTGAATTCAACTGGTTTATCAAGAGTTAGAAATTCGGCGTTGTAAAGATCGTTGCCCATTGTTTTTTTTCCGGCTTTTACGGGTGCGAGCGATTCGTTGAATTCTGATCGTGGTTCCTGACCCTGCCTGTATTGGGCTTTGGCCCAGTAGCCTATCCAGCCGTGGCCAGTGCAGTCAATGAACAGTGGTGCGTTAAAGCGCAGTCTTTGTCCGGTCATTACATTTAAGGCGAGGACTGATTTTATCCTTGCTGGTGTGGTCATTTCGACATCAGTTGCTCTTGTGTTTAAGAACAGCGAGAGGTTTTTTTCTTTGCGGATAATCTCTTCGATTTCTTTCGATCTTGCGGTTTGACCTATCCTGGGATAGAACTCTTCAATGATGCCGGTAATTCCGGGGTCGTATTTGTTGAAGTCTCGCCATGTGCAGTGCCCCATGACTGGAACCTGTATTTCGGAAGATGAGTTTCCACTGAGAACTGGGCGGTCCTGAATTAGTGCTACGTTTGCTCCGTTACGTGCGGCTGAGACGGCGGCACCGCAACCGGCGAGTCCGCCGCCGACTACTACTACATCGTATGGGCCCATGTTCTTTAATTCAGCGCTTAGTCCGCGGAACTTTAGTCGCTGTTTTGCGAGGTTTTCAAGATCGTTGGCCGGTTCGAAGGTTTTTGCTGCCAGAACGACGGTGTCGCAGCGTCCCCACCAGCCGGTCAGGTCCTGCAATTTGATTTCGATATTTCCGTTATTTAAATCGAATGTACCTCCGTCGAACCATTGCCAAGTGTCGTTTGCAGTTTTTCCGAATGTCACCGGTGACGTTTTTTGGCCGATCTTTACTTTGAATTGTCCCGGTGAATTGTCAGGGAACCAGTCCTTGCATCTTATCCATAAGCGATAAGTTCCTGTAGCGGGAATTTTTACGGTTGTGGCTGCATCTTTAACTGGTGTTCCGCATCCGGTCGCGAGCAGGTAGGGTGAGCCCATCAGGTCAACGAATTGTGAATCGTTTGACCATCCGCCGGTGTTATGGAATTGTTCGGCTTCGAGCCAGATTACAGGAGCAGATTTTTTCTGCGAAACACAGCCGATTGTACTTAGGCACAGGCAGAAAGAGAAAATGACAGTCCGCGAAAAAAGCCATGATTTTATTTTGGGATGTTTTTTTGTCATGAAGTTTACCTTAACAAAGGAAATCTAAATATTTGTCAGAATAACCAATTTTTTACCAAAATACCAGATATTGGCGTTTCATTGAGACAATACTTGCATAAAAACGTGGATTTGGTACGTTATTTACTAAGGTGTTTTTTTGTAAATTTGAAACTTTTTTTAAATCAGGAGAAGAACTATGTTTAGAGTGAAGATTTTATCGTTGTTACTGGTTTTGGGTGTTTCAGGGGGTGTATTTGCGGGGCAGCAGGTTGATCTTTCTAAGGCGAAGATCGTGGTGCTGGATCCTAAGAATAAAATAATGGCTAATGCCGGCGATATGCTTGGTGATGAGATTGACAAGCGGACCCGTATTGGGCTCGATATTGTCTCGAAGCTGCCGGGATCGGCAGAGGTTGCAATCGTAATCGGGACAAACAAAGCTTTGGGCAGTAAGGGATATAATCCTCCGGCTGGTTTTGCTGTTCCTGCTAAGGCGGACGCTTATTCAGTTTGGGTAGATACGACAAAGCGCTCGGCAGCGACGATTTGCGCGGCGGGTCATGATGTCAGGGGTGCGCTGTTTGCGGTCGGTCGGATTCTTCGTGTTCTTGAAATGAGCAGGGACACGGTTTCTATCGATGTTGATTATAAGATTGCGACGGCGCCGAGGTGGGGGCTTCGCGGGCATCAATTAGGTTACAGGGCCAAGACTAATTCTTATGATGCGTGGGACGTTCCTATTTGGGAGCAGTATTACCGTGACATGGTTGTATTCGGGATGAACGCGATTGAGTTGATTCCGCCGAAGAGCGACGATGATGACGATAGTCCGCATTTGCCTAAGCCGCAGTTGGAGATGATGGTTGAAATGTCTCAGTTGGCGGAGGATTATGGGCTTGATGTTTGGGTGTGGTGGCCTGCTATTGATGATGATTATGAGGATGCAAAAACGGTTAGAGATGCGATAGCGGAATGGGCCGCTGTTTACAGTAAGCTTCCGAAGCTTGATGTTATTTTTGTACCTGGCGGCGATCCTGGTAATACGCATCCTGCGACATTGATGAAGTTTATGGAAAAGCAGAAGAAGAACCTTAATAAATATCATCCGAATGCCGAGATGTGGCTTTCACCGCAGGGTTTTGACTGGAAGAGTCATCGTGAGGGCTGGATGCCAGCGTTTATCAAGATAATGCAGAAGGAGGAGCCAGCGTGGCTTGATGGTATAGTTTTCGGGCCGCAGATTAAGATGAGTCTTCCTGAGTTGCGGAGGCTGATCCCGGCTAAGTATCCGATCCGGCGTTATCCTGATATTACTCACTGCCGGAGCAGTCAGTACGCGATTCCGAACTGGGACAGAGCTTATCGCAGCACTGAAGGACGCGAACCTATTAATCCTCGTCCCGTTGCTTACGCGAAGATATTCAGAGATTTGCAGCAGTATTCGATGGGGTATATAACTTATAGCGAAGGTTGTAATGATGATCTGAATAAGGTTGTGTGGAGTTGTTTGGGTTGGGATCCTGATATGAAGGTCGAGGATATTCTTCGCGAGTATAGCAGGTATTATATCAGCGGAAGATATGAAGAGAAGTTTGCTCAAGGGCTTTTGGGGCTCGAGAAGAACTGGGAAGGTAAGACGCTGGAGAATGAGAATTCTTACGTTACGTTGACGTTGTTCCAGGAGATGGAAAGGAACGCGACGCCGCAGGAGAAGCTTAACTGGCGATTCCAGCAGGGTCTTTATCGCGCTTATTACGATTCTTATATCAAGCAGCGGCTTATGTATGAGACAAAGCTTGCGGCGCAGGCCAAAGCCATTTTAGCCAACGTCGATGAAACGGGTGAAGAAGAGGCGATCAAAAAGGCCCAGGCCATACTTGATAAGGCCAAAACCGAGCCGGTTGCCCAGGAGTTGCGGGCAAGGGTTTTTGAGTTGGCAGAGGCGCTGTACCAGAGTATTCGTATGCAGCTTAGTGTTGATAAGTATCAGGCGATACGTACTAACAGGGGCGCGAATCTTGATGAGATCGATAAGCCTTTGGCTGGTTTGCGTGATATTAAAAAATACCTTGAGCGCAAGCGTAAGAGTTCGAGCCTGAAATCTGACAAAGGTCTTGTCGGTCAGTATTATAACAGTTCTGGTTTTACCAGTCCGGAAGAAGGGATGGTTGATCTTCTTAGCACGATTAATCATAAGTGGGATAAGGATCGGGGTAGAGACTGGTCGGCTCGTTGGTTTGGATTTATCGAGGGGCCTGTGACCGGTGAAGTAACGTTCACTGCCGAGGCGCGGGACGAGGTTCGTCTTACTGTCGGACAAACGGTTGTTATTGACGGTTTTGGCAAAGACGGTACTCGTGTTGGTAAAGTCCGGATGGTTAAGGGTAATAAGATTCCTGTCAAACTGGAATTTTCGTCCGACGCCGGCAAGGCGCTTTTGCGTCTTTACTGGCAATGGTCCGGGAAGAGCAAAGAGCTTGTTCCGGGTTCGGTTTTGAGTCATACTCCTGATATGGTTCCCGCGGATGCATTGTTGTTTGATTATGATAACAGGCCTTCTGATAACTGAGGTGAGTTTTTTGGGTAATAGGAGTGCTTAGAGGCTCTAACAAAATGAAATGGTACAAGCCTGTCATTGCGGGCAAAGCAATCTCAATTCTTGGGTTTGAGATTGCCGCGTCGCTACGCTCCTCGCAATGACATTTAGAGTTTTTTTGTTTTGTTACTTGCTCCTGGAGTTGCATTTTTGGTTTGAAAATGTTATCCTAAGTGGCTGATAGCTAAATCTTGAGGTCAGTGCCCGGATCGAGCATCGAGGCGTTCTTGTTGCCAGTTGGGGGCTGGTGACTTACTAAAAGGAGCTAAGCGATGAATGATAAGCAGGTAAACCGTCGACAGTTTATTCAGGACAGCGCATTAGTTGCTGCTGGTTTGGTCGTTGGTGTCGGTACTGGTTGTAATAACGCCAATATGCCTGGTGGTGGTAAGGTCGATACCTCCAGGATTCTCAATTACAATCCCGGGATGGAATACCGTCGTTTGGGTAAGACGAATTTCATGGTTTCGGCGGTTGGTCTTGGCGGTCATTCTGGAGCGAAACCAGAAGCTCGCAAGGAAATCATGAAGGTCTTCCTCGACAAGGGTTTTAATTTCATAGACAGTACCGGTCTGGGAGAGCTTACGCGTGACATCAAGGCCCTTGGTAATCAGAGGGACAGGGTTTATTTAGCACTTTCTGATACCGGGCGAGAGCCTCGTAATGAGAACTTCCGTACATGTTCGAAACTAATGGGTACTCTGGATAAGGCATTGAGTAAAGCCAAACTTGAGTACGCAGATTTGTGGCGTATTACGGTTTATGAACCGGGCGGCAGGCATTCGTTTAATACATCGCACGAGATTATCAAAGCTCTTGACAAGGCTAAGAAGCAGGGCAAGGTCCGTAGTGGCGGGATTGCATCGCATGACCGTGTATGGTTCAAGTTTATGATTGAATATTTTCCAGAGCTTGATGTTACGCTGTTTCCTTTTACTACGATGAGTAAGGCCGCACCGAAGGATAGTTTGTTTAAGGCTCTTAAAGATTGCGATGTGGGTGCATTCGGAATTAAGCCTTTTGCGGCACGTTCTCTTTTCTCTCTTGATCGTCAAAAGAATGACGAGATGGCACGATTGGCTATTCGCTATATTCTTCATACGAATACGGTGATTCCTATTCCGGGGATCAGCAAGCCTGAGGAAATGGAGAACGTTGCGTTGGCAATAACCGAACGGCGCGAACTTGACTTGAAGGAAATGGCTGTGTTGGAGGATGCCTCCAAAAAGACATTGGCCACGTTGCCGGAACAGTACCAGTGGCTTAGGAACTGGCAATACGTTTGAGGAAGTAGTAAGTGGTAAGAGTTAAGTTGTAAGGTTGGTTTCTATTCGATTTTCGACGGGGTGCGCTGAGTTGGCGTTACCTCGTCGCTTTAAATTGTGACAGGGATACAAGTTATGAGATTTTTTTTTGTAATTTTGATTTTGTCCGTTGGTGTGTTTTGTGGTTTTGGTTGTGAGCCTAAAAGTAGTCCTGCAAGCGGCAAATCGACAACAGGTTCGGGGCTTTTGCTTCTTGATAATGAGTCTGATGAAGTCGGTGGTGAGTTTGATGGTATTGGAGCGGACAACCGACGTTGCTTTGTATGTCACATGAATTTTGCGAAGGAGAAAATTGCGGTTAAGCATGCCCGTGCGGGGATCGGATGTAATCAATGTCACGGTGAATCCGACGAGCATATTGCCGATGAGTCTTGGGCGATGGGCGGCAAGGGTACTGCTCCGGAGATTATGTTCTCCCGGTCGGATATTATTGCGGCTTGTATGAAGTGCCATCCTAAGGAGGAGATGGGTGAGAAACGGCATAAAGCGGTTCTGTCCGGTACCGGTGACAAAGTTTGTACGGATTGCCATGGCAAGCACAGGATGGCCGATCGCCGGTTCCAATGGAAGTAAATGTGATCGCGTTTGTTCTTGCTGAATTGGAGAATTTGTGTGAATCATTTAAAGGGTAATAAACTTTTCTTTGTTATTCTGTCGTTATCGTTTATTTCAATATCACAGGCTGTTGAAGTTTGCGGTGAACTGAGGAAATGGCACAAAGTTACGCTGACCTTTGACGGGCCGGAGACATCGGAAACAGCCGATCCGAATCCGTTTTTGTATTATCGTTTTAACGTGACATTCTCGCATAAGAAAAGCGGTAAGACATATCTTGTGCCCGGTTACTATGCTGCTGACGGAAATGCCGCCAACACTTCTGCCCAGGGTGGTAACAAATGGCGAGTTCATTTTGCTCCGGATGAAATCGGACTATGGAAATACCATGTGTCTTTTCGTGAGGGTGAAAATATTTCAGTTAGCGATGATGTAAACGCGGGGCGGTCCGCGGGATATATGGACGCAGTTGTGGGTTCATTTGAAATTGCTCCAACCGACAAAAAGGAACCGGATATGCGTGCCAGGGGCCGGTTGGATTATGTGGGGGGGCGTTACCTTCAATTTGCCGAGACGAAAGAGTATTTCCTCAAAGAAGGAACCGATGCACCTGAGAATCTGCTTGCTTATGCGGACTTTGACGGGGAATTTAAGTCAGATGGTGAGAAAGATAAGTTAATTAAAACCTGGGAGGCCCATGTCAAGGATTGGAAGGACGGCGATCCCACGTGGCAAGACGGCAAGGGTAAGGGGCTTATCGGGGCGATTAACTACCTTGCGTCGGAAGGTTTGAATGCGTTTTCGTTTTTGACGTTTAATATAAAAGGCGATGACCGCAACGTCTTTGCCTATACAGATTATAATGAGAAGTTTCGGTTTGATGTATCTCGGCTTGATCAATGGGAGATCGTTTTCGAGCATGGTGATCGGTTGGGTATGTTTTTGCATTTTAAAACGCAGGAGACCGAGAATGAGACCTGGCATGACAATGGCGATACCGGTCTCGAACGAAAGCTTTATTATCGTCAACTTATTGCGCGATTTAGCCATCATCTTGCACTGAACTGGAATCTCGGTGAGGAAAACGGCAAATGGGGGAAGAAGAAGCATTATCAGAATTATGAACAGCGCAAGGCAATGACGCGGTATTTTTGGGAGCATGATCCTTATCGTCATCATATCGTGATTCACAACGGTCAATACTTTGACGATCTACTCGGTGACAAATCCGATCTTACCGGAATTTCTCTTCAGACTAATAAAAGGGATTTTAGCAGAGTGCACAGAGAGGTTTTGAAATGGATTGAGAAATCAGCGGCCAGTGGAAAGCCCTTGGCTGTTGCGTGTGATGAACCAGGGGACGCAAGCTATTCGCTGGTTCCGGATAAGGATGATCCTACTCGCAACGACGGGCGCAAGAATGCCTTGTGGGGAACCCTGATGGCCGGCGGATGGGGCTGTGAGTATTACTTTGGTTATAAGCGCGATCACAGCGATCTGACGTGCCAGGACTTTCGGTCGCGTGATGTATTCTGGGACCAGTGCCGTTACGCACTTTCCTTTTTCAAGAAACAGAACGTTCCCTTTTGGCGGATGCATTGTGATGATGAGTTGACTAACGAGGGCGACGATTATTGTTTTTTTGAGGATGGCAATATTTATTTAATCTATCAAAAGCAAGGCGGTCCTTTAACATTCGAGTTTTCAGCCGGTGAATTCACGAGCGGTTACTTCAATCCGCGCAGCGGTGAAGGTTGTGATACTCTGCTGGACGGTAAAGAGATCGCCGGGCCTTCAAAAGTTACATTGACGGCACCGGATAAGAAGGACTGGCTGCTGTTGATTCGCTGTAAATCTTCGGGCGGTAGAATATCTCAAGCTAAATAATATATTAGGATGGCAGGTGAAATTATGAACAAGAATAGTACTACTCGGCGTAATTTTTTGCGGATACTCGGTGCCGCTGCGGCAGCACTTGCGATACCCGGATGGCTTGGGGCTCAGGTCAAACAAAAGCCGAATATTATTTTTATTATGGCAGACGATCTTGGGTATGGTGACGTCGGATGCTATGGTCAAAAGAAGATTCTGACTCCCAATATAGATAAACTGGCTGAGGAGGGGATGCGTTTTACTCAAGGCTATGCCGGTTCGACGGTTTGCGCTCCTTCGCGTTGCAGTCTGATGACGGGGATGCATAACGGTCATAACCGGATTCGTGATAATAATCCTCCCGGGATATGGCTTCGTCCTGATGATTTAACCGTGGCTGAGGTTTTGAAACAGGCCGGGTATAAGACCGGCGGTATTGGTAAATGGTCGCTTGGAACTCCGGGCTCGTGGGGTGTTGCCAATTACCAGGGTTTTGATTATTGGTACGGGCATCTTAGTCAGGACCAGGCGCATTTTTATTATCCGCATTATCTTTGGGAAGACGACAAGGTTGTTCTGCTCGGAAATCGAGGAAACAAGAATCAGCGTTACACACATGATCTTTTTACGGAGAAGGCGCTCGGATTTATTGAAAAGTATCGGGAGGATCCTTTCTTTCTTTATCTTGCTTATACGATTCCGCATTTTTCGGATCATCCGAATAATACTCCGGAGCGTTATATTGTGCCCAGTGACGAGCCTTATTCTGACAAGGACTGGCCTGCGATGGCGAAGAATTACGCGGCTATGATCACGCGAATGGATAAGGACGTTGGTCGGATTATGGAATCATTGAAGCAAAAGGGAATAGATGAAAATACGCTTGTTATTTTCACCAGTGACAACGGGCCACTTACCTGGGGTCCTGTTCCTATTCGTTTTTTCGACAGCAATGGGATATTTAAACGGGGAAAGCGTCACGTTTATGAAGGTGGTATCCGGGTGCCTTTTATTGCTCGCTGGCCGGGTAAGGTTGCGGCGGGTACTGTTAACGATCATGTGCTTGCCTTCTGGGATTTTATGCCGACGGCAGCGGAGTTGGCGGGCTTGTCAGTTCCCAAGGGGATTGACGGAATATCGTTTCTGCCGAGTTTGTTGGGTAAGGCGCAGAAGGAACACAAATATTTATATTGGGATTACGGTCACGTCCGCAAGGTGTATATGCAAGCGGTGCGGATGGGTGACTGGAAGGGTGTTCGTGTCGGCAAGGATGCGGCGCTGGAATTATATGATCTGAAAAAGGATCCGGGAGAGACGAAGAATTTAGCTTCGGAAAATCCGGGAATCGTAAAACGAATCGAAGCGATAATCAAAGAGGCTGTCACCGCTAGTAAGGATTATAATATCTCAAACTGACCGATCTGTCAGTTTGAGAAGTAAAAAGTTAAAAGTAAAAAGGAAAAACTGTGGACTCGGCTTTTGGCCGAGACTGATTTATTTTTTTCATACAGGATTATTTTAGTGCTTGCTCGATATAAGAGGCTACCTGTCTGGCGAGAACTTCGTAACCCTCTGGCTTTTTGAAGTGAACATTCCTTGGCCGTTGTATTTTCTCTTGTCGTTCCATTGCAAGGGCGTAGAGATCGTTAATCTGGATACTGTGTTTCTCCATTACTCTCACTGCCGTGGCATTATACTTCGCGGCATCGCCACTGACCCTCCCGCTTGCTCCTTCTGGAACTGGTGTTGTCGTCGCGAAAATAAGTTTTGCTCCGGTCTTTTTCAATCGGGCAACAAACACTTCGAGGTTTTTCTCATATTGATCTACATGAATGTTCTGTTTGCCTTTGGTGACCGCTGTTTTTTCGCCCATGTTATCAACATATTTAATATCATGAAGACCGAAGTTGAAGTGTATCACATCCCAGGGCGTGTTGCCGAGCCAATTGTCCATTTGTTGCACTCCCCGTTCGCTTGACTCGCATTGGAGAATGTTTGGGTACCTGTAATCCGCCACCCGGATTTGTGCTTGTTCTTTCAGCATCCTCTTAACGGCGGTCATGTAGCCTCCAGTGATGGAATCGCCAACGAGCAGAACCGGCGTTGTGAATTCGAAAGCATAGAGTTTTGTATTCTGCATCTGGAATTTAAGGCGCACGGTTTTTCCTGCCAGTTTCTTTACGTTACCGTTGCCATTCCATGTGACGGTTTTTTCGACGAAGTCGCCCTTGATCGCGTCGCAGTCGTCGAAGTCAAAGCCTGGAAATGCCTTTTCATTTTCATCGGTGATGGCGACCTTTGCCGAACCTGTTGCCTTGATGTTCAAAGTGAGATGGTTGCCCTTGAATCTCAATGGCAGCGTCGTCGCCGTTCCGGTCTCGGATCCGGCATCGAGTGAGACAAATCCGTCGAGTCGCTGTTTGTAGCGAGACCAGTATCTCTTTGCACTTCCGCCGTGTGCTCCGCCTTCGTTTACGTACTGCCAAATCTCATTGCCTCTTCTGAGGAGTCCGTACATTGTAATTTCTTCGTCTGTCGCTCCTGTGGGGATATACCAGTTGGTTCCGAAGAGTTTCCAGTCGCGTCCGTTTCTGCTTACGGCAAGTTCGACATGTCTGGCTCCGTCGTCACCGGGATACCGCCAGATAAATGCCAGGTACACATCCGGTGCCCAGGGGTATTTTATCGCTCTGGTTCTATAGACCCAGCCGTACTTTTGTGCTGTAAAAACGGTTTTCCCTTCTCCTGTCACTGAGGGGAAAGGCCATCCTTCGTACCATGGCTTGTCGAGAGCTTTGAAAGGCCATGGCTTGAACAGTTCGTTAGTTTCGAACATTATTGCCTTATGTCCGTGAACTCCGATGCCGGGATATTTTTTTGTTTTGAAACTCGAATCGCGTTTTATAAAACTTACGTAAACTCCGCGCTGATCGTCCCAGTAGCATTCTCCGCCTCCGCCGCTTACCAGAGGAAGCTGGATCGTTTCGTTTCTTCGCCATTTCAATCCGTCCGGCGATGTATAGAAGTACATCCCGCGGTTAGCCACGAAGGAATTGACCTTGTACAACTCATTTCGCGGTACGTTCGGATTAAGATCCTTAAAGAACGCGCCGTACATGGGAGTCTCGGGGATAATCTTGCCCTTCCTGTTGAAGCTAAGTCCATCTTTCGATGTTGCCAGAACTGTAAGCCCCTCGTTGGAGCTGTAACTTTCAGGAATGGCCATAAATATTTCATTTTTGACATCGAAAACGCTCGGGCGCCATGCGGATTTCTTAATTTTAAAATCAAGCTTCAGCGGCTCCTTGCCGTAAGGCTGGTTCATGGTAATTTGCATGTTCGATTTCTTGTCGATGATGATGTCGTCGATAAACACGTGCTTTCTGGCGCCGAAGTTTATCGGTGCATAAATCGGCTTGGGGTCAAACAGTAATGCCGGGCCGTTGGCTGGTGTTGGGGCGGGAGCGTTCTTTCCGTAATTTCTCGAAAAACTGCCGGGCCTGAATTTCTCCTTGTAACGTACTACTCTTGAGACTCTCAATTCGTCGATCGCACCTTTCATTGGTTTGGCAGCGTGGCGGTCGGTTCCGATTGCGAAATTGAACCTGTTGCGTTTTCGCTGTTCGATATCCATGTTCTCGAAACCTCGGCTTCCATGTTCGCGGTCTTGGGGCTTCTCGATATCCGGTAGTGGTTGAACTGCAACCGATGAAATTTTAGCCCCGGTCTGGGGGGTACCGTTTAGATAGTGACGGACGGTTGAACCATCATAAGTAAATGCTATGTGACGCCATCTTTTAGCAGATAGCTTTGCCGGACATGTAGCTTTTACTCCTGCGTAATGGTTCGTCAATTCGAACGTTGTCCCGTTGAACGTCAAGGTCAAGCCCGGATCATACGCTCTGCCCATATCGATGATGCATATGTCATTAGATACGTCCGACAGTTTTAGCCACAATTCAATTGTCCATTTTTTACCGGCGAGGGTATTGAGAAGAGCAACGGAGCCTTCGGTCGGTCCCCAAAGACCGCTGGGAATACCGTCGGGGCCTCGCATTTCTTCCTGGGGCACCTTGCCTGCAAAGCCAGCGTAACAGACGGCGTAATCGGAGCCTGTCACCTTAAGTGCATTTCCGAATTTTCCTGCGGCCATACTTCCGCCATCCATCAAACACAGATCCGCCTTTGCATATATACTGGCATCAGTCAGCGTTGTATGCGGATAAGTAAATTCGTCGAACAGCCAGAGGCCAACAGTATCACTGATCGGTGGGACAAACCCTTCGACGAGGGTTCGCTCTTTAGCAGGGTAAGGGGTCTGGTTATCTTTCTCGTCGTCGTCATCGTCGTCATCGTCGTCATCGATTTCACCCGTGGCAATGGCCTCAACTTTGGTTAGTTTGCCGTTTTTGTGCAGCGTAATTTCGTAGCGGGTGGTCGTTTTTAATTCAGCTTCCTTAACGGTCGCGCCGGGATAGCGTTTTGCGAGTTGTTCCCGGATAGCCGAAGGCAGTCTCGAGCCGCGAATCGGCCGCTCGATTTCGAAAACTTCACCATCCACACTCAAGGAAACATCACGCCCGGATCCCTTCAATGGATATTCGACGTCGTAAAAGCTTATGCCG
>SDBT01002730.1_pt1 | contig 30966 bp, 31 predicted proteins | sample 2277101 | NCBI WGS metagenome assembly SDBT01 (sample SAMN10404973, study PRJNA504765) | marine sediment metagenome | isolation source: marine sediment core GS10_PC15, 103 cmbsf | place: Arctic Ocean: Southern Knipovich Ridge | collected 2010 | reverse complement strand
TAACCCTATTTTGCCTAATTTTTTCGATAAAGAATATAAACGTCCTCTGATTGATAAATTGGATGAATTTCCTCTAAATATAATGACTGCAGCAATTATTCTGAAATCAGATATCTTCAAAGAAAATCGCAAACGTCCGGAAGGAAAGATTGTAAGAGTTGGATTTTGTTAAAACTAGTTTTAAAAGTAATATCTGATATGTTTGATTTTAAAATTGAACCTAATGTAATTATGTAAATAAACTGAAGATTTAAAAATAATATCGATAAAGTCAAACGAATTTCATAGGACCATCAACAACAATCATCGTGAAACCGGTATCATATAATTCGATTTCAGTGAACACTTTTCCTTCTGGATTTGGAAAAGTTAATGAACGAGATAGGTATACAGAACAGGAGGAGTGCTATTGCAGATTAGGGTTTTAAAAAGCCTCTACTAAGGATCCTGATGTGCAACTGTCAGGGTAAAAGGATGCATTATCATTGCAATAAGATGTATTAGAATAAGGATCTATACTATCATGTTCATCATGTTCATCATGATGATCACTATTGCTACTATTGGAGTCGCTCTTTCCACTGCTGTCATGTTCATCGCTACTTTCTCTTCCACTGCTACTTCCATGATCATCGCTACTTCCTCTTCCACTATTACTTCCTTTTCCACTGCTACTTTTTCCACTGCTACTTCTATGATTATTACTGTCGTTTCTCTCACTACTGTGGTCATCACAATCACTACTGCTTCTCGTCTCGCTTGATCTATGTGATCCACTTGCACTGCTTTGTTTATCACAGCACTTTTCTAACTTAGTCTTAACTGTGATACATCGAGAAGGATTGTTGAATGTGGCAATCTCACCATTCTTGTCAACCAAAGTTAAGATATATTTGCAATCATCGGGATCGTATTCGATATATGATTTCAACTCCTTAAATGTCTCAGATTGACAAGTTAATTTAGCATAACCTCTCCAATCATGCTCATCGAAATTCACATTTCTGACATGGTATTCCGCAGAATACTTCTTGTTAAGGCAAAAACAGAATTCAAGATCAATTGTCTTATTTCCATATGTTTTTGTGCAGAATGTTTTATCAGCTGTGTCCACTACTTCTATCACACATTTGTTCCTTTTTCTACTTGCAGGGGGTTGATTAATAGATCCATTGTTATCTGTTTTGTTTGAGTTGACTCCGAATACGATCAGACCAATGATGATGATAATGATCACCACAACGACTATTACTATGACATAGTTCCTCATTTCATTGAGAGATAAAAAAGTTTTGTAAAACCATACTATCAAGGATTTTACAAGAACAGAGTCTTGTAAAATGTGCAGTTCATGAGTTCATTGACTAAATTCTCTATCATGAACTCATGCTTATTTACACTCTTGAGATAAAGATGAGCTTTATTAATCTCATCATTATTGATAACATGATCATCCTTAGTGTAAAGGGGGTATTTCTCTCCAAGATACTCTGTAGTAGTTAATGTTTTTCTGATCAATATAGGGATGTTAGCCATGATACATTCTATCATAGGATATTGAATTCCTGTATCATCATTTACATCTATGAACACCATTGATTTTTCTGGCACTAATGATCTTCCTGATGTCATTGATTTTTCCAATACATCTTCAGTAACATAATCACATGATTGTAACAAGGATTGGATATGTTCTTTCAACTTCTGTACATAGAGTATTTGTTTCTCTAGTTTGTTGCTTTTCTCTTCGTTTAAATCTACTGAGAACTCTCTAGGAACATCTGAATATGTCATTCCAAATTCATTACATAAGAAATCTTTATCAAGAATGTATTTCAACATCGATGATAAGAATGTATTATCTGTTTCATTTCTCTCAATATCATGTCGAGTTATGTGAAATGACATATTATTCTCACCTATAATCACTTTTTTCATTTTACCCACGTCTAATCGACAGAATTCAAAAGACTTTTCACCTTGAGAATTAGGAAAACAGATGATCTTCTTAGGAGGAGTGGATGAGTATAAAGTAATAGGTAAACAAGTTGGATGGACTAGCTTGATTAGATCTATATTATGATTTACTTTCTTAGTATTCTTCAAAGTATTCAATTCGCTCTGAAGTTCATCATAGATAACATCTGTAAAACAAATCAAAGCTTGACACGTAATAATAGATTTGATGAATTCATTATTTATGCATAATTGATTAACTTGATCATGAATGATCCCAATCCATGGTACTGTATATGGTATGATACCAAAATTTTCAAGTTCGGGACTCTTAAAAGTGTCATCGAGACATGGATCAAATAGAATACCATTATCACATGTAATAGAGTTGAGATACTTCATAATTCTATCCCATCCAGGTCTCAGTTTACCATAGTGAATAGGAGTGAGTCTATTACATGTCTTGATACTCTCTCGTGAGAATTGTCTCTTAAACTCACTTATATGCAACAGAAGATCTTCCGGATTATTCTTTAAGATTTCTAATAAGATATCATTCTTTGGAACACCATTGATCCTCATACTTATAAATGAAACAAGTTTACTCACATCAATGATATCATTATCTATATTAAGATAATCTCTAAATCGAAGATATGATTTATGGACTGTGTCTATCTGAACTGAATCTACATGATCAATTATAGATTTCCTCTTTTCCATACTCTGAACTATTCCAATAAGTTGTTTAGTATTCCAATATTGTAGACAATTTGAATATATCTTAGTGATAATAGCTCTCAATTCTTTCTCTTTAGCTGTAAGATACGCTATTGCATCATCTCTGAGATTAATAACGAAATCATTACCTACCAAATCTTTGATCCATCTGGTTATTTCACTTGTTTCACTTGTTTCATTAACATATACAAATGGAGTAGAAGAATTTATACAATATAAGACTTGATTCTTGGTAGAACAGATTGCTAGTCGAGGTAATTCATTATTCAAATCATCATAATGTACTATAGTAACGTCATCAGTTTTGAAATCATCAGGTGCAGCTATTTTCTTACCCACTCGAAGATCTATCTTCTTTAATGTGTTGAGATCAGGAAGATAATGAACATACTTAGTTCCGAGCTTACGTTGTAATCTTACAAGATATCTCTTACTATTCACAAAAATATGATCATAGATATCATATCTACCTTTATGTATATCAATTGAGTTTTTGATATGAATGTTGATCCCTATAATCTGTGATTTTCTTAATTTGGATCTGGATATCTTGAATACGTCATCTTTTGTTCCTCCTATGAAAATAATCGTATCAATATTAGACTGTTTATCGTCTACAAAAGTACATTTTGGTAATAGTGATTTAATATAGGTTGTATGATCATTGTTATCACTAATAATGCTTATTATGTAAGAACTCATTTATAATGATAATCTAAGATTTTAAGGTTCATTATCTTTAAATTCTCACCCTCTTCAAGGTATAGAATGATAAAACTCCAAGCTCGTTGATCATTACCTTACAATGATTTGTGAGAAGTTTACCAGATTCCCAATCCTCTCTAACTTGTTTGATTGATTTATCATAATAGTTGAAATCGAAAACTTCTCCATCTCTCACATCAATCCTGGTCATATTTAAGTCTTCATACACATTTATCTCGACAGTATCCGGTATTAAGATATCTTTCATATCACAATCTCCTGTTCCGCATTCAAGTTGATAGAGTGATGTATATGTTGCATAATTCTCACCTGTTAATATTTTAGGTACCTTTGGAAAGATATCTCTTGATCTTTCAAAAAATTCTTTAACTGATGGTATATAATCGAGTAATCTTTCACATCCTTTGAGAACTATGTAATCATACCCTTTCATGACTATTTCAATACCCCAGAGAGATGCAAGTTCTGAATACAATTTGACATGTTGAGGTGTATCTACATCTGGAGAGAAATAGCATTCTGACCTAAGGTACTCTATTTCCTCATTAATTTCATCAATGTTTGATTCCAATAATACTATCCTACCTAGGTAGTATCCTTCAGTATCAAGTCCACTCAGTATGTATCTCATCAGGCCACAATCGACTATCGGCACCATACCTTTGTATTTCTCGTAATCCACATAATCAAGATCTTCATATAGATATTTAGTTCCAATTAAAGGCACAAACATAACTCCATCTTCAAACGAATAACTTATGAGATCGGTTACAGATGGATAGAGAGTTTTTAGATGTACAAGAATGATATTTTTCATACCTTCAATACTATCTAGTATATCCAGAACATACACAAAAGAATTCATCACTATGAAGGATTAGATATAAAATTAAGGCTAATCAACACATAGTTAGTTTAATTTAGAGACTTAAAACATTAAAGTTTCAAATTAAAGATGATCTCTTTGAAATCAGTTCGAGCAGATTTAGTTATCATAACTGCAGTAGAATGTAGAGGATGCGATGTTATAGATTCCGAAAGAAATTCCATTATCAGAGAATACTCAAAGAGGTCTGATATTAAGATAGTCTTCATTCATGAGGTAAAAGCTGATATTCGACAGAAGGTGAAAAGTATCTATCCTAGTATAAGTAATTTGGCTGGTTGGACTCCATTTGTCATTCTAGTATCATCAAATTTAATAAATGGTAATTTGAAATATGAGATAATGAACAGTGGAACTAATGAATACTCTCATAATAAGTCTGGAATAGATAAGTTTGTTGAATATCAATTGAAGAATAATCCTATTTTTGCAGTAAAAACTACATCAAAACATAAAGTAACTTTTGCAATAGCGACATATCTTCTTGAAGGTCAACGTAAAAATAAACAAAGAAACAGCAAATATAGTAATGATAGAAAAGATTAATCACATGTGATCATCGATAAAATCGATCAATTGTATACACAGGTATTAAAAATAAAATGGCTACTACATATCCACGATTCTATTATGATTTATTGTCTACCAATATGAAACCTATCTCGAATTCACATTTATGTAAACTGATTAATGTATTATCTAGAGAGAGATCAGAACATGTTTATTTAATCATGTTATTATATAGTAACATGGATATATCTCAGTACTCAGGTATGAAATCTGAAAATATTAATGGTATCATGTTTTCCGTTAAAGATATACCAAATGATCTTCTGGTGTTATTAGGTAAATATGTTATGTGTAACGTAGTAGAATGAAGTATTTTAAAAGTTCTAACAAGATTTCAAATAGATCGTAAAAGTTCCATAACTACCTATTTTACATTTAATCTTCATCGGTATTTCACTGCTGAATGAAAACTTCATTGTTCCCATATGACATAAAGTATCTAAACGAGATAATAACTTCACCACCATCTTAGGTAGTCCAAGCTTTCGTATAACGCCAGCTTCAGCATCCTTCTTGGTGATATATGCAGGATGTTTTGCATCTAGTACAGAACTATACTCTCCAGTAACAGCATTAGGTTGAAGTTTGTTTGAAGTACTGAGAACACCGAAATCTATATTTCTAAGTGATTCAGCACTACTTTCAAGAGCTTCTATTGTGAAACCTTTTTCATATGCTAAAATAGTAACAGTATCTTCAAGAATATTAGATAGTTGTCCAATACTAGTACATATTTTTGACCATGTTCCACCCTTAACAAGTATGGGATGTTCATTGATATAGTTTGGAACTCTATTATCTTCACGAGTAACATTTATTGGAGATACAGCAGAGTTTGATGAATTCTCCGAATATAAAACCATGAGTAGATTATCCGAAGAATTGTTCTCTTCTATCCGAAATATAACCGAATTCTTCTTACCTATTGATTTGGAGTGCCTGTGGAGATTTTCGAAATCAATACCCATTACTAGTTCATCCTTATCATAATTGTACTCATAATTAATTAACTCACATGTTCTGATAGCTACGAAGACCATAATAGATCTATTATTGTTTAATTCACATAAATGCCATGAATCTTGCTTGAATACGAAATTACCATGATTAATGATAGTGGCCAAAGTTTCAATCAACTTCTTGAAACTATATCCATCATAGAACTCTCCCTGCACCACCACTTTGACATCGCTCATCGTTTGTTTATTAATGTAGATCTTAAGTTTATGCTACTTCGTCTATCTTTATTTTTCGTTCTATGTATCATAATTATATGTAAAGAATTGATTTTCCTGAGAGTATTAGTCTGAGATAAAACGTGATGAATTACTACATTGACAAATTACCAAAAAGTCCTATAGCTAAACGACCTCATACTCTTTCAATTGATGTTGATTCAATCATCAGAGAATCTTTTGGAGTTGAAAAGGTTATACTTAATACTATTGTTAATATATTTCAACAGGTTCAACCTCATGATTTACTTGTATTATCAATATCAGGAGTCGTTCCGGCTCCAGAAATAAAATATCTCAAAGAGGAGAGATATTCGTCGTTTGTTACATCTTTCTCAAGAGAGATAGCTGAATTAACAGCTGGAACAGATGTTATGATGAATATCGAAGGGGAGATAATTAAGTGGATTGACATAACAAACCTTCCTCCTACAGTATATCTAATAGGTCAATTTGTTCCAGGTAGCTCGATACAGAAGATAGTCAAATTAATGAATAGACGCACTAGAATACCTCTGTTTAAAGATAGTGATATTCACGTTATCTACACTCAGAACACAGAGATTTTTCTAACGCTACACAATAAACAAAACATCTATATATATAAACCAAATGAGACAGTAAAGATATTCAATATCGGGAATTATCTATCTTTGAAATCGTTTGAAGATCAAATCTACGAGATTATGGGTAACAAACCTACATCTCTTAGAGACTTTATCTTTCTTAATCTTTTCACAGGAGTCAATTATATTCCAATTTATCCATTTGCTGAAGATGTAAATTGTTTTATGAGATCTGCTACTGAAACCTATAAGAAACTTGGATACCCTCTCACAGGATCAGATGAACAGATTAAATGGCAGAATGTTCTAGCATTTCTAGAGATATTCGAAGAGCCAGAAAATAAGATTATCTTTCCAGAGCAAAATCCAGAAAACTTCAGAGAAAGATGGTACAAACATGCTCTAGAACCGAAAGGGCCTATACCAGTCTGTACTACTCCATTTGGTGAATATAAACTTGATTTTTCAATCACTGAAGACATGATCGTTATGATGTGCATCGAATACATATATGGTCTCGAATGGTCTTATAGATATATTCATGAAGGAGATAGTAATATCAGTATTGGTTGGTCATATCCATACAATCATACACCTCTCCTCTGTGATGTAAGATCTGTATTATTCACCCTTCTAAGAGATGATAAGCTTCCATCCACAGATGCTGTAGAACAACCTCACACATATCACAACGTTGTTCATCAACTTGTAGCTGTTACACCTCGATTATCAAGAAACGTTCTTCCTAACGAAGTTGATATACTTCTCAAAGATGAAAGTCCTATCTTACATACTTTTTACGATGATGTCTTAATAGACACGACAGGATTAAAGGAGAAGGTTATTCTACCTCAACTTGACTTCCCATTCATAGTGAGAGCAGTAAATGAAATAACAGTATTCAGCTTAGAAAGAGCTATGATATTCAAAGAGAAGAAAATTCAAACTTTCATCGAAAAAGAAGGGGGAATACCTTATATGCCAGTAACATACAAGGTTCAAAACAGATACTTCCAGCTTAATGAGACTAACATAATGAAAGATGTATTGAATACTATATTCAAAATCGTAGACGAGACTGGAGGAATTACCTTATCAATGGCCGGATTATCTGATAACATGATAGATATCAGAGTCTTCTGGGAAGATAATAGAATTAGTAGACTCAATATCTATACTGAAGAAGATAAAACTGTTCAAAGCTACATAGAAACATTAAGTCATCAAGATAAGATTATAAACATTGGAGAATATAACAATCAAATTCAAGATGTAGTATACATCAATAAATTTAATTACTCAGATATCACTACCATGATTGGAGATAGAACAGATCTCTTTGTTATCAGGATAGGTAAGAAAATGAAGTTTCACTCTGACAAATACTTACAATATTATGTATTCACTGTAACAGACTTTGATGATTCTCCTAACGGATGTGACTACATTTTTATATCTCGAAGAAGCCCAAATGTTGGCTCGATGAAAGGTATTAAGATTAAGGAACCAAAAGGAATAAGCCATAAGAAAAGATCTGATAAGAAGGCTTGGAGGATAATGAAAGAGCCTAGTATCTCTGAGCACGTTTTGAGACCATTAGCTCAAGAATTCATACCTCCCGATGTATTAAAGTCTTCTGGTGATTTAGAGCCATTCAGTGAAATCGAACAAAGTAAAGTAGAAATCATTCAAGCTATTGATCATGCTACTAATCTACTTACTATGATGAATGGAGGAAAGGATATGACGAAAATTACCTTAACAAAGCAGATATATGATGATAATATTCAATCACTCTTAGATGATAATAGGATAGTTCATATCAGAACATATCATCCAACAGGTGTAGTCAACACTTCAAAGAAGATGTCAGTATTCTCACTATTTGATCCTAATGAAATAATGAAGAGTTCATTAGGATCAAATGTTGTGATGCTTGATAGAGAAGAGAAAGAAGAAATTAATATAGAAGACGTTGTTTGTCAAGTATTGAATAACACTGATCTCGTAATAGTGAAAGCAGATAAGAGTTTTACCTTCAATCTAGATAGGTTTGAGAATATTAATGAGATAGAGACAGAAAATTACAGATTCATATTCATCTCTCAACACCCTTTAATGAATGTTCCATATCTTTCTGCACCCTCTGATGTCAGGCTATCAGATGAAACATATTTCCATGGTGAACATCTACCTGATTTTATGATTGAATCTATTAAGAATCTTCCTACAGATGATAGTTTTGATCTGAACTATGAAGATGATACAGAGAGTGTAGATTCATACATTTATCCTGAAGATCATAGGATGGCTCTTAAATTAAAGGATAGATCAATGTTCTTAAGTATTATCTATTTCATATCTAAATATGGAGCTCAAGAGATAGACCTTCTTCTTGTTATCGATGATGTTCTTAAGGAGAAAGATCTTCTTGATTTACTTGCTCTGTTCGATGAAATAATTAGTATTTATGTATATTCTGATATAAGTACTAGTAATGATAAGATCATAGTTCGTAATTATGAATTTGATGAAGATGTTAAGAAATGGAGTGATAGAGAAGATACATTCTTATTTGTAGCCAATGAAGGTAATCAATGGTATGAGATAATGAAAGATAATACGAATATGATATCCGCTATGATAGATTTCGGAACAAAAGAAACAGGAGAAGTGATAAAATGGTATGCTGGTGAAGAGATATTCTATGTTCCATGGGGCTCGATAACAAGAATAATACTTAAGTTGACTCCTAAATCTCTAAGACGGAAAGATCATGTTCATTATAAAGGATCTCTCAATTATGTGAATAATGTAGTTCGAGAATGGCAATGGATAAATAATAACATAGATGAAATGGATAATTGTTTTGATTCTATTGTTGAGATAGTTTTCTGGGAAGAATATCTAATGTCTAGAGGTGAAGATATTTCAAAAGTGGGAAGTATGATTCCTAAAGGTTTTGACTTTTCTCCTTATGGATTGTATCGTGATGAGAAGATGACAGGAGGAAGAAGAGAAAAACTTATTAAATATATGACAGAAAAGAGAGAAGAGAAGAAGAAAGAGTTATATTCGTCCCTTTAAAAGACAACATGGATGATTTAGATACAACATTCTCACAGAACTCTGTAGTTCTCCTAACTCAAGATATGTTCGAAGAAGAGAAAGAAAAACGATCAATGATGACTCTATTCTATACTGATAATACTTTAACTAAACTATGGGGAGCGGTAGCATCTCAAACCCCAGGACCATTATTCTCAGCGGTGAAACAGGTGAAAACGGATGAAACTCTAATTTTAGTATGTAGAGAAGGAATATCACCAAAACAATATTGTGGAGAAATGACTTTTAATGCAATAGTAGAGTATACCTTGAGAGAATTTTGTTAAAAGTAGTGTATGATTACTATTTAGGAAAGATGTCTATAGCTGCAAGACCCGCAAGAACCTTTTTCGTTCTTAACTCCTCCTTACCGAAAAGTCTTTCATTCTTTTTCTTGAAATCATCTCGTGCTTCACTGTACTTATGAAACATATCAATATCAATATCCATATCATCCAAGCGGTCAATTGCTCCTTCATAAGGAATAGTGATCTGAGAGATTATACTATTAAGATTATAGAGTGCTATAATATACGCATTTTGTTCATCGTCACTACCTTGTACATATTCAGCAAAGTACTTGCTTTGGACATAACTTGTATAATCTTCATTACCAAAATATGTATTAAGGTTAGAGATCATTTGAGGAACTACTCTTGCCTTGAGTTTTTCCTTTTTGGTAGAGGACTTGATTGCTTCTGCTGCACTGTCATACCCAAGAGCTCTAGCATCCGCATCGAGAGCACGTGGTTTAGCTGCAACAAGATATGAAAAGATATTAGTACTATTATTTCCTAACTGTTTGGTTGTAAGAACACCTTTAGCTGAGTTATATCTTAACGACTTACCAGTTAGGTCGCTCGAATTGGCTTCTCTGAGAACAGTTTCTAATTCTTGTCTCACTACAACAGTCATATCCATGACATTATCAAGCTCTTCTTTGAAGCTAACAGCAAAGGGATCATCATCATCGATTTGGATTACTCTACCATCCTCTATAGTTCCTAACATTTCAACACTGATATAGTTATTGAACATTCTATTGAGATGAGCAGATGTAACAGGCTCATCTGTTTCCCAGAATTTGTATTTGAGATTCTCTAGAATAGCATGTTGGGCAAGTTCAGTATCGTCCATAACAGATGCAAAGAATGATTTTGCATTTTCTTTGATCCCAACTGGTTTGGAAAAAGCTGACGCTCGAACAACTTTAGGTTTACCATGAACTTTCTTGGCAAATGAATGAGCATGTTTATACTCACTATTATTGGTATCCAAGAGTTTATTAGCATCAGATCTCAATTTGGTGATATCTCTTCTACCGAAGTTGAGCCCATTCCCAATGTCGACGACCGTGGATGCAGTAGGTAACCTAGCTAGTTGATTCTGAAGAGAGAACAGGACAGCGAATACTCTCTTAACGTCAGATGTTCTTTGAACGAAAACAGCTGTCGGCTCGAGAGCCTTTGCTTTTGATCCAACTTTCGCTTTTGTTGCCATTTTGTATAGATCTGATATTTCTTATGTTTTTTCATCTTTCAAATAAAGTAGTTTTAGGATATGAAATTTATCTACATCTTTACCTAAATCTTTCAATTTACCATAGAAAGAATGAGTCAATATAAGACAGCAAAGCTTGATCGAGATCAAATCGATCATGCTATCCAAACTGAATTGCACGATATAAGTAAAGATTCTAAAGATGGTGAAGTATTTAACAGGTTTCGGGAAGATACTAAGAAGTATACTCTTGATGTCAAGGTGCTCGAGAGAATGAAAGCATCTTCATCCACTGAACAATATGGAGCTGTTTACAATATTAACTCTAAGATGGATTACATAATCTATCTCTATGAGAAATTTAATCTTCCGACTATGAAAGTAGATGATGAATACAAAGATGAGATTGAAATAGCATGGACTCATCATCTTATTCATCATATGACAGTTGGAGCTTATCTATCTATCGATGACGAAAATCAATTGACTATTGATAGTAATTGGCTTGATATTAACAGTCAATACTTTATTGATCATATATCAAAAAATTACTATGGAACAGCGGGAATCGTTCCAGACTTAGAAAATTTTTCGACTATCCTCCATGGTCAACCTATCGCAATAACGATTCCATTCGAATTCTCGAATAACTTAGTTCATTCTCTTCCGTTGTATAATTTGTCAAACACTATACAGTTCAAATTTGAGTTCCAACTCAAAGTGTGTAAACTTTTGAGAATGAGAAAACTAATTGGTGGGATCTGGACGAATATAGAAATTGATCCGAAATACCTATCCAAAACAGATGCACTAACTGAAGTACCTAAACCAGAAATTTTTGCTCGGTATGCTCTTCAGAATAAGAAGATCAGAGATTATTACTATGATAGTGATGACAAAAGAGAGATATATTTACTCGATGTCGTTACTGTTACATCAGTAAATGATATCGATTTTGGTAAATCAATTGAGATTGATCTTCAATGTCCCAATCCATGTAGAGGTGTATTTGTTACGGCACAGAATATCACTGCTAGAGATCAGAATTACTATGCTAACTATACCACTAATGCTAATGATCACACACTCGGAAGTAATCCTATCGAATTATTTTCCATCTCATATGGAAGTATTGAAAGAGTGAAATTAGACAACCTTGACGTTGCCATGCTTACTTTGAATGATATGCCTAATGACCCTCTTGATGTAGGATATACTGCTTACAGTAACGCTTTCAATATCATGTCTACTGAGCATGACACTAGTATCATCTATCTTCAGAATAATGCTAGAATTAAACTTAAGATTAGAGATAGAAAGAAGGATGAACCCAATACTAAGTTCGATGTTAAGATTAAATTATTAGTAGTTAAACCCTTTGATCATGATCATAAAGCTAATACTTTCAATGCTCGTGACTGGTACAGCGATCATACCTTTTAAAAGGTATTTATTTCACTGATATCATAGAAGTATTTGCGTCAATATCGCGATAACCTAGTTCATTATGAGAATGTTCATAGATCATATCATCTCTTACATTTCTCCATATGAACCAAAATATCAATATAAGTATAATAATACCTATCACACATAATGCTATCCATATTCCTGAATTTGAATCATCACTGTCAGCGTCTTCTTCCTGGGAAACAGGTAAAATTTTCAGAGATACAAATCCAGTTGTAAGAGTGTAATAGTGATTGTCATAGTATCCATACAAACATACCTCGGTAATACCCATAGAAATCAGGAAGGAGATATCTTTTCTACCAAAACCAGGGAAAGAATCGATATTGTTATAATTAACATAAATATATGCTTGTGAAGATCCTTGAGATTCTCCCATCACTTGAAGAACACATCCTTTCTTGGTTCGTCTGTAATAGTAAACATTCTTGGAACAATATGAGAACTCTTCTACACATGGAGGGGGAGGCATAGCACCAGCACATAACAATGTGCACCCTTCTTCCATATTCCCAGGAGTTTTCATCATACATCCAAGGAAGTAGCATGCTACTGTGAAAGGATTGAGCTCTCCCGGGTATTGACTGAAGATCTCTTGACATGTGTCCCATAGCATTTCATAGTGATCTGTATTCTTGAGTAGATCTGCCTGCTTAACAATAGATTTGAATTCAAGAGCTATCTCTTTAGGTAGATTTGATATTGGAGAATTAGCATATTCATACAGTTTCCTCAAGGTATGTCGAATTTCATCTATGTTAACTTCAATAGAATTACCATGTCTGCCTTTTACTGTCAGAGAACTCTTGCGATTAGTATGTATCTTACTATAAACATCGTATAGGTTGGGATTGAATGATTTACTTCTTGATGAAGAAACCATATTATGTTTAACTTGCGGACGAATTAAAATTTATACTTTTAATTCATTGTTGAAACATATATGTTTTAATCACATATGAGGTTTTATTTACATAAATCAGTTACAATAGAACATTTGTCAACCCTCTTTTTGTTCATAACGTGAGAGTACTCCGAGAAAGTATACATACCTTGATATTTTGAAATCATCAAAATGATAAAGTTGTAATTCTAGTATTGAAAAGCAATCTGTATCTCTTCTCTAAAATAAACAGGTGACATAAGACATGAATTTCGAGAAATATCCATGTATGAAAAATACTAAATTTGTCAAAAAGATAAAGAAAAATGCACCAATTAAGGAAAGATTTGTGGTACAAGAGAAGATCCATGGTTCTAATTTCAGCTTCTGGTCAGATGTAAACGAAACACTTCCAGCAAGAAAATGTGCTTTTCTCAAGAAAGGGGAGAATTTCTACAACTACTATGAGAACATGCGTCGATTATTCGAAGATTTAAGGTGTTCTGACAACGTGAAAGTGGTAATAGTCTGTGGTGAACTATACGGTGGTGTGTATCCAGGAATGAAAACACTAGGTGCAGTTATTGTTCAACATGAAGTTTTATACTGTTCACATAACGATTATATCGTCTTTGATATCAAAATAGATGATAACTATTTACCTCCGCATGAAGTCAATGAATTATGTGATAAGCACGATATTCCGAGATTGGAGATCCTTGAAGAAGGATCATTAGATGATTGTTTGAAGTATCCAAATGATTTCATCTCTCGCATAAGTTCTATTCATGGACTTCCTCAGAAAGATGGTAATATTTGTGAAGGTACTGTTATCAAACCGGTTGTTCCCAGAACATTACGTAGCGGAGGTCGTGTCATTCTGAAGAATAAGAACAAGAAGTTTAGTGAAGTTAAAGAGAAGACAGTTCAAATATCAGAGGGTAAATCTGATGAAATAAGCGATGTTGCAGCAATAATGAGTTCTTACGTAAGAGAAAACAGATTGAAAAATGTTTTATCTAAGATGGGACTTATCGGTCACGATGAGGATCCTAATGAATATTTTAAATCATTGAAACACAAGATGATGAGAGATGTTGGATGTTCTATACAAACCAAATAAGAATCAAATCCATACTGAGATCTGGGAATTGGTGGATAATAATGAAGATAAGATTGAAAATGGAGATTTTTAAAATTCATCAGACATTTTAAGAAAAGATTTCTACAATAGGGGATATTATAAAACAGCGATGAAACTATAGATGAACATGTTTTAATCACATATGATGACTAAATGAATCATCAAGTATTTTGATAAATGAGTCATCTTTATCGAATACTGTTTTGTAGAGAAATTTATCACTTTCGATACTAATAACTTCCCATGATGAGGTCCATGACAATACAATAATGGGAGACCCTTCATATTTCTCTAAAATATTAATATAATCTTTGTAAGGTGTGATTACATAAATACCTATGTTCATCAATTCAGATATCTGCCCTAGATTATCACTATCTGTTCCAAAACGAGTTTGACGGCTTTCATCAAGATTTTTCGCAAGATCTCTCCTCCACATATAAGAATTGTTTTTCTGATATGAATAGTTAATAGCTTTCAGAGTAGAGTGAAAAAGACTGAATCCTTCATCTATGACAGCGATTCTAACTACTTTGATCTTTGCAAAACGTTTATCTGATAGCTGATCATTAATGTCATCCCCCATAGCGATCTTCATAGTAATATTAGGTGTTACAGGCAAGACTTTTCTAGGATATTCTATCGTTGGATGTTCAATTCTTTCTGCGCGTTTCACTTTCCCGATTTCATTCAAAGCAGGAAGAGGATGAGGAGGATTTTCTGGTTCGACTAATGATATTATAGATTCTTCACCTGTTCCACTTGTTTCACTAAGATGAATGGCAGAGTAATCAGGTATTGCTTTATTCACTTCACTAGTTTTTTCCTCAATGAATGCAGGAAGTATCTCTTGTATAACTCCTCTCTTTTTCTTACTCTTAGAAGTATAGAACATTGAAATTTCCCCCTGAACAGGTATTCTAGTCTCTTCAATATCTGTCCCGTTAAATGGATGAATAGTAGGACCTATTGATTCTACTTTCCTGATTAGATTATGAATAGATTTCTTTATTGAGAATATACCATATGAGTATAGATTAGATACTTTGAAAGCTTCTATAGACATAAAAGTCTCTTTGTCAGCTCTTTCTCTAAAAATTGATATGAAACCATCTTGATATAGTTCCTTATGCAATCTAGTTACATCAACTAGATACTCGTCCTGTTTTTCAGCTGTCTTAGATCCTTTGATTTCAATATGTACTCTATTTTCATCTAATCTCCTCAGACTAAAATCTCCATATTTGAATGAATCAATGCTGATATATAATCCAGTGATATTTAACTGAGGTTTAAATGTTTCCAATAAGGCATCACCATCGATAGTAACATATATGAATGAACCAGTCACTTTGAGAAATTTTGATAATATCACTCTTATAATCTTGAAGTCTTTAAAGAGTGATAGAGAGACCATCATAGTAACATAATCAACCTTTCTTCCATCAAGAGCTTCTGCAATCTTGTTAATATTTTCAGCCCTATAAGGTATAATTGTTATTATTTTTTCCATCTTAGTGGTTTTTCTTCGTCTCCTCAGTTCAACTAATTTCTTTTCATCAGGCTCAATAGCATAGACACGATCGAGTTCCGCACTCTTCCATTTATCCACATCTCCACCAACTCCTGATCCTATATCAAGTATAACTGAACCTTTATTGATTCTCTTAATCAACTCTCTTTTGATTCTATTATTGTTCTTAAATAATAGAATAAGGTCCTCACCAGTGATAGTAGTGGCTGTAATAGGATCATGCATGTTATTCCATATCTCTCTAGCCACATCAGATCTATTTGGGGAGGGTTTGAATGTTCTAACACCTCTAAGTGAGAATTTACCATCTTTATCATTCTCACCACGTTTCCATTCTAGTTCGACTATTTTACCAACATGAGATAATAATTCTTTATGATTGATCATAGAACGTTTGAGAGGATATCTCTGAGTCCCAGTAAATATACCTAGATTTCCTTTAGGTAAGGTGACTTTGAGTATTATCTTCATCCTTTCGTTTTTCTCTACTTTGAAGTCAATAGTCAAATCCTTTGGAAGCTTATACTTAATGATATCAGGCCATATACTGAGAATTCTCTTTCTGGGAGATAATTCTTTTGTGTAACTCTTATAAGGAGTGTTGATAGGAGTGAATATCAATCCATCCGTCTTGAAAGCAAGTGAATCAGAAAGATCAAGTAATTTTCTGTTGATTCTGAAGAATGAATCAGCTGTGTAAAACACTTCAAAGTTCTTAGTATACACCATTAGACCAGCTTTACGAAGAATCTCGCTCTGTTGTAATGAATATTTATGTCTTTCTAACCAATTCTCTGTTTTCATTGAAATAACATCTATGATAAGATATAGTGACTTTCCAGCATTATCGAACTCAGGTTTGATAATAACAGACTCTCCATCAAGAATAACATCAGAACCTCTGAAGTCATCTCGAATCTTATCAGTGAAAAAGGGAGGTATTACATACCATATCGATTCTTCAAAGACTACTAACATCTTTCTCTCACCATCAGCCTTATGAGTAATAGTATATCCAATGTTCTTCTTGAGAGTATTAGAATAACCAAGAATACCTCCATCGATAAGATCATTATACTTTAGGTCACGGGCATAATTGTATATACTGCTGTTAACTCCTCCAGTATAAGGTTCTCCCATCTTCCCATTCAAGAACTTAACAAGCTTATTTCTCTCAGATAGAGAGTACATGATTGTTGTTCTGAGAAGTTTCTTAAGTAGCCAGCCGGTTCCTTTAATCAATATCTCGATAGCGTTTAGTTTATCAGGATGTACTCTTAGCTCTAATTCAACTTCATAAGTGTTATCTCGTTTACTCTGTTCCTTTTTCGGAGGTTTGACAATAGTCATATCAACTCGAAGATAAGAACCTATATAGAAAGAGAATCTTTCCTTGATTCTCACTAATGAGGGAATTTGAGAATCAAAGAACTCAAGTTCTCTATCAGTAAATCCGATTCTTTCGGTGGAAACAGCTGTCTTATAAGAATACTGTTTATTGATGTTAATACCATATCGATATTTAACCACTTCTTTGGGTTTACCTATTCCAATCGTTCTTCTTAAAGAACCTTTATCTCCATTAACAATGATATCTGTCATTTTCTGAGATGAGCCAGCAATAGCATATGATCTAGATTCTGGTACAGCCATGAGATCACTGTAAAGGTTATACCATACTTGTTGAGGAACATTACGTTCGCGATAATTTGGATACCCAAATCTAACTTCGACTTCAACCTTTGTATCATCATGACCAGCTATCGATAATAAAGCAGATGCAATATTCTTACGAATTAATCTAGCTTCATTATTCATCTTGAATAATATTCGTTTGATATTGTGAATAAGATAGAACAAAATATCATTTTCTGTTCCATGTAAAGAGATTATGTATAAATCAAATAGTGTAAGACATTTGAGTATCAACAATGTCAACGATGTCAACAATGTCAACAATGTGAACAGCAATACTAATCCTGGTGATCTAACAGCGATACCCAAAGGCTCTCATACTAGAGTGAATATATACGATCTTGAATGGAAAAATAAGCTAGCGATGATCAGAGTTTACGAAACTCTCTCATATTTCAAGTCCGAACCGAAAAGTGTTGATCCGACATCTGGCGGAGAAGTCGTATGGAGAAATGTTTCTTGTTGGGACAGAATTGTGATCAGGGATGTAGCCTTTGTACACAGGAAACCTAAACCTCATGTTGATTTCCTTCATCTTATGTATTCATGTGAACTTCGCCCAGAGAAAGCTAATCAGCTTCATAGAATCTCTGGCAGTATCATATATAATTCTGTTTCGAAGAAGCTTATTGCTAGCTGTGATTTCATAGCGGCGTCAATAGGATCATTCGTTATTGTTAGACTCTTCAATAATGGAGATATTCATATAGATTCTGTTTCAAATATGTATGACAATGTTATCATTGAATTACATAAAGAGTTTGAGAAATCGATCAGTTATCTCGATCAATCTAAATCACCATGTCCCATAAGAATGACATATGAAAAATACCTACATTCGGATATGTCATTCTTTGATCTGAAAAATAACCTTCCTGAAGGAAGTGTATTAAAGAGACGTTCTTCTAGAAGAGCTCGATCTCCGAGTAGAAAAGCTAGAAGAGTTTCCCCTCATCGAACTTCAAGAAGAAAGCCGAGACTCAGTGTTGTGAAATGATTAGTACAATACTTAACTTAGTTTTAAAATCAATCTGTGCCACACTTGTCTTGACACATAATATCTGCATCATATATCATATAAGCATCAGACATATTGACCAATGGCTTACCTAATCTCAAATTGACCGAATTATGTATACTAACACTCCACTTGAATAATCCTATTCTGTTTCCAAAATTATCAATTAGACCTTTGAAATTTTCCATCTTGTGCGTCTCCATAAATCTTACGCAGTGCTCTCTGCATCTTTTACATGGTATAGTTTGTGATATCATATTCATGAATGATATGAAGTTATCCTCATCGCTATCTTTCTTGCAATTCCTAGCCAACATATGTATTGAAAACCATACACCACACCCAAACTTCTTAGGATCAGTGCTTATCGGGTCACACATCTTTATTTTTCTGATATTTTCAGATTTTCAATTTCATAACTTGCTTATTTTAAAGATGAATCCTATTGTTGTTCACATCAATAAAAAATCTAGAGTATTCTACTATAATAAAGACCATGTTTTAACAATTGAAAGATTAATGTTTCCTTTTCTACAATGAGATAGTTTTAATAATCATCATAGTCACTTGAAGTCTCATCTTCGAACATCGCATTACCCGCATCAGCTAATTTCTTTGTGACCTTCTTGTTCAGGAATGTAGTGCCAATCCATATGAGAACACCAACCAACCATATGACCAATACTATCGCTAGCCAGAATGCGGTATTTGTTATAGAATCATTAACAGGTTCATTGTTAACCTGTTTGTCATGTATCCATATTGAGAATATCAAATACAGTATTACTATGAGTATCGTGACGAAAATTATTGCTTTGAATATTATTGAAGCCATTGTTTATTCTTCTTTTTCTACAATAACATTTTTTATGTTGTTAAGCTCTCTTAATATGAAAGATTAATTTGGACTTGAAAACTTAAGAATTAATCGAACTATAACAAAAGAGACGATGCCTAACTTTGCTTCAGTGAAACAGATCAGGGATGGAGGTAATACTGATGCTTATGAAAGTAGACTTCGAGCTGGTGATGCAGGACAATACTACAATAAAGTTATTACTCGTGGAGAACAAACTGAGATTAGATTGAGATCGAAACCACGTAGAATAATCAGTGAGCCTCGAACCAAATTAACTGATGTTACTTTCGCTTCGTCGAAACTGAAACTTTCTGGTGCAAAGGCTATGTGGAATAAACCTGCATCACGAGATTATGTTTATCATCATCGACTTAGAGTCGTAGGTTCTCCCAAAGCTGTTACACTATTCATCAATACTCTTATTGCGGCAGGATATGGAAGAGCATCAGTTGAAGATTTGAACTTTAGTAATACAGATAACGCTTGGACTGCTGCAAACTATGAAAGTCGAATCAGTGATTTTGAAGATGAATTACTTGGTGTTGCAGCAGCTGGTAAACTAGAAAAAGATATCAAGGTTCAGGAAGAGAAAGAAGAAGGTCCTAGGGTTGAAATTTCTCATCTCGTAGATAAAGATTTCGACATACTTGAAAGAGTTACTGAAGCAGTTAATGCTCATCTTAAAGCGACTAAAGGACCTAGAACTGTTGGTGTACGGGGACCTAGAACCGAAGAAGCTAGTCGAAAAGCAAATCGAAGTCAAACACTTCGAAAGTATAATGATGCTTTACGATCGGATGATTATTACTATGATCCTTCTCAGGTCACTGATAGATTCACCGGGAATAAGAAGAGAGATATGAGAGCCAAGGGTGAAAATATCTCAAACTATAATGTTTCTGGGAAATTGGTAGCTCGCATTGGTAAACCAACTCCAGGATTTGCTAATGTCAAAGTTGCTATGCAAGAAATTCTCTCTTCTCCTGAAGAGGTTCACAATGCTGATGAAAAGAGGTTGGCGAATAGATTACTGTCAGATCTCACTAATCTTGAAAGAGTAGTTGGTAGTTCAGCTGGTACTCCTGTCATTATTCGATCTACATCTCGATCTAGATTTACTCCACCTGATGAAAGTAAAGATATGACAGAATCATTTAGTGCTACTAGTCCAAGTCGATCAATTAGGTCTTCTTTGACTAGAAACTCACCTCGACGAAGTACTAGAACAACAGGTAACTCACCAAGTAGAAGAGTTTCTCGAACGAGTCGAAATAGAACACCTAGGGGAATTAGAAGCTTTTGATAGTGATGGTGAATAAGATAAATACTTATATAGGAAATCTTTTAAAAGATGAACATACATAAAGATAAATTAATATGTAAGAAAGATGAAGACTCTAAAGGATTTATCTTTTAAATTGGTATCAGATGACGGTCAATGTTCAACTGGATTACTCATTGATGCCGAGAAAGGATTTATATTAGGATCTATTCTATCTAATACCATCACCGTATACAGTAGTAAAACATCTTATAAGCCTTATGAAGCTTCGATAAGATGTAAATGTCCTAACATGGAACTCGCAATCTATCTTATCGATACTGATATTTTCAAGAATACACCTAAGACAGGATGGAAAAGATCCTTCTTACTCGAAGAAGGATCTACCTTATTCGTGGGAGGATTTAAGAAGGATGATAAGATGATATCAGTAATAAGAACTACTATTATATCTTTCCCAAAAAGTAGGCTATTGGTTGACACGGATATCAATCAGTCATATCAAATTATTCTCGCTTGTAACTATGATAAAGAGATGATAGGTTCTCCTGTTATAGGTGAGGATGGTGATACTGTAGGAATCTTAGGAGAATACGGAATGATCTCAATTGGAACAGTTATATCTGTATATAAGTATATGAAGGATAGTAATCTAAACACTGTCGATTATCCTACTCCTGCTCTGATGTGGTCATATGGTATACGAAGCATAATGAGACATAAGACAAATAATGAGAATAATTACGGTATTCTAGTTAAAGATGTTCTACCAGATAGCTATCTTGATAATATTCATAGTGAAGATATTATCACCCATATCATTTTTGATGATAATGTAGCATTCCTAGATAGATATGGATATTCGAATATAGTTAAGGTTACCAAGAGTAGAAAATTGTATGCTCATAACTATGGAGAATTCAAGCTAGTTTCTAATAGAAGGGTGTCTCTAGAAGAACTCTTTGAGCTCGTAACAGATCACTTCTCTATTCAGATTATCAGAGATTTTAAGCCTACTATGATAAAATGCAAGGTTGAGAAGAAATCGAGTAAGCTATTTGGATATGAAACTCTTATTTATCAAGATTACACTTTTAGAGAGCCCACACTCTTTGAATTATCAAAGAGGAAACTATCAGAGTGGTATGAAAATAGACTCATAATTGATGGTGATTGGATTACTATGTCGATGAGAGAACTCAGAAATCAAATCAAGGATATGGATGATAGATTAGTTATCAAGACAGAATCATCTAATTTAATAGTTTTATGGAAGGACATCTGACACTATTAAAACATGATTAAGATTCATAAGAGTGAACGTTTGACTCGTTCTCTAACTGTGATGTGGATATTTTTCGATAATGAAGGATGTTGTATAATGTACATATGAAATAAGACGAATATAACAAACAAAATTAATACAGTAGGTAAAACGATTGCAAGTCAACTCCTAGAACAAGCAAAACATAATGAAATAGTATTCGTGTGATAGGAAAATAGATAAATAAGACAGGTACAAATCCAACAAACAAAATTAGTAAGAGAGAGATGATCATATTTACCTGTTTTTATCGAAATCATCATTTTCTGTATTTATGAAGAATGAGTACAGATAGATTAAGAGATTTATTAGTAGAATGGAGGAGAAGAATACAATATAGCAAAATAGCACTCGAGAAATAGGAAAATGATACGCGTGGTAAATAAGTCCAATTAATGTAATTAGTGAAATAAGTGATGTCATTTACTTATTTTTAGTAAAATTATCTAGATCGTTTCTGTCTATGTGCATCTATCAAGATGAATCAATACTTTGCTAAAAAATGATGATCTTTTAACTTCGTGTTAAAAGCACAACATAGTCCTCTCTCACTAAAATGTCAGATGAGAAAGATTCCACAATGGAGGAGATTTTACGACAGCGTCGCATGAACATTATTGATCTTAGAAATTCTGATGATACTACAATTAGAGAGATATTACTCTTGATTAATCCTAAAGAGATATCCAAACTCTGTTCTACAAGCCAAAAGTTCAATCGTATTTGCACAGATCATTCTTTCTGGAGGGTAAAAGTGAAACGAGACTATGGAATAGAAAGAATATATGGCACCACTTGGAAGGGAACAGCTATCAATCTGCATAAAGTGAATATGATAAATCTGAACAAAGAATGGATTGATGGACGTACTTATGCTGAGATAGTAAAGGAAGTATTGAACCAGAAAGATGATGTTAAATATCTAGAAAACTTGCAATACGAACATCACCCGAAATATATTCCTTGGGTATCTATTTTCAATGGAAATATCTTCATTTCTGATGAAGATATGCATGAACAGATAGTCAATCAACTAGGCAGAGATTTCACAGATGAAGAAATTGAAACAATGAAAAATATATATACTTCAGAATTCGCAATAATCTATCGCTCATTTTTTGAAATCAAAGATAGTTATGTTATACCACTTTCACGAGAAATATATTTAGAGGATAACATTCACTTTGACGAAAGTTTAGCTCAGATTTTGAAACCTTTTATTGATGTTTACCCTTACATTATGTTTTTCAGTTCTTTACCAGATAATGAGTTGAATAACATAAGCGATTATTAGTTTAAAAAGCATTTGAAGATAACTGTCAAATAAGAAAGACTCAACAATAGAGGATATTCTACAACAGCTCCGTATGAATATTGCAAATCTTAAAGGTTCTAATGGTACCACTATTAGAGATATCTAGACTCTGTGTAACGAGTCAAAAGTTCAATCGAATATGTACAGATCATTCTTTCTGGAGGGTGAAAGTGAAGCTAGATTACGGAATGTAAAAGAAATATGGAGATAGCTATTAATCTGAATAATACTTGAATTAATAAAAGTACTTATGTCGAGATAGTAAAAGAAGCATCGGAACAGAAAGACACCTTTGGATCCTAAATGATATTACAAGCTGGGAAGGTGTTTTTAATGGAGAGATCTATCCAAATGATTTCATGACTGAACAAATAGAATATCAGCTAGACAGAGATATCACTGATGAAGAAATTGAAATGTTAGAGAATGCATTCACTTCAGAATTTACAATAATCTATAGTGCATTTTTGAAGTCTATGGTAGTTATATTATATCTCTTTCGATTAGATGAAAATCTGGCTCCTATCTTACGACCGTTTATTGATATATCATGTTTTCAGTTCTATATCGGATGAAGAGTTGAATAAAATACAGAATTATTAATTTTAAAGTATCATTTGATTTTATCATCGCGAGAAACGACATAGAATATGTGTAAAAACAAGATTGAGAGAATAATGCTTTTGCGTTGAATAAATACCCACATTAGAATCAATATAATAATTGAAAATAAATGGGCTTGGTGAAATAGGTGATGGAATGCGCCTAGTAAACAGATAGAAATGATCAAGATAAATGGAGAGAATGTGATAGGTAAGAATGGAATAGTGCATGGAACGAGAGGTATGAATATAAAGAGTATATCATATTTCGGTAAGGAAAAGAATATATTCAAAAATACGATTAAGAAAATGATGGAATCGTGTGGAATTATTAATATCCATATTAGAATCAGTACAATGATTGAAAGTACATGGATTATATGAAATAGTTCGTAGAATGTGACTAATAAGACTATTGAGATGAACAAGATAGGTAGAGTGAATGAAGTGGGTAAGAAGACAATAGTACATGGAATGAAAACTATGAGAGCCGTGAATATTTGCAAAATCATTTGTCTGCTGCTGTCGAAATCATTTAATTATCAATTTTGAATCATTTGATCTATGCTTGTATAAATCATTACCCATTAAGACAAAGAATATGTGCAAAAGTAGGATTAATATAATGAAGTTATTGAGTGGAATTAATAATATCCACATTAGAATTAACCAAATGATTGAAAGTAAATGAAGTGTATGAAATAGGTGATAGAATACAGCTAGTAAGGTTATTGAGGTGATCAAGATAGGTAGAGAAAATGAAGTAGGTAATAAGAGAATAGTACATGGAATGAGAGGTATGAGTAGGAAAAGTATGTACGAAATCATTGTGATAATGATTTACCTGTTACTATCGAAACTTCTAAATTATCATTTTTAAATATTCCTGGTGTGATTTACATTACGATAAGGGAAAGAGATCACAATTGGAGAAATCATGATTAATAAGGCAAATGGGGTAGCTAGAACAAGTGTAACTAGTCCGATATATTCAAATGGGTAGAATTCATTTACAAAGTTAATTATTATAGCTAAATGAGCTCCTCCAACAATTGGAACAAATTTCTCAGGTAAAACAAACATCATAAAAAGGACAAAAACATCTAATATAGCAAGTACATACATTGGTAATTTATCTATCCGTGCTGAAATTCCTAAATCATCATTTTAGGGACATTGTGATTTACTTATGATAAGTCAATAAAACAATTGCAATTGCATAAATTATGATGAACGAGAAGAGTAAGATAAATGTAACTTCTACTATGTATTCAAATGAGTTTAGTATGTTAATCAGTAAAAAAAGTGAAATGATTACAATAGGTAGAACATATTTATTAGATACAAATATGATGATCGTAAGCAGTGAAAATGGTATGATAAATTCAAACATGACTAATTTATCTATCTGTGTCGAAATTCATAAATCATCATTTTAAAGAGTTTGTGATTGATGAAAGATTACATCGTACAAATAAGATAAGTGGAGAGAGTATGATGAATGCAACTAATACGATGAGTTCAAGAGGAAAATATAATACGATTATAATCAATGGGATATATGGAGTGAGAGAAGTAACTGTGAGTTTCATCTTAATCAAATGAGTAATAATACATGATAGATTTCATTACTCATTTGATTAAGATAGTCTGATAAAGTATCAAAAGTATCTCGTCGAATAAACATAATGCGAAATAGATAACCTAATGAGAGAAGTGGAACTAATTTAATGAATAGAAATAATGGAATGATTAGAATAAGTGTAATGATTGGATTTGATCGGATATTGATTCGTATTATCATTTTAATCAAGATCCGTGAGGAATATGATATAATTGAGACGAATTGAATGAGCTGTATGAGAGACATAGTCTGATGACCATTTGTCTAAATTTGAAATTATTACATGTGATCATTTTTAATAACTGACCCTAAACATCACAAAACATTTGATTGTAATAAACTAAACGAGTATCAGAGAGAGGATCTTGTCGTATAAAAATAATATAGCCTAGATGTCCATATATGATTAATGGAATGAGCTTGATTATTAAGAGTAAGATGAATGGAAGTGGTGATAATTTTTCGACAAACAAACAAAATATGGTAAATGAGCGGAAATGATGATACCTTATTAACAAGCATCCAGAGTACGATTACTGTGGAAAGTGTAATGAGTGGAAATAATAATATCTTGCTGACAGACATCCAAAATATGATAGATGAGAAAAGTGTAATGCGTGGAATGTAGGTAATTAATTTGTCGTGATTCATAGTTTTATGATTATTTGTCTAAGTTGAAATATATCATTTTAACAAGGTATCAATTGACCCCTAATCATTCCTGATTTGAAGGTAGCCAGGGAATATATTTCTTTCGATTTCAACATATCAGCTAATTCTTCAGATACTTCTAATTCACCTTCCACTATAACCTTTACAGCCTTCTCCGATCTAAACTCAAGTTCACTTACTAGAGATCCATTTTCACCCATCTTTCCTTTGTGAAGTGAGATGGATTTAATAGCAGAGAATGGAACATCTTTGATATTACCAGAGTATGATAGATTGGTCTCATTTGAGTTAAGACGAAAAGTAATGCCACCACTCGCTAGTGTATCAACAGGTGGAACCACTTGGCTGCCAGAAAGCGTTGCGATGAACTTTCTACCCATGTCCCAGACTAAAAACAGAACGATTATTACTATGATTATTATCACAATTATCCATATCCATCTATGCTTGCCATTCTCCATTCAAATGCGTACTTTTCAAAGTGATTAAAATCAATGAGTACATTCTTTATTTAACAAAGATGGACCCTACTGTGTTTCTAGCCACTTTTTAAAACCTATATTATTTGAGTGAATCATAATTAATAGCTGATTTGCAGAAGTCTAAGAATGTTTCCATAGACATCTCACCTTTCATAATATTGACGATGGAGCATACTAGTTGAATGTTATTAATACAATAATCTTTGGATGTCTCTTTTCTCCTGATAGGTCCTCTCTCTTTCCGAGACATATTACGAAAGCCTACCCTCTTTGGCATCGTAATCGAGGTAAGTTTGATTCCTGTTAAGTTACATATTCCTCCTGAGTCTTGATAGAGATCAAGAAAGTTATTACTAGTGATTAACATCTTAATACTCTTATTAACTCTATTACAAGATGTTTTATATCGATTCTCAATGAAAGATTTAGTAACAGTTAACCTCTTTAGACTAGCTCGATTCTCTTGATAAGTTACTATCTTTTGAAGATAGTTCAACATTATGCTATCATCTATATCCCATTTCATAATATTGTAACCCATACAAACTATTTGAATGTTATCTTCAACATATCCTTTCAAGATATGATTCTGTCGACAGAGAGATTATAATATCTATCTTCATAAAGTTTATTCTTCCTATCAGGGTTATAAGTTCCCATGTATGTCATCTTCTTTCCAGTGTGAGAACAATATACCTTTTTGTGCATTGTACATATCAATAATAGTATCACAAGTGTAGTCATTCTCTTTGCACCTACGCCTAATAAGATTAATGATATTCTTTGTAAAAGTTGATAAATTTGAACATAGTTCAGCTTTACGATTATTAATACAAGACCTACATAAAGGATGTAATCCATCTTTTTACGTTTATCTGAATTAAAGAGAATCACATATTTATATTCTCTTAATACCTATTCTCATTCTTTACATCTTTGAGTAACACCATATGACCCAGTTATATCTGTATTTACAATCTTTGCATATCTTAGTAATAGCATTCTTTTCAGCTGATGTTTGTGATTATGGCAATGAATTCCAAATACAGATATAACTGTTTTTACATGGGTGTCCTTTATCTGTAAGGACTCCACAACGTAAAAATTCTCTCTTCTCTTTTGGATGATACCGACATTTATCGCCGACTTTGCTGACCTTCTGTCTACATGGACCCCTTTTTTCTAGATTTTGGAGCCATACATCTTGGTATATCAACTATACATTCTTCGAATTGTAACCCTGTCTTGGTGATAGATATATCACACTTAGGATCTTCTGTCATTTTGTATTATTACTTTGAAATTTTAAGCTATCTTTTGATATTACTATGGCTATACATATCCTCCACCATTTTTCAAATTGATTAAAATCAATGAGTACATTCTTTATTTAACAAAGATGGATCCTACTACATTTTTGTCTAGAGACGATGAAATTCGTAATATCGAAGGATTTAAATATATCCATTCTCCACCATCTTCATCTCCTTCTTTATTCTATGCAGAAGGGAGATACGAAAGACTTTTAGATGAGAGAAAGATCTACGATACAAGTTTATTCGAAAACATGTCTACTATAGTAGATCCATTTTCGCATCTAAATCAAGTATTCATACTTGATAGAGGAGGTTTAGTGATGGCAAATCTTGATTCTATATTCGATATTACTCACAGTGTAACTGACTTTGCGGCAAAAAGGACAATAGATAAACTATCATTCATCGATATTGAAGGAGTACCTGGAGGCTCAATTCAATATCTACAGTATAGATTTATGCGATCTGAAGGACTAGGTTTTGCCAAGAGGAGAGGTTACAAGGGTTCCATAGGATGGCATGAAATAGTTACCAATAAGGTAGTGAATAATTCAGAATTTGATACTACTGTCATGGGTGATGAAATGAATGGTGATGTGGAAATCGAATGGGAATTGTTCAAAGAGATAGTCATGAGGAGATATAGCAAAGGTGTGGATCTATGTTCATACCATGGTAACACTAAAGAGGGAATATTTCTATGTTTAAGTGTTATTAAGAAGGATAAAGATATCATAATTAAGATGGGAGATACTGTTTCCCTCGAAGATATACTTTTAATTCACTCTATCTCTGCACTCTTTGATGAGATATATCTCATCAGACTTGCATCTACTAACAAGTTCTCTCCTGATAAATATCTAGTGTGCAAAGGTAAAAGAAAGTTAGATGAAGAATATATCGAAATAGAGCCTTCAGAAGAGTTCACCACATGGATTACGATGATCAATAATCTTCATATTGATGATGAGTTATACTACATCGGAGAGGTTAAGAAAGCTATTAATGGTGATTATAGACCTCAATATGCGGTAGATTTGTTGAGAGTATTAACTTTATGGCATCTTCCAGACTTAAGAATGAATAAATTAGTAGGGTATAATCTTGTGTATCGATAGACTATCAGTATTCATTTTAAAATTTATTAAATACTATCTCCTGTAGATCCTCTTGCTAAGGTTATCTCTTTCATAATTTTCATTTTTGTTTTACCTGATCTAGAAGCTGCTATCTTAGCCCAAGCACTTGATATAGTACAAACTGGCCTCACTCGTAAGTTGATAGAAAGAAGATCCTTATCTTTGTATTTACATCTCTTTGAAAGGCGTCTTTCATCAAGCCTGAACTTATTATTCTCTACTATAATACCTTTGATCTCAGTTATATATCCTTCCCGATAGTCTATATCATCGTTATCTAATCTACCTAGATATAGATTTAAATTAATTAATGTGAGTAGATCATCAAACTGACCATTTGATAGATTATATTCACTAGCTTTCTCAGATGCAAATTGTATAATAGCAGCTCTCTTCTCTCCCGGCTTTAACCTTATTTGGTTCCATGATCTAGGTTCATTAACTTCCTTATGTATAGATAAATATGAATCTCTTATTTCACTTCTATCAATCTGTGATAATATGTTAGCTTTCTCTCGTAGAAATTGCATAACTTTTGCCGCTATTTCACTTATACTACCTATAAGAGGGATATATTGTGATTTATTGCGATCATGACATATTAATTTATTCTCTGTTATTCTGAATCCTTTTGGTAGTTTATTCATACTCATCTTAATAAATATCTCCTTCCAAAAAGGGTCTTCAACTATAGTTTCACATTTTTGAAATAGAGGATGAATGATAACTTTCTTCTTCTTATTATTCTTCTTAGACTTTTGAGCAACGTATGGTTGCTCATACCATGGAATATTTTTTCCGTTAGTGATAGCATAGCTACCTGCCATTTTGTATAGGTAAAGAGCATCTCTATTAGTTCAATTTGAGAAGAGTTTTAATCATTCATTTCAGAGAATGATCTTACGAGTGAGATTTGTATCTCGGTGGCAGCGAGTTATTATTTACAAAGTCGCTTTGTAAATAATTTCCTTGTGATTGAGTCTTCTCAATGGTCAACATACTTTCATATTCGTGATTATTCTTATTGTAGATGAGATCAAAAGCTGTCTGAACTTTGATCATTGCAGTTCTATTATTCATCTTCAACATATTATTCATCATTTTTTTACGATATTCTAAGAACTTTTGCTTAGATAATATGGTATGTGAATTTTTCATCTGAAGAAGAATGTGTTGAACCTTTTGTGTAATCATAGTATCTTTGATCTCGTCATCTATTTCAACTGATTTAGATTCGATAGTTTCTTCAATGATTTCATTATCTTCTAAATTGGTATATTTAAGAATAATTTTCCTATACTTATATTTGAACACATAGG
>SDBT01002729.1_pt1 | contig 30971 bp, 28 predicted proteins | sample 2277101 | NCBI WGS metagenome assembly SDBT01 (sample SAMN10404973, study PRJNA504765) | marine sediment metagenome | isolation source: marine sediment core GS10_PC15, 103 cmbsf | place: Arctic Ocean: Southern Knipovich Ridge | collected 2010 | reverse complement strand
ACACGTGCCCACTTTTTACTCGATTAAGGTGCCAGTATTTCCTTTCGAGAAATTCGCGCAAGCGGAGCCAAACTTAGGGCCGGAAATGAAATCTACCGGTGAAGTGATGGGTATTGCCAAGCGCTTTGGCCAAGCCTTCGCGAAAGCTTTATACGCGGGTAATGTGCACATTGAACGTCGTCGTAAAGCGTTTGTTAGTGTGCGTGATGCTGATAAAGCCAGCGTGGCAAAGATCGCTGAGCGCTTACATGATCTAGGGTTTACCCTGATCGCAACGTCAGGTACTTTCAAGGTGATCACTGCTGCCGGCATTCCATGTGAACGCATATTAAAAGTTAATGAAGGTCGCCCACACGTTGTCGATGTCATCAAAAATCATGAAATCGACTTTATCGTCAACACCACCGAAGGCAAAACAGCACTGGCTGATTCCTTATCTATCCGCCGCAGTGCAATACAACATAAGGTGCGATATACTACTACGCTTGCCGGGGCAAAAGCCGCGTGTTTGGCCATGAAATATGAAGATCGTAGCACCGTCACATGCATTCAAAATTTAATTAAATAAGAGGTTTAGTTATGGAACGTCATCCTATGACATCACAGGGTGCCAAAGCTTTGCAACAAGAGTTGGAACGCCTGCTTCGCGTTGAACGTCCACGCATCGTCACCGCAATTTCTGAAGCTCGCGCGCATGGTGATTTAAAAGAAAATGCAGAATACCACGCCGCCAAAGAGCAGCAAGGTTTTAACGAAGGTCGCATTCATGAAGTGGAAGCTAAGTTGTCGGCTGCGCATGTAATTGATGTGATTAAACTGGATAACGATGGCAAAGTCATTTTTGGCGCTACGCTTGAATTAATTGATTGTAACAACGATGCAGTAGTCAAATATCAAATCGTTGGTGAAGACGAAGCTGATATTAAGCTCAGCAAGTTGTCATTCAATTCTCCCATCGCCCGTGCCTTGATCGGTAAATTCGAAGGTGATGAAGTTGATGTTAAAACGCCGTCTGGTGTGGTCACTTACGAAATTGCGAAGGTTGAATATATTTAAATGCCGTCACTTAAGCTTTAGCTGACATGACGAACTACCGAAAATTCTAAACTATGTCTCGTTCCAAAAGCAGTAAAGAATGGCTTAGACAACACGAAAACGACCCTTACGTGAAACGTGCGCGCGCCGAAGGTTGGCGATCGCGCTCGGCGTTCAAACTTCTGGAAATTCAACGAAAAGCCTCGATCTTAAAACCGAGTGATGTTGTCGTCGACTTAGGCGCCGCCCCCGGCAGTTGGTGTCAAGTGGTGCGTCATCTGATTGGTGATAACAGTAAAATTATCGCTGTAGATTTATTAGAGATGGATCCCATCATCAACGTAGATTTCATCCAAGGTGATTTTACTTCAGATGAATGCCTAGCGACATTACAAGAGAAACTCTGTAGTTTGAAAATCAACACGGTATTATCCGACATGGCCCCCAACGCCAGCGGCCACAAATTCACCGATCAAGTGCGTTCGATCCGCTTGGCTGAACTCGCCTTGGATTTTGCCCAACGCGTGCTACTCCCTGGCGGGGCCTTCGTCTGCAAACTGTTCCACGGTACAGGCTTTGATGAGTATGTTAAATCGGTACGCCCACATTTTGACAAAGTCATCGTCTTCAAACCCAAATCCTCCAAACCACAATCGCGCGAGGCATACTTGGTGGCTAGAGGGTTTATTTCATAAGCAGTAGCCAAATGTACCTCATTATAGTAAGGTAGCGTAACGATTTAAGCGCAAATAAAAAACATGGAAGTGGAGTGGCTGGCGTATTTAAATGTGCCTGCTACCGTCAATTTGAGTAAAACAAGGGGTGGATCTTGAGTGATTTAGTTAAAAATTTATTTCTGTGGGTGATTATCGCAATTATTTTAGTGTCGGTGTTCAGTAATTTTGGACCGCGTCAGCACGAAGTGCAAAAGCTTTCTTACACCCAATTCCTTAAGAATGTGAACCAGGGCGGGATCCGCAAAGTTATTATTGAAAATCGAGTGATTAAAGGGCTGACCCAAAACGATAAGCCGTTCACCACGTATATTCCGATGGAAGATCGTTACCTTTTGTCTGATCTCATTAAAAAAGGTGTTGATGTACAAGGCCAACCGCCGCAACAACAAAGCTTTTTAATGCGTATTTTTATTAACTGGTTCCCGATGCTGTTGTTGATCGCTGTGTGGATTTTCTTCATGCGGCAAATGCAAGGCGGTGGTGGTCGCGGGGCCATGTCGTTTGGCCGTTCGCGCGCACGCCTGTTGGGTGAAGATCAAGTTAAAGTGACTTTCGCCGACGTGGCGGGTTGTGACGAGGCAAAAGAAGAAGTCAAAGAGCTCGTGGACTTCTTAAAAGATCCTGACAAGTTCCAACGTTTGGGTGGGCAGATCCCGCGTGGTATTCTTATGGTCGGTCAGCCAGGAACCGGTAAAACGTTATTAGCTCGAGCGGTAGCCGGTGAAGCCAAAGTGCCTTTTTTCACAATTTCGGGTTCTGATTTTGTTGAAATGTTTGTTGGCGTGGGTGCATCGCGAGTGCGCGACATGTTCGAACAAGCGAAAAAACATGCGCCTTGTATCATCTTTATCGATGAAATTGATGCGGTGGGTCGTCATCGTGGCGCTGGGTTAGGGGGCGGTCATGACGAGCGCGAACAAACTTTAAATCAGTTGTTAGTGGAAATGGATGGCTTTGAAGGTAAAGAAGGGGTGATCGTAATTGCCGCTACTAACCGCCCAGATGTGCTCGACCCTGCCTTGTTACGTCCAGGCCGTTTTGATCGCCAAGTGGTTGTCCCTCTACCTGATATTCGCGGTCGCGAACACATATTGAAAGTTCACATGCGCAAAGTTCCCTTGGCGAGTGATGTCAATCCTGGGGTGATTGCGCGTGGTACCCCAGGTTTCTCCGGTGCTGACTTGGCGAATCTCGTTAATGAAGGAGCCCTGCTTGCTGCGCGGTCCGATAAACGCAAAGTGGGTATGCAAGAATTAGAATTAGCAAAAGACAAAATCATGATGGGCGCAGAGCGTAGATCCATGGTGATGAGTGAAGATGAGAAAAAACTCACCGCATTCCATGAAGCCGGTCACGCTATTGTCGGTCGTTTAGTGCCGGATCACGATCCGGTTTATAAAGTTTCGATTATTCCACGTGGCCGCGCATTAGGTGTTACCATGTTCTTGCCGGAAGAAGATCGTTACAGTCATTCTAAGCGGCGTTTAGAAAGCCAACTGTGTAGTTTGTATGGTGGGCGAATTGCGGAAGAAATCATTTTTGGTGCCGATGCAGTAACCACCGGTGCATCAAACGATATTCAACGTGCCACGCAAATTGCGCGTAACATGGTAACGCAATGGGGTTTATCAGAAAAATTAGGCCCATTGACCTACGGTGAAGAAGAGAGTGAAGTGTTCTTGGGTCATTCTGTTACGCGCCATAAAGAACTCTCCGATGCAACGGCTAAATTAATCGACGATGAAGTGCGTTGCATCATCGATCGTAGTTATCAAGAGGCTAAGCAGTTATTAACGGACAATAAAGATAAGCTCCACTCAATGGCCGAGGCCTTAATGAAATATGAAACCATTGATAGTAAACAAATTGATGACATCATGGCGGGCAAAGAACCACGTCAACCCAAAGGCTGGGATGACAAAGGCTCAAGTTCGTCTAGTGGTTCCAGCAGTAAAAAAACCAAGAGCAAAAAGTCTGATGGTGATATTGCCGGAGACCCCGCTGCTCAACATGAATAACCTAGCCTGCGCTGGCATGACGTGACGAGAATATTCGATGCATAACGCAATCACTCCAATTAAATTTGATTTTCCCTGTGTCATGGGCATTGTCAATGTCACCCCTGATTCATTCTCTGATGGCGGAAAATTTTTGGAAGTGAATGCAGCTATCGAACAGGGTTTGGTGCACGCAGCCGAAGGCGCAGCAATAATCGATGTCGGCGGTGAATCAACTCGCCCGGGGGCGGATGATGTCTCCGTACAAGCTGAGTTAGATCGTGTAATTCCGGTCATTGAAGGGATCCATAAACACAGTGACGTGAGCATTTCAATCGATACCAGTAAGCCAGATGTCATGCAAGCTGCCGTGCAAGCGGGTGCAACGATGATTAATGATGTACGCGCGTTACAACAACGCGGCGCGCTAGACACTGCAGCGCAGTGCCAAGTGCCAATCTGCTTGATGCACATGCAAGGGCAGCCTCGTAGCATGCAACAAAAGCCACACTATGATCATCTCATCAATGATCTTCTCAAATTCTTTCAAGAACGGATCAGCGCTTGCCAAGCGGCTGGTATTGATAAGCAAGCCATCCTCTTAGATCCGGGTTTTGGTTTTGGTAAAACCGTTAAACACAATTTACAACTCATCAAGCACCTGTCAGAATTTGTAGCCTTAGGCTATCCTGTATTGATTAGTGTATCACGAAAATCAACCATCGGCACAGTGCTTGATAAACCCGTCGAGCAACGCTTAGCAGGTAGTTTAGCGCTGGCAGTGATGGCCGTAGAGCAAGGCGCGCAGATCGTGCGAACTCATGATGTCGCAGCCACGGTAGATGCAATCCGCATGACGCAAGCCACTTTAGATATTGAAGCAATGTAGTAAGGGTTAAACATGTCAAAACAAAAACAATATTTCGGTACAGATGGGATCCGCGGCGAAGTTGGGTCTTCATTAATTAATCCTGAGTTCGTTCTCAAATTAGGTTGGGCAATTGGTAAAGTGTTAGCGAATGGCACGCAACTGTCAGTACTGATTGGTAAAGACACGCGAATTTCTGGCTACTTACTCGAGTCAGCTTTAGAGGCTGGTTTGTCTGCGGCAGGCACTGATATTCATTTACTTGGACCCATGCCAACGCCCGCTATCGCCTATTTAACGCGTACGTTGCGTGCTAAAGCAGGGATTGTGATCAGCGCTTCACACAATCATTATAAAGATAATGGTATTAAACTCTTTTCCGCTGAAGGGACTAAATTGCCCGATGAAATTGAATTGGCGATCGAAGCCCAAATGCAAAAACCATTAACGACTGTAGCGCCGGCAGAGCTCGGCAAGGCAATGCGCATTAAAGATGCCCCGGGTCGTTACATTGAATTTTGTAAATCCACCATTCCCTCACGCACGCGCTTTAATGATTTAAAGATTGTGATCGATTGTGCGAATGGCGCGACTTACCATGTTGCCCCAGAAGTCTATAGAGAATTGGGCGCCGACGTTATAACGTTAGGGACAGAACCGGATGGTTTTAACATTAATGAAGCGTGTGGTTCTACTCACCCCGATCTTTTGCAAGAAGCTGTTCTACAACACAAAGCTGATTTGGGTATTGCCTATGATGGTGATGGTGATCGCGTGATTATGATCGATGACAGCGGCGAAATTGTTGATGGCGATGAATTGCTATATATTATTTGTAAAGAACGCCGGAGCATGAAAACACCTGATCCCGGTGTGGTTGGCACGCTAATGAGTAACTTTGGTTTAGAAGTTGCATTGAAAAAATTAGGTGTTGATTTTATCCGCGCGCAAGTGGGTGATCGCTACGTGATGCAAACCTTAAAAGAGCGCAATTGGTTATTAGGTGGTGAAGCTTCAGGCCACATCGTCTGCCTTGATAAAACGTCAACGGGTGACGGCATTGTCTCCTCATTACAAGTTTGCCATGCCATTATCGCCAACCAACAAGCATTGAGTCAATTAAAAACTGGCATGGAAAAATATCCGCAAAAACAAATTAATATTAAAACCACCAATGCACAAACTATTATGGAGCACAGCAAAGTCAAACAAGCTGTTGCTCAGATCCAAGGAGAATTGAATGGATCGGGTCGCGTGGTCCTACGCCCATCCGGCACAGAGCCGTTGATACGCGTTATGGTGGAAGGCCAAGACTTCAAAAAAGTTGAAACGCTAGCACAGCAACTTGCCGATGTCGTGATGCAGATTGCTTAACCTTAATTGCGCAGTCAAACGTGCTTATCTGGTGTGACACGTCACCCCAACCAACTACAAATCCGCATGATTAGATCTTGTGGGATCACAACTTTTGAAGGATCAAATCGCCATATACTTGGGTCGGCGTTAATGAACGATTCGATATGATCTAAGCCATCTGTTGCAATGGGTTCATCATTGAGGAGTAATGTCGGCAGCTGCTCTATTTGCCGAAATTGTAATCGGATGGAAGCAATCTCAGCGATCAATTTATTATTATATTGATATCCCATGTATTCGTGATCAATATTGCTAACAGTTGAGTTGTAGCGGTGATGCACTTCATGAAGTTGTTTTAAATAATTTTCACCTGATTGGATAGGTGACCACAAAATTAAATTTTCAAGTGCATGAAACTGTTTAGTATAAGCAAGCGCCAAACTGGCGCCTAAGCGTACGCCTAATAAGCAAACCTTATCGAGTTTGCAAGCTACTTTTAAATGATTAACTGCGCTATGAATATCTTTCAAACCACTACTCAGAGAAAACTTTTCAAAGCTCCCTTGTGAATCACCGCAACCGCTATAATCAAAACGTAATACAGTATAACCTTGTTGACACAATTTCTCGGCAAGAACTTTTAAGGAACGATGGCAGCTTAGGTTTTCATGAGCAATGGGATTGCAAATCACCACACCTTTATTGTTTTGCCTGACATTAGCTTATATAAACAGCCATATAGCTTCAAAGTATAACTGTGAAAGAAAAACGGTTCCAATTGAAATTGATAGGCCTGCTCTGACTCGCTATTTTGATTGCCATCGACCATGCTGGCAAGTTGCTTCAGGTTATTAAAGAAAACATCATTTATAGAAAATCTATAACCCATTACTCGTTATATTTCTTCAATCATTTGAACGGTTAATAAGGAAGTTCCACCTAAGTCAAGAAAGCTATCTTGCCTATCGACCGAGTCTACGCGCAGCAAACCTTTCCAAATATCAGCAATATGGTTTTCCCTTTTTGTTTCAGGTGATACGTAATGGCCACGTGCAATATGAATTTCTTCAGGTGGGTTCAAGCTCTTACGGTCAATTTTTCCATTGGGCGTTAACGGAAGTTTATCAAGCTGAATAAAGTAGGATGGGATCATTTGCTCTGGCAACTGTTTGCGTAGTGCATTACGTAATTCAATTGGATCTATTTCTTCGAAGGGGTTAATGACGTAAGCGTATAATTGTTTCTGTTGCTCGTTGCCAGCGACAACAACAGCTTGAGAAATATTAGTTTGTTGTAATAACACTGCTTCAACTTCACTGCACTCGACTCTGAATCCGCGAATTTTTACTTGATTGTCTATTCGACCCAAATAATCATAATCACCGTTTGCGAGTTTCTTAACGGTGTCCCCCGTCTTATACAAACGTTCACCCTGGCGAAATGGGCTATCAATGAAAGTAGAATCTGTAAGCGACGCGAGGTTTAAATACCCTCGTGCCAATCCTACACCACCAATATATAATTCACCTGCTTTACCGTCCTCTATGAGTTTCAATTCTTTATCTAACACATAAAATTCTTCATGTGCTAAGGGTTTGCCGATGGTGATTTCCTCCTTCTCACCCTGTAACTCTTTACAGCTAGACCAAATGGTTGTTTCAGTCGGACCATAAAGATTATAAACTTTGCGATTACTTTCAATTAATTTTTTGGCTAGCCGCGGGCTTAATTTCTCCCCACCACATAAACTTGTTAGCCCAGAGGTAGTGTGCAAACCGCTGCTATACAGTAATTCCCAATTTGTAGGGGTGGTTTGCATAATGTTAATGTGATTATTTTCGATAATGGCTTGCAACCGTGTGCCATCGTTAACCTGACCTTCACTCGCGATGTATACGCAGGCACCCGTGATTAAAGGTAAAAATAATTCTAAACCGGCGATATCAAAAGCTAAGGTTGTGATTGCCAGCCAGTTATCTTGAGCGTCCAATTGTAATATCTCTTGCATGGCGCATAAAAATTTCACTAAAGAACTATGTTCGATCAAAATGCCTTTTGGCGTACCCGTTGTGCCAGAGGTAAAGTTCACATACACACAACTGGATGCATCAATCGGTTTGCCAAGGTTAGACTTTGCTTGTATTTGCATCTGCGTACTGAGTTCATCCATTACTATCAGATCACAGTCAAATTCCTCGACAATGTGTTTACAGGTAGAGTGGGTGATGATTAAATCTAATTTTGCATCATGAGCAATTAAGTTTAAGCGTTCGGCGGGGTGGATCGGGTCCAGCGGCACGTAGCCTGCGCCCACCTTTTGAATAGCTAATAAGCCTACCAGCATTTCAATTGACCGTGGTACGCATATACCTATTAAGATTGATTTGCTGCTAAAAGCTTGTAGATAATGCGCAAATTGGTTAGCTTGTTCATTCAGTTCGTTATAGCTCAGCTGCTTGCCCTGCACCATGACCGCGTTTTGATGCGGAGTGTTACGCACTTGGGCTTCAAATTGTTGGATAAAACACGGTTGTATAGCGGGTACTACAGCATCAGCTGAATAAAGCTGATCCGATACTTTGCCTATTTCCCCTGATTTATTCTGCATGCGATTATGCCCCGCCCTACTTTCATCGGTATGCAACTATATCGTCGAGAAGAGTGAAATATTGAGACTAGCAAAAGCTCCTAATCCCTTGTATCTAGGCGCTATCTCGGTTAGACTGCGCACGCTTGTTAATCCCTTGCTAGGAATAAACCATGCGACAGCAAATTGTTGCCGGTAATTGGAAAATGAATGGAACGACGGCGTCTATTGAGACGTTGTTGTCTGATCTATTGCAAGGTATAGCCGTACAATCGCCTGCAGAGATTGTAGTTTTTCCGCCATTTCCTTATATAAATCAAGTGGCTACGCAACTTGCAGGCAGCCACGTGCATTGGGGCGCGCAAACCCTGAGTGCTAACCAGGTGGGAGCGTATACCGGCGAAATAGCAGCAGAAATGTTAACAGATCTGAGGTGTCGCTATGTTATTGTTGGCCACTCAGAACGTCGCAGCTTATATAATGAAGACAATGTCACGGTGGCAATGAAATTTGCACAAGCAAAGAAACACGGTTTGACCCCAATTTTATGCGTAGGTGAAACCCTAGAGCAGCGCCAGGCTGAGCAAACCCAGCAGGTTGTGGGTGAACAGTTAGAGGCCATTCTAAATTTAGCCGACGGTGTTCAAGGCTTAAGTGGCGCAGTGCTCGCTTATGAACCGGTTTGGGCGATAGGGACCGGCATGACTGCAACTGCTGAGCAAGCTCAAGCGGTGCACCAAGTGTTACGGCAAAAAATCTCGGCGCTGGATGCCACGGTTGCACAACAGCTACCGATTTTATACGGTGGTAGTGTTAAGCCCGATAACGCCAAAGGCTTATTTGCAATGCCGGATATTGATGGCGGTTTAATCGGCGGCGCATCATTGGAAGCAGGTCAATTTGTAGAAATCATTAATTCAATTTAATCGAGTGAAACTATGTATCAATTATTTTTATTATTACATGTGATATTAGCTATTGTGCTGATTGTCTTAGTGTTAATCCAACATGGTAAAGGTGCGAATATTGGCGCGGCATTTGGTTCCGGTGCGTCGGGCACGGTATTTGGTAGTCAAGGTTCAGGCTCTTTTCTCATGAAGTTGACTATTGCATTAGGCGCCGGTTTTTTTGCTACCAGTTTAACCTTAGGTTACATCGCTTCTTATAATAATAAGATGGCAAAATCAGTAGCGTTACCTGTTAAATCATCAACCCAAGTGCAAGCGCCGGCAGTCCCTCAGCCGGTTAAGTCCCAATCGGATCCAACTAAGAAATAGTCGCTACTGTTAGAGTGTGGGTTGTAAAAAAGTTATAGCCGAAGTGGTGGAATTGGTAGACACGCTGTCTTGAGGGGGCAGTGGTGCAAGCCGTGCCGGTTCGACTCCGGCCTTCGGCAGTGGACCTCAACTGCAGCGTATTGTTGAGGTTTATGAAGAACTTAGCATACGGGTTTATTTGGGACCTACGGCCGGCAGGCCGGCAAGGTGTCTTTGGTAGTTTGGATACGATAAAAATGCTAAATGAATATTTTCCAGTCTTGATTTTTTTGCTCATCGCCTCGGCATTGGGTGTGTTTTTGATTGCGTTTGGATTATTACTCAATCGTCGTGCGCCTGATGCAGAAAAAGAATCGCCATACGAATGTGGTTTTCCAGCTTTTGAAAGTGCCCGCATTCCTTTTGATGTGCGGTTTTATCTAGTCGCAATTTTATTTATTATTTTCGATTTAGAAACTGCCTTTTTCTTTCCGTGGGCGGTTAGCTTACACAAAATTGGTTGGTTTGGATTTATTTCGATGATGATTTTTTTAAGTTTTCTGGTGATCGGTTTTATTTATGAATGGAAGAAGGGAGCGTTAGAATGGGAGTAGCCCAAGCGACACAACAAGGTCTTGTGACGACCTCAGTTGAAAAACTTATGGCCTGGGCGCGCACTGGCGCTATGTGGCCGGTGACGTTTGGCTTAGCTTGCTGTGCGGTTGAAATGATGCATGCCGGTGCGGCGCGTTATGACTTGGATCGCTTCGGCGTTTTATTTCGCCCCAGCCCACGCCAATCAGACGTAATGATAGTGGCGGGTACTTTAGTCAACAAAATGGCGCCGGCATTACGTAAAGTCTACGATCAAATGCCAGAACCTCGCTGGGTCATCTCAATGGGCTCTTGTGCCAACGGTGGAGGTTATTATCATTATTCTTATGCCGTCGTGCGCGGTTGTGACCGCATCGTACCCGTCGACATTTATGTGCCGGGTTGCCCACCCACCGCTGAAGCGTTGGTATACGGCATTATTCAATTACAAAATAAAATTAAGCGTTCACGTATGATCCACCAGCGTGGCGAACAATGAGAGTGTATTGATGACACAAGCGTTAAGTGAACAGTTAAAATCACAATTACAAGACTTAAGTGTTGATGTGGTTGTGGATTTCAATGAAATCACAATCATAGTAACCCCTGAAAATTTAATAAACTTATGCCAGCGTTTACGTGATGATACAGCGTTGCAGTTTGATCAATTGATTGATCTGTGCGGCGTGGATTATCTTCTTTATGGTAAAGCGGAATGGATAACTGAAACTGCCACGGCCAGTGGTTTTAGCCGCGGTGTGAAGCTCGAACCCGAACAAGATGTTACTGAGGCCATGTGTGATCGCTTTGCTGTGGTGTACCATCTGCTGTCCACCGTGCATAACCACCGCGTGCGTGTACGCTGTTTTATGGCTAATGAGCCACCACAAATTGATTCTGTTAATGATATTTGGAATAGCGCAAACTGGTTCGAACGCGAAGCGTTTGATATGTATGGCATTTTATTTAATGGGCATCCCGATCTGCGACGTATCTTGACTGACTATGGTTTTGTTGGCCATCCATTTCGCAAAGACTTTCCGATCAGTGGTCACGTTGAAATGCGTTACGATGCAACGCTTGGCCGTGTAGTCTATGAGCCAGTTGATATTACGCCGCGCGTGTTAGTTCCAAAAGTTATTCGTGAAGACAGCCGTTATTTTGCACCGGTTACCGAGGAGGTGGAAAATGGCTGAATTACGTAATTACACACTTAACTTCGGCCCACAACATCCCGCTGCGCATGGCGTATTGCGTTTAATTTTGGAGTTGGATGGTGAAGTGATCACCCATGCTGATCCGCACGTGGGTTTATTGCATCGTGGTACCGAAAAATTAGTTGAAACCAAACCGTATAACCAAAGCATTGGTTACATGGATCGCCTCGATTATGTATCGATGTTGTGTAATGAACATGCGTATGTGATGGCGATTGAAAATTTATTGGGTTTAACGATTCCTATTCGTGCGCAATATATTCGAGTGATGTTCGACGAAATCACGCGAATTCTAAATCATTTGTTATGGATCGGGGCCACTGCACTTGATATTGGTGCGATGACGGTATTTTTGTATGCGTTTCGTGAACGCGAAGACTTGTTTGACTGCTATGAAGCAGTGTCTGGTGCACGCATGCATGCAACGTATTATCGCCCGGGTGGTGTGTATCGTGATCTGCCCGATAGCATGCCACAATATCAGCCCTCTAAATGGCATAATGCTAAAGCGGTTAAAAATATGAATGCCAACCGCGAAGGCTCACTGCTGGATTTTATTTGGGACTTTACCGAACGGTTTCCTAAATGTGTCGATGATTACGAAACCCTGTTAACTGACAACCGAATTTGGAAGCAACGCACAGTTGATATCGGTGTTGTATCGACCGATCGCGCTAAGCAATTGGGTTTTACGGGTCCGATGTTGCGTGCCAGTGGTGTTGCTTGGGATCTTCGTAAAAAACAACCCTACGATGTCTATGATAAATTAGATTTTAAAATCCCCGTTGGTAAAAATGGAGATTGTTATGACCGTTATTTGGTGCGTATGGAAGAAATGCGACAAGCAAATCATTTGATCCGTCAATGCGTTGAATGGCTACGAAAGAATCCCGGGCCCGTTATTGTTGAAGATCAAAAAATTGTGCCGCCCAAGCGCGAATCCATGAAAAATGATATGGAAGCCATGATCCATCATTTTAAATTATTCACCGAGGGTTACTGCTTGCCGGTCGGCGAAACATATGCTGCAGTGGAAGCGCCCAAAGGTGAATTTGGTATTTACTTGATTTCCGATGGTGCCAATAAACCGTATCGCGTAAAAGTCCGCGCGCCAGGTTTTCCACATTTGGCAGCTTTTAATGAAATGACATGCGGCCATATGTTGGCAGATGGCGTGGCTATTTTGGCAAGCCAAGACATTGTGTTTGGTGAAATTGATCGTTAAGCGAAGAGAGACTTATGTCGCAAACTGAAACAGAAACTAAAGATGCGTTATTGTCGGCACAGAGCTGCCAACAAATCGATGCCTGGGTAGCAAAATTTCCAGTTGATCAAAAGCAATCTGCAGTGCTAGCTGCTTTAACCATCGTGCAAAAAACTAATGGCGGCTACTTGACGCAGCCACTCATGGATGCGGTAGCTGACTATTTGGAAATGCCAAAAATTGCGGTCTATGAAGCCGTAACGTTTTATTCAATGTTTGACTTAGAGCCGGTTGGGAAAGTTAAAATTGAAGTGTGCACCAATATTTCTTGCATGCTGTGCGGCAGTCAAAAAATTGTTAAGCATTTAGAAAATAAATTAGGTGTTAAAGTCGGTGGCACTACGCCAGATAAAAAATTCACGCTACGTGGTGTGGAATGTTTAGGAGCCTGTGTAGGCGCTCCCATGATGCAGATCGGTGATGACTATCACGAACATTTAACGCCAGAAAAAGTCGATAAAATTTTACAAGAGCTTAAATAACTTATGACCGAGATCATCCAAAACGAGGTATGCTTTCGCACCTTACATTTAGACCAACCTTGGTCATTGGCTGCTTATGAAAGTGTTGGTGGCTATCAGATGTGGCGTAAAATTTTAAAAGAACAAACGCCGGCGGAAGAATTATTAGAAGCCGTCAAACTCTCAGCATTGCGTGGCCGCGGTGGAGCTGGATTTCCGTCCGGTTTAAAGTGGAGTTTCATGAATCGCAATAAGCCCGGCCAAAAATACGTGGTGTGTAATTCAGACGAAAGTGAGCCCGGTACCTGCAAAGATCGCGACATTATGCGTTATAACCCGCATCAATTAATTGAGGGCATGGCCATTGGCGGGTATGTGATGGGTGCAACGGTGGGTTATAATTATTTGCGGGGCGAATATATTGAGCCTTTCAAACGCTGCGAAGCAGCGCTCAAAGAAGCCTATGAATTAGGTTTGTTAGGTAAAAATATTTTAGGCTCAGGTTTTGATTTTGATTTACATAATGTGCTGGGTGCGGGTGCTTATATCTGCGGCGAAGAAACTGCATTGTTAAATTCACTTGAAGGTAAAAAAGGTTTCCCGCGTTTCAAACCCCCTTTTCCAGCTAACTTTGGTTTATACGGTATGCCCACGACGGTTAACAACACTGAAACGTTTGCTTCCGTGCCGGTCATTTTAGAGAAAGGTGGTGATTGGTTTTTAGAACTTGGCAAACCCAATAATGGTGGCGCCAAACTGTTTAGTGTGTCGGGTCATGTCAATAAACCAGGTAATTTTGAAATCCATATGGGTACACCATTCAAAGATTTATTGGCCTTAGCGGGTGGCGTGCGAACCGGACATCAATTAAAAGCTGTTATTCCAGGGGGTTCCTCTGTACCGGTGTTACCTGCAAGGATTATTATGGACGCAGACATGGACTTTGACAGCATGGCTAAAGTAGGCTCTATGTTAGGTTCCGGTGCGGTTATTATTATGGATGAAACCACTTGCATGGTGAATATGTTATTACGTATTTCAGAATTTTATATGGATGAATCGTGCGGGCAATGCACACCGTGCCGTGAAGGCACCGGTTGGATGGTACGCCTGCTACATCGCATTTATCACGGCCATGGCGAACCGGGCGACTTAGAAAAATTAAAAAGTGTGGCTGATAACATTGAAGGTCGGACTATCTGTGGCTTAGGCGATGCTGCTGCCTGGCCGGTACAAAGCTTTTTAAAACATTTTTCGGATGAATTTGAATATTGCATTCAACATAAAAAACCCATGATTGCTCCGGATGCAAATGAACACAAGCGCGCGCAAGAGCAATCTGCAGTCTCAGCAGGTTAACCCATGGCAACGATAGAAATAAATGGTAAACAACTACAAGCTGATGCCGGTGATATGATTATTGAAGTGGCGGATCGTGCGGGTGTTTCCATCCCCCGTTTTTGCTATCACAAACATTTATCAGTCGCTGCAAATTGTCGTATGTGTTTGGTAGAAGTTGATAAAGTTAAAAAGCCCGTACCGGCTTGCGCCACGCCGATCACCGATGGCATGAAGGTTTTTACTCAATCGCCACTCGCACTTGAAGCACAACAATCTGTAATGGAATTTTTATTGATTAACCACCCACTTGATTGCCCGATCTGCGATCAAGGTGGCGAATGTGAATTACAAGATGTCGCTATGGGCTATGGTAGTGACGTATCGCGTTATAACGAAGGTAAACGGTCGGTTGAAGACGAAGATCTTGGCTCGTTAATCGAAACAGACATGACGCGTTGTATTCACTGTACACGCTGCGTGCGTTTTGGTGAAGAGGTTGCAGGCCTACGTGAAATGGGCGCTACGGGTCGCGGCGAAGCCATGCGGATTGGAACCTTTATCGAACACAGTATTAGCTCCGAAATTTCAGCTAACATTATTGATCTGTGTCCAGTAGGCGCGTTAACCAATAAGCCATTTCGATATCAAGCACGTAGCTGGGAAATGAGTCAACACCCAACTGTAGCTGCACACGATTGTTTAGGTTCTAATATGTATGTGCACACTTGCGATGGCCATGCTATGCGTGCAGTGCCAAAAGAGAATGATGCCATTAATGAAACCTGGATTTCGGATCGGGATCGCTTTAGCTTGCACGGTTTAAAAAATGGTGATCGCGTCACCTCACCCATGCTCAAACGCCAAGGTAATTGGCAAATTGTTGATTGGAAAACTGCGCTCAATACCGCAGTAGAACGTTTACATTTAATTCATAAACAAAGTGGCGGTGAACACATTGCCGCAATCACTTCACCTAATGCAACATTGGAAGAAGCTTATTTATTACAACGCATCTGTCGTGGTTTAGGTTCCAATAATATTGACCACCGTATTCGCGAAGTTGATGTGGCGGATCAAGTTGAAGCGCCGTTATATCCACGTATGGATATTCATTTAAACGATTTAGAAAATCAGCAATCTATTTTGTTGATTGGTTCGGATATTCAACGTGAACAGCCCTTGGCCGCTGTTCGGATCCGAAAAGCCATTCAAAATAATGGCGCTAAACTATTAGCGATTAGTCCCGTTGATTTTAAATCCGAACTGGATTTTCATCAAAAACTTTTAGTCAACAATAATGAATTGGCAAACACTTTAGCCAAAGTGGCCAAGGCGCTATTAACACAACACAATAGCGCAGACTTGCCCCCAGGCGCAGCCGATTGTTTAGCGAATATAACCGCCGATCAGCCAGCGCAGGCAATTGCCGAGCAACTCGTCAGTGGAGAACGGGCTGTGATTATGTTGGGGGCTTTAGCTCAACACCATCCACAAGCATCAGCTATTCGCTCTTTAGCTGAATTAATCGCGCGCTTGAGTCATGCAGAATATGCATGCTTAACCGATGGGTGTAACGGGGCAGGTGCTTGGATTGCTGGCGCTATTCCACATCGCCAAGCTGCGGGTGCGCCGCTGGACACAGTCGGTTTATCGGCTGTTGATGCACTGAATGCTAAATTGAAAGCCTATATCCTACTGGGTATTGAACCGGAACTTGATTGTTATGATCCACAAGCTGCCAGCAGCGCGATGCAACAAGCAGATTGTGTTGTCGCCTTAACCACGTTTGCAAATGAAGCCTTGCGCGAACACGCTGATATAATTTTACCGATCGCCCCGTTTACTGAAACCTCTGGTACCTATGTCAATGTCACCGGAGATTGGCAATCGTTTCAAGCCTGCACGCCACCGGCTGGTGAAACTCGTCCAGCTTGGAAAGTATTACGTGTATTAGGTAATCTGTGTAAATTAGAAGGTTTTGATTACACCTGTTCGCATGATGTTCGTGATGAAGTTAAACGTCTCATGGATAAAGCTGAGTTCTTGCATGAGAAATGGTATGTGCCGAGCTTACAACAAGACCTACCTACTTTATCGCGTATAGGCCAATGGCCGATTTACCGAGTTGATGCCTTAGTGCGCCGTGCTGAGCCTTTGCAAAAGTCTGCAACCAGGCGACCGCTGGCAATTTACGTTAATAGCGAAGTGGCCAGCCGTTTTAATTTACGCAACGGTCGTGATGCCACCGCTGTTCAAGAAGGCGCTGAAGTAACATTGCCCGTTGTCATTGATGAACGGATGCCAAACGATGGTGTTTACGTACCCTGTGGTTACCCTGAAACTGCGGCGTTGGGTGCAGCCTTTGGCACAATTGAGTTGAAGTGATAATTAAGATAGGAAAACCATGATTCAAACACTTGAAACCTTAATTTGGATCGTCATTAAAATTTTAATGGTATTACTGCCGGTGTTAATCATCGTGGCGTATGTCACCTATGCTGAACGTAAAGTGATTGCCTATATCCAAGCGCGCATTGGTCCAAATCGTGTAGGCTTTCGAGGTTTGTTACAACCGTTTGCTGATATCGGCAAATTGATTTTAAAAGAAATTGTTATCCCAACCCGATCCAATCGTTATTTATTTGTGATGGCACCTTTGTTTTCATTGGTGCCCGCATTGATCAGTTGGGCGGTGATCCCCTTCATGCCAGGACTGGTGATTGCAAACATCAATGCTGGGGTATTATTTGTTTTTGCAATGAGTTCGTTGGGTGTGTACGGAATTTTAATTGCAGGTTGGGCGTCGAATTCAAAATACGCTTTTTTTGGTGCATTGCGTTCCGCTGCGCAAACTATTTCATATGAAATTGCCATGGGCTTTGCCTTAGTTGGTGTGTTAATGGCAGCGAACAGCATGAATTTAACCAAAATTGTGCTCGCGCAAACGGGCGGTATATGGCATTGGTTCATGTTACCGTTACTGCCTTTGTTTATGGTGTTTTGGATTTCAGGTATTGCTGAAACCAATCGTGCGCCGTTTGATATGGCCGAAGGTGAATCTGAAATTGTAGCGGGTTTTCATGTCGAATATGGGGGCGCTGCGTTTGCTTTGTTCTTTATGTCTGAATATGCCAGCATGATTTTAATTTCAGTGCTCTTATCACTATTTTTCCTCGGGGGTTGGCTCTCACCGTTTGAAGGTATCCCTGTGCTGGGCTCACTCACAGCTCCCGTGCCAGGCATAGTTTGGTTAGGGTTAAAAACCAGTTTCTTTTTATTTGTTTACTTATGGATCCGCGCTACCTTTCCCCGTTACCGTTATGATCAAGTCATGCGTTTAGGTTGGAAAGTCTTGATCCCAACGACTATCGTTTGGATTGTGGTGCTTGGCTTAATGATTAAATTGCAACTTCCACCTTGGTTCATTGCCTCATGAAATTATTGCAACACGTAAAATATTATATAAAATCCTGGACCTTATGGGAATTACTCAAAGGCTTGAGTGTTACCGGTAGACATTTGTTTAAGCGCAAAGTCACCATCCAGTTTCCAGAAGAAACGACTCCAATGTCACCTCGATTTCGCGGCATGCTTGCATTGCGACGTTATCCCAATGGTGAAGAGCGCTGCATTGCTTGCAAATTATGTGAAGCAGTTTGCCCAGCGTTGGCTATTACCATTGAGGCTGAGCCACGCGAAGATGGCACCCGCCGCACCACACGATATGATATTGATATGTTTAAATGCATTAACTGCGGTTTTTGCGAAGAGTCCTGCCCGGTAGACGCGATTGTGGTAACACCTATTCAGCACTACCATATGGAAAACCGCGGCGAAAATATTATGACGAAAGATGAGTTATTGGCCGTGGGTGATTTGCTAGAAGAACGTCTGGCAGCAGATCGCGAAGCAGATGCAGAGTATCGTTGATTTGAACACATAAGGGTAACAACATGTCGTTAACGTTAGGTTTATTTTACATATTTGCACTCGTTGCTATCGGCTCTGGTGCGATGGTGGTTATTTCCAATAATCCAGTTCGTTCGGCTTTGTTTTTAGTATTGGCTTTTTTTGCCACCGCGGGTCTTTGGTTGCTTGCACATGCTGAATTCCTGGCATTGATCTTAATTTTGGTTTACGTGGGTGCGGTGATGACACTATTCCTATTCGTGATCATGATGCTTAACATCGATTTGGTCGCTACCAAAAGGCAATTTGTCCGTTATTTCCCAATTGGTTTAGGTGTGCTCGCTCTATTAATCGCATTAATGCTAGTTGCGTTAATGCCTGAGAAAGGTCACTTCGCACAACTCACAGCCGCAAGTGGGGTTGACCGTATCATGAATAACACCAAGGCTTTAGGGGCTGTGCTTTATACTGATTATGCCTATGCATTTGAAGTTGCAGGTTTGCTGCTGCTGGTTGCGATTATTTCTGCGATTACCTTGGCCCATCGCCCGCCACGCAATTGCAAAACCCAAGACGTACGTAAGCAAATTCAAGTGCGCGCCGAAGACCGCATTGAATTAGTGGAGGGTAAATGATGATCCCCTTAAATTATTATTTAATTGTTGCAGCGATTTTATTTGGCTTGAGTCTGGTTGGCTTGATACTAAATCGACGAAATGTGATTTTAATTTTAATGTGCATTGAACTGATGCTGCTGGCGGTGAATACAAACTTCATCGCATTTTCACATTACTTGCAAAATAATTTAGGCGAAGTGTTCGTATTTTTTATCTTAACGGTTGCTGCTGCCGAAGCGGCGATTGGTCTAGCTATCGTGATGTTATTGTTCCGCAATCGCGGCAACATCGACGTTGATACGATGAATGTCTTAAAGGGATAAATAACTGTGACACAATTAAATCATTTGATCCCCACCCTTGTTTTCGCGCCTTTAGTTGCCTGTTTAATCGCCGGTTTATTTCGTAATCAAATCGGTCGGGCTTGGTCGCACCGCGTTACTATCATTGGGGTTGCAATTTCATTCGCGTTATCTGTGCTGGTGGCTAAGGAAATATTGTTTGACGGTGTCACGCCCTATACTCACACCTTATATACGTGGGCTTCAGGAGGTGACTTATTTAAGTTTAATTTCACTATCGGATTTTTGATTGACCAGCTCACTGCAGTGATGTTAATAGTGGTGACATTTGTCTCACTCTGCGTTCACGTCTACACCATCGGTTATATGGCAGATGATGAGGGTTACCAACGGTTTTTCAGTTACATCTCTTTATTCACCTTTGCGATGTTGATGTTGGTAACCGCGAATAATTTTTTGCAATTATTTTTCGGTTGGGAAGGCGTAGGTTTAGTGTCTTACTTGTTGATCGGCTTTTGGTTCAAGCGCGAGGCAGCTATTGCCGGCAGCTTAAAAGCGTTTCTCGTTAACCGCGTGGGTGATTTTGGTTTCATCATGGGTATCGCCATGATATTGGCTTATACCGGTAGCGTCGATTATTCGGTTGTGTTTTCCCATGCCCCTAAACTTGCTTCGCAAACCATTAGTTTATTTCCCAATACGCCCTGGTCGGTGGATACAGTTATTTGCTTATTACTCTTTCTCGGTGCTATGGGTAAGTCAGCGCAAATGCCTTTGCACGTTTGGTTGCCAGCTTCGATGGAAGGCCCAACTCCTATTTCAGCCTTGATCCACGCAGCCACCATGGTAACGGCCGGCGTTTTTATGGTGTCACGTATGTCACCCTTATTTGAATTATCCCAAGTGGCGTTAAGTACTGTGTTGGTTATCGGTGCCACCAGTGCGCTCTTTATGGGCCTATTAGCCGTTGTCATGAATGACATTAAACGCGTGATCGCATACTCTACCTTGTCGCAACTCGGTTATATGATTGCAGCACTGGGCGCATCGGCTTACGCCGCTGGTATTTTCCATTTGGCAACGCATGCTGCATTTAAAGCCGTGTTATTCTTGGCGGCGGGTTCAGTGATTATGGCTATGCATCATGAACAAGATATGCGAAAGATGGGCGGCTTACGAAAATATATGCCGATCACTTACATCACTTTTTTAATTGGGAGTTTAGCTCTGTGTGCTATTCCCCCGTTTGCAGGTTTTTTCTCTAAAGACATGATCATTGATGCTATCGGTCAAGCGACAATACCCGGTGCTCGGTATGCCTATTATTGTGTTGCCATTGGCGCATTTGTCACAGGGCTTTATACGTTTCGCGCGTTATTTCTCACCTTTCATACTAAACCGCGTATGGATGAACAGACGCGAGAACATTTGAAAGAATCATCCTGGGTGGTGTGGGCGCCCTTAGTGGCCTTGGCTATTCCTTCGGTGATACTCGGTGGCATCTTTATCAAACCCATGTTGTTTGATAAACCGAGTTTTCTGGGGCGTTCGATCTTCGTGTTACCCGAACATGGCGTATTGGCTAAACTCGGCGAAGAGTTTCACGGCGTCTGGTCGATGATGTTTCATTCCGTTCAAACGCCAACTTTTTGGTTGGCTGTTTCGGGGATCATTGTGGCCTGGGTTTGTTACATCTTGGTCCCAACTATTCCAGAACGTTTGGCAAGCAGTTTCAGTGGGCTGCATCGCATGTTATTAAATAAATATGGCTTTGACGATTTTAACGATAAAGTTTTTGTGCGCGGTGCGCGTAAAGTCGGTGATATTCTATTTGGACTTGGCGACCGACGCTTGATCGATGGTCTCGGCGTGAATGGATCGGGCTTGACCGTGCGTTGGATGGCATTGCACGCGCGCTTAATGCAAACCGGTTATTTATACCATTACGCCACGGCGATGGTATTAGGTGTTTTGGTGCTATTGAGTTGGCTCATCTTTTTTTAATGGAACATGGCTATGCATATGCCCTTACTTAGTTTATTAATTTGGTTTCCCATTATCGGTGCGGTGTTTGTTTTGCTGGTTGGAAATGATCAAGCGCCACGGCGTGCGAGAGTGTTGGCCTTGGTTATTTCAATCGCAGAACTCGTGATCAGTTTATCGTTATATACCCATTTTGATTTTCAAACGTATTCAATGCAATTTACCGAAATGGCACAGTGGTTGCCAGCCTTGGGTGTCCATTATCATTTGGGGGTTGATGGCATTTCCATGCCCATGATCATCCTCAGTGCGTTCACCACCGTCGTGACGCTGTTAGCAACATGGAATAGCATTCAGAAACATACCGCGCAATACTTGGCGGCGTTCTTAATTATGCAAGGTTTATTGGTAGGTGTGTTTGCTTCCCTGAATGCGATTTTATTTTATATTTTTTGGGAATCGACATTGGTTCCTATGTATTTAATCATTGGGATCTGGGGTAGTAGTAACCGAGTTTATGCAGCGATCAAATTCTTTTTATTCACGTTTTTAGGTTCAGTGATGATGTTAGTTGCTCTGCTGTATTTGGGCTTTAAAGCTGGCGACTTTAACATCATGGGTTTTATTCCCCTGAAACTGAGCATGACTGCGCAAACGCTAATTTTTATCGCGTTCTTCTTAGGCTTTGCTGTAAAAGTGCCAATGTGGCCGGTGCATACCTGGCTCCCAGATGCGCATACTGAAGCGCCAGCCGGCGGCTCGATTGTGCTGGCTGCGATTTTACTGAAGCTGGGTGCTTACGGTTTTTTGCGTTTCAGTATGCCTATTGTGCCTGATGCATGCCGCGCACTCGCGCATTATATGGTGGTGTTATCCATAATTGCCATTATTTATATTGCGCTAGTTGCCTTAGTGCAACGCGATATGAAAAAGTTAATTGCATATTCTTCGATTTCACACATGGGCTTTGTGACGCTAGCGTGTTTTATGGTGTATTCGATTGTCGATCACACTGGCGACGTGACCCGTGCGGGCTTAGGTTTAGAAGGCGGTATTGTGGTAATGATTTCACATGCATTCATCTCGGGCGCTTTATTTGCTGCCATCGGTTACCTGTATGATCGCATGCACACACGCAACATCGAAGATTTTGGCGGCATTGTTAATACCATGCCTATCTTCGCCTCGTTCCTGATGTTGTTTGCCATGGCGAATGCGGGTTTACCCGGCACCTCAGGTTTCGTGGGTGAATTTATGGTGATTTTAGGAAGCTTGAAAGCCAGCTTCTGGATAACGTTTTGCGCTGCCAGCACATTAGTTTTCGGCGCTGCCTATACCTTATGGATGTATAAACGCGTCGTGTTTGGTGAAGTCGTTAATAAAAACGTTGCTGCTTTGAAAGATATTAGTGGTTTTGAAACTCTGGCCTTCGCTTTGTTTGGCGCCATGATCTTAGCCATCGGTTTATATCCCGCACCGTTATTAAAGATCTTGCATACTACGACGGGGCATTTACTCACCTTAAGTACATTAAGTAAAGTTTAAAAGGTCATATTATGAATGCATTGCTTAGCGCCATCCAACCTGCAAACACTGAGGTGATTGTAGTTCTTACCGCTTGTTTGGGTTTGCTGCAAAATTTATTTTTAGGTGATAAGTGGCCGCGAGGCAGTTACCTTATCGCTTTAGGTGGTTTGGTGTTAGCATTTTTCTCGATTGATTTTTCTGCCGAAACACACTTTGCTTACCATAACTTAATGATCAGTGATATGTTGGCGCACTTGCTGCAAGCTGCAATTTTAATAGCGGCTTTTGTCGCCTTTGTGTATTCGCGTTTGTATGTTGATGACCGCAATTTGCCCCGAGGAGAATATTACGTTTTGGGCTTGTTCTCTGTGGTGGGTATGTTGGTGCTAGTCGCGGCGCATTCCTTACTGACTGTTTACCTAGGTTTGGAATTATTATCGTTGCCGTTATACGCCATGGTGGGTATGCAGCGCGATAATGCTAATGCGACAGAAGCCGCAATGAAATACTTTGTGATGGGTGCTATCGCTTCCGGCATGATGTTATATGGCATGTCTATCATCTACGGTGTCAGCGGCGGTTTAGATTTTGCTGTGATCAGTAAAGCGGTGGGCGCGCAGCAATCTTTATTACTCGCCACATTCGGCTTAGTCTTCATAGTGGTAGGCATCGGTTTCAAATTAGCAACTGTTCCCTTTCACATGTGGGCACCTGATGTGTATAGCGGCGCGCCCAGCTCAGTCACTTTATTTTTGGCTACCGCACCGAAATTAGCAGCGGTGGGCATGATGTTCCGATTGCTGTTATTTGCACTCACTCCATTAGCCGCACAATGGCAACATATATTAATGGTGCTGGCGATTCTATCCATGGGTTTAGGCAACTTGCTAGCCATCGCCCAAACCAATATCAAACGCATGTTGGCCTATTCTGCTATCGCCCATATGGGTTACATGTTATTGGGTTTGATTGCCGGTAATGATCAGGGCTACAGTGCCGCGACATTTTATATACTAAATTATGCCTTAATGTCACTGGCCGCATTCGGCATGGTGGTGTTAATGTCCCGCGCAGGTTTTGAAGCTGAAAACATTCAAGACTTCGCCGGCTTAAATGCTCGCAGCCCTTGGTTGGCAATGTTGATGATGATCGTGATGTTTTCCATGGCGGGCATACCACCCACCGTTGGATTTTTTGCAAAACTGTTGGTATTAAAATCCTTAGTCGACGCCAATCTGATCTGGCTTGCCGCCTTAGCCTTAGGTTTTACTATTTGGGGTGCGTATTATTATCTGTGTATTATCAAAACCCTATACTTTGATGAACCCAAAGAATCTGCCAAAGTCGTCTTAGGCAAAGACACCTTAGCCTTGATCTCCATCAACAGCATTGCGCTAGTTGGCCTAGGCCTATTTCCCGGCGCCCTCTGGCACCTGTGCCGTTTGGCATTTGGCGGGTAAGGCCTGGGGTAAAACAGACATTATTTTATGCCACGTTTGATTGTGCTTGCACGGTAATTTTCGCCGCATCAAGTGCGTTAGCTAACCTCAACGTAGTGCCTGACAGTTGCTGAAAGGCTTGCAATTCAAATTGCGGTAACACAGCATAAATATGATCGAAAATATCCGCTTGAATGCCTTCGTAATCCACCCAGTCGGTGGTGTTAGTGAAAATGTAAAGTTCAATGGGAATGCCTTTGCCAGTATTTTCCAATTGTCGAACTAAGAAGGTTAAATTTTCATGAATACGGGGATGTTGTTTTAAATATAATTCTAAATACTCGCGAAATAATCCTAAGTTTGTTAAACGCCGGCCGTTTGCAGCGCAGGTGGTGTCAACTTGTTGTTCCTGATTGAATTGTGAAATTTCGTTGAGCTTCGCATCGAGGGCAGGGCGCAGAATGCCAATTTGACGTAAATGATCTAACAAGTCGTTCTCAGCAAATTTAATGGTATTAACATCTATATGCACCGCACGTTTAATCCGACGCCCGCCAGATTCACTCATGCCGCGCCAGTTCTTAACACCGTTACTGAGCAGTGCATAACTCGGCACCGTTACCACGGTTTTATCAAAATTCTGCACTTTAATGGTATTGAGTGACATGTCGATCACCGCACCATCAACACCAAACTTCGGCATTTCAATCCAGTCCCCAATGCGCACCATGTCATTAGTACTTAATTGAATGCTGGTGACAAACCCTAAAATGGAATCTTTAAAGACCAACATGATGACGGCTGTCATCGCACCTAAGCCGGTAAACAAATAGGTGGGTGATTTTCCAAGTACCGTGGCGATCACCAGTACACTAAGTAATAAATACAACATGATTTTACCGACTTGAATATAACTTTTTACCGGCCGGTACTTGGCAACTTTAAAATGCTGATACTGTACTCCGAATGCATCGAACAAGGCTGAAATAGACAGCGCAGACACACATAAGATAAATACTATCGAGCCAATGTCTAATAAATGGCTCAAGCTACTCATAAACGGTAAATCCAATGTCGCAATCACCGGCGCCATCAAATATACCACCGTCGCAGGCGCCAATTGCGCCAAGTGATAAAATACATTTTGCTGATGCAGTGCTTGCAGCCAGCTAGAATTCATTTTCTCAGCTAATTTCGCAATCAACCGCACCAGGCCCTTTTTCGCAATGAAATACGTCACCGCGCTGACGACCGCCATCGTCAGTAAAATACCCGCTAAAACGATCACCATCGAAACGCTATGATTCAAACCTAAAAAACTAATCGGTTTTGCAAAATACGTGCTCAGCTGTTGCATGGGTCTCTCCTGTTATCAGTTTGGCCAATATTGTAACATAAGGTTTCGGGTCAAGTCTTCCATTATATATTTGGGGGCAAGGGTCAGTTAGACTTGACCCCATTTCGCTCTTGCTGTTGGGGCTGGTTTTTGGTATAATTCTCCACTTTCTGATGCGGGGTGGAGCAGCCTGGTAGCTCGTCGGGCTCATAACCCGAAGGTCGTAGGTTCAAATCCTACCCCCGCTACCAAGAGATTTATAAGAAAAACCCCTATATGGGGTTTTTTATTATGCGGAGTGGGTGATGCAGCAAGCAGAGATCACAGCAATGATAACGCCTGCAGTGGAAGCGCTGGGTTATACGTGTTGGGGTTGTGAGTACATTCCGCAGGGGCGCTATTCATTATTGCGTGTTTATATTGATAGTCCCAATGGGATTAATTTGGATGACTGTGCGAAAGTCAGCAAGCAAATTAACGCGGTGCTGGATGTGGAAGACGCGATCCACGGGCAATACAATTTAGAAGTGTCTTCGCCCGGGGTGGAACGTCCACTGTTTAGCCCCGAGCAATATCAGCAATTTATTGGCAAGGATGTCTGTGTGCGCTTAGCACGAAAAGTCGCAGGGCGGCGAAAGGTGGTCGGTCAATTACAACAAGTGACCGATGAACAAGTGGTTGTGCAGGTGGATGATGCGCCTGTGGCCATTCCTTTTCAAGCGATTGAAAAGGCTAACTTGAAAGGTGAACTATAGCGAGGCGAGAGATGGGTAAAGAACTCTTATTAGTAGCAGAAGCCGTATCAAATGAAAAAGGTGTTGAAAAAGAAATAGTCTTGGATGCTATCCAAGCCGCTATTGAATCCGCAACCCGCAAAAAAGCTGGGGCGGATATTGGCGTGCGGGTGCAATTGGATCCTGAAACAGGTGACTATGAAACGTTTCGTTATTGGGACATCGTGGCCGATCTAGATTACGAAAATCCCGAGTTGCACATTACGATTGAAGACGCTGAAGAACAAGACTTAGGCGTGGAAATTGGCGATCGTATCGAAGAAGCGATGGAGTCGATCGACTTTGGCCGCCGCGCCGCACGTGACGCTAAGCAAATGATCGTCCAAAAATTGCGAGAAGAAGAAGCACGTTTGATCATAGAGCGTTATACCAAACGGATCGGTGAATTGGTTACCGGCCAAGTGAAACGCACCACTCGCGATAATGTCATCCTAGAACTTGGTGGCCACGCTGAGGCGCTATTGCCACGCAGCGAATTAATCCCCGGCGAAATTTTTCGCCCCAGTGATCGAGTACGTGCATACCTGTATGCCGTTGAAGCGGGCCCACGCGGCGCACAGTTGTTAGTGAGCCGAACACATCGGAACATGTTAACCGAATTATTTCGTATTGAAGTGCCCGAAATTGGTGAAGAAGTCATTGAAATGAAAAGTGCCGCACGGGATGCTGGTTCACGCGCTAAAATTGCAGTTAAAACCAATGATGGCCGCATCGATCCCATCGGCGCTTGCGTTGGAATGCGCGGCTCACGGGTACAAGCTGTGTCGGGTGAACTCGGTGGTGAACGGGTTGATATTATTTTATGGGATGATAACCCAGCACAACTCGTGATTAACTCTCTGTCGCCCGCCGAAGTGGCATCGATCATCGTTGATGAAGACAGTCACACCATGGATATCGCCGTCACTCAAGATTACTTGTCACAAGCAATTGGCCGTAACGGACAAAACATCAGACTGGCCAGCGAATTAACCGGATGGACCTTAAACGTGATGTCGACCGATGAGTTTGCGGAGAAAAATCAAGCGGAATCGAAAAGCTTAGTGGATTTATTCGCGGAACAATTAAATGTAGAAGAAGATGTGGCGCAGATCTTAGTGGAAGCTGGTTTTTCAACCTTAGAAGAAGTGGCTTACGTGGCTGAAAAAGATATGGCTGAAATTGACGGCTTTGACGAAGAAATTGTCACGGAGTTGCGTAGCCGTGCTAACGATGTATTGTTAACTAAAGCTTTATCAGATGAAGAAAAACTCGGTGATGTGGAACCCGCTGAAGATTTACTAACGATGGAAGGCATGGACCCACGCTTAGCGTATAAACTTGCTGCCAAGGGTGTTGTTTGCATGGAAGACTTGGCAGAACAATCGGTTGATGAATTGCTTGAAATTGACGGCATTGATGAAAAAACTGCAGGCGTTTTGATTATGAAAGCGCGCGAACCTTGGTTTGCTGAATAATTTTGGAGGGTTTATACTCGAAGCGAAGCCGAAAACCGCTTTGGTTAGAGTATATATTCCAGTAAAGGGGTAATGGCTATGGTAGATGAAACACCAGTAAAAAACGATGAAATGACGGTTGCCGAGTTGGCGAAAATTGTCGGCGTGAGCTCGGTTGATCGCTTATTGCAGCAGTTTAAAGATGCTGGCCTATCCGATATTGCCAAAGCTGATGATGTGGTTAGCAGCGAACAAAAACAAGCATTACTGGCCCATTTGCGCGGCACCCACGGAGGCAAAACCACAGTGGCCAGCGGCAAAAAAGTCACCTTAAAACGCAAGAGCCATAGCACTATTGCATTAAACAAAGATCCGCGTCAGCGCAGCAAAACCGTTAACGTCGAAGTACGGCGCAAAAAATCCTTTGTTAAACCGACTGAAGTTGAGCCGGAAGAAATTGAAGAGCTAATTGTTGAGCCAGAGATAGTTGAAAGTGTTGATACAGAAATTGAAGCTGCTGGCACTGAAACGGTTGAAACCGCCGAGGCAGAAGCTACAGAGGCTAAACCTAAAACCGCAGCTGCTACACCGGAGTCTCAAGAACCCAAAAACTTAGACTTCAGTGATTTGAAAAAAGAATCTGGCAACTTATCTCGTAAAGAACAAAAGAAAGCTCAAAAGCTCAAAGCCAAAGGTAAACGGCGTAACAAAGCTGATGTGGGTGAAGGCGTTGCAGCGCTAACCAAGCATAGTTTTGAAAAACCCACTGCCCCCGTCGTGCACGAAGTGCAAATTCCAGAAACCATCACCGTGGCTGATTTGGCAAAACGCATGTCGATCAAAGCCGCAGTAGTGATTAAAGTGATGATGAAAATGGGCGCCATGGCCACCATTAATCAAGTCATCGACCAAGATACGGCAATTTTAGTGGTTGAAGAAATGGGCCACACCGCAGTCATTACCAATGAAAATGCAGTTGAAGATTCGCTGATTCAAGATGTTGAATTGCAAGGTGAAGCCGTATCACGCGCACCTGTTGTCACCATCATGGGGCATGTCGATCACGGTAAAACGTCATTATTAGATTATATCCGCGCCACGCGAGTTGCCGCAGGTGAGGCGGGTGGTATCACGCAACACATTGGTGCGTATCACGTTGAAACGAAAAAAGGTGTGATTACCTTTTTAGATACTCCAGGTCATGCTGCATTTACGGCTATGCGTGCGCGCGGCGCCTCGGTCACTGATATTGTGATTTTGATCGTAGCCGCCGATGACGGCGTTAAGCCGCAAACCATTGAAGCCATTCAACATGCTAAAGCCGCTAAAGTGCCGATAATCGTTGCGGTCAACAAAATTGACAAACCGGAAGTGGATCCTGAACGCGTAAAAACCGAGTTGTCGCAACATGAAGTCATACCTGAAGATTGGGGTGGTGATACTATGTTCGTGAACTTGTCGGCCAAAACGGGTGAAGGCGTTGATACCTTACTCGACAGCATTTTATTACAGGCCGAAGTTTTAGAATTGACAGCAATAGACAAAGGCCACGCCAAAGGTGTGGTGATTGAATCACGCCTAGACAAAGGTCGTGGTCCCGTTGCAACCGTGTTAGTGCAACAAGGCTGTTTGAAGCGGGGCGATATTCTATTAGCGGGCTTACACTATGGGCGCGTAAGAACTTTACTCAATGATGCGGGGACCACGTCCGAATCTGCCGGGCCTTCAATTCCGGTGCAAGTGGTTGGTTTAGCTGGTGTGCCATCTGCTGGTGATGAAGCCGTGGTGGTTGCCGATGAACGCAAAGCGCGTGAAGTGGCTTTATTTCGTCAAGGTAAGTTTCGTGATATCAAATTGGCGCGGCAAAAAAGTGCCTCCTTGGAAGGCTTGTTCGACAATATTGCTGAGAATGAAATTAAAACGCTTAACATTGTGCTCAAAACCGATGTGCAAGGTTCCGTTGAGGCGCTGCAGGATTCATTAACCAAACTGTCTACTGATGAAGTGAAAGTGAAAATTGTCTCCGCTGCAGTGGGGGGTATTACCGAGTCAGATGTTCACTTAGCCGTTGCATCTAATGCTATTATTATAGGATTTAACGTGCGAGCTGACGTCACTGCGAAACGCTTAGTCGAGCAAGAAAATGTTGGCTTAACTTACTATAGCGTTATTTATAATGTGGTCGACCAAATCAAACAAGCCTTAACCGGCATGCTAGCACCAAAATTTAAAGAAGAAATTGTGGGTATTGCCGAAGTGCGCGATGTATTTCGTTCGCCGAAACTCGGTTCCATTGCAGGATGCATGGTGATTGATGGGGTGGTTAAACGTAATAATCCTATCCGGGTATTGCGTGACAATATCGTAATTTACGAAGGCACCTTAGAATCACTACGTCGCTTCAAAGACGACGTCTTGGAAGTTCGCCAGGGCACTGAGTGCGGTATCGGCGTAAAGAATTACAACGATATCAAACCCGGCGATCAAATCGAAGTCGTTGAAACCATAGAAGTTAAACGAGAACTCTAATCTCATGAAACAATCTTCACGCAGCAAACGCGTTGCCGGCTTAATGCAGCGCGAATTATCGCAGTTGATCCAACGCGAATTAAAAGATCCCCGCATTGCGGGTTTGATCACCGTCACGCATGTAGAAGTTAGCACCGATTTTGCGGTCTCTAAAGTCTATGTCACCTGCCTAAATGACAGCCCCGAAGAAAAAAAAGAAATGTTAAAGCAATTGGCCCACGCTGCAGGGTATTTGCGTTCTCAATGCGCCAAAGTCATCAAGCTACGCACCGTGCCAGAATTAACATTTGTTTACGATGATGTGCTGGCCTATGGCAATCGCATGACTGATTTAATTAATTCCGCCGTCGGCAATGACGAACCGCGAGATGATGATTAACTCAAAA
>SDBT01002728.1_pt1 | contig 30999 bp, 13 predicted proteins | sample 2277101 | NCBI WGS metagenome assembly SDBT01 (sample SAMN10404973, study PRJNA504765) | marine sediment metagenome | isolation source: marine sediment core GS10_PC15, 103 cmbsf | place: Arctic Ocean: Southern Knipovich Ridge | collected 2010 | reverse complement strand
GGATATTGTTCTTCAAAAGCACTTCAATGGTCTTATCGACTACTTCACGAGGGCTATGATGCGATTTGATGAGGTAGGCATCAATATTTTCTAGTTGCGCCTCTCTGGCAAAGTCATTGGCATCCAAATTTGTCAGCATTATGACCGGAGTGTAGGAATTTACGTCTTTTCTGACTTCAGTTAGCACCTGATAGCCATCCACCTGAGGCATCATGATATCCAAAAGAATGATGTCAGGTTTCTTGTTTTTATATTTCTGAATAGCACTCCTGCCCTCTGGTGCCGTATACACAGTAAAACCACGCTTCATAAACGTAATGGCGTACATTTCGCAGATACTCTCATTATCTTCAACAATCAGCACCTTAACATTTTTTGAAATCTTGCCCATAATTCAATATTAGTTTTCTAATGGTAAGTGAATACAAACAGTGGTTCCACCATCACTATTTTTGGAAGCCTGTATCTTCCCATCATGCAGTTCTACAATACGCTTAGCGATAAAAAGACCCAAGCCGACACCCCCCTTGTATTTAGTGTGGGTGTTTTTAACCTGCATAAATTTATCAAAAATCTGCTCCAGTTTTGCCTTTGGTATTCCCACTCCCTGATCAGCAATCGTAACTGAAACATCATTTGCATTACGCCGAATTATAATACTGAGCCTCTTTCCTCTTTTAGTGAATTTAATCGAATTATCAAGAATATTGCGCAAAACCTGAGACATACGAATCGAGTCGATGGAAAGAATGAGTTGTTCTCGTCCAGTACGATTTTCGAATTCAAGCTCAAGTCGTCTTTCATTCATCTGAAAAGAAAGGCTATCTAGAATATTGCGAGTAAGCTTAATTATATCAGTATCCTGCTTTTGAAGCTGAAAGCGCCCCATATCCAATCGGGAAACATCCAAAATATTGTTGATCAGGTAGTTGAGAGAATCTGTCGTGCTATAGGCTCGAATCAGGTACTCCCGATAGGACTCAGAAAGCTGACTGAAGGCGTCTTCCTCAACCAAAAAAGAAAGGTAACCGCGTATGGAAGTAAGCGGCGAACGGAGCTCATGAGAAGTAATAGCAATGAATTCATCTTTGAGCTGATTTATGGACTGTAGCCTTTTATTCGCCTCCTCCAAATGAAGAGTTTTTTCTTTTACCTGTTTTTTTAGCTCACAATTGAAATTACTGAGTTTTTTCTGAGCTTTTTTGAGATCTGAAACGTTATTGAGACGAATCAGATAAGAAGGTTTACCATGATAATTAATGCGCTGTGTGATCATGGCCAAGTCAATCTTTTCCCCCGTTAAACGCCTACCGGCACACTCTCCTACCTTTCTATCTAGCACACACTGATAAGTACAATTTGGTAAGAACCTCTGAATTCTCTGCCCAATAACTTGCCCCCTCTTACCCTTAAACATTCTATAAAATCTAGGATTCACATAAACAATTTTTTGGTCACTCACGATCATAATGGCAGTAAAGGACTTTTGAACAATCTCTCCGTAGCGCTCAAGAACTCCACGAGCATGCATATGTTTACAAAGAATCTTAGCCACATTCTTGACCAATTTCTGCCCTTCTTTCCAAGAATCATTATTGAGCAAGTCTGGAAAACTCTTGCTATAACCAACATGCAATACACCTCTTTTGATTCCTGTAATCTCCAGCGGAACCTCAATTTTCTGAACAAAACGCTTAAGCTTCTTCGGATAGGTATAAGTTTTCTGATCGAAAACAAGCTTGGCTTGAACATGCTTGGGAAAAGGTAGGGCCTGACATACTTCTTGTGTGATTCCATTGAACACAGAACTCAAAGATGTACCCATTTTTGCATGCTCATAAACTCTATAAAGAGTATCAATCTGTCTAACTTTCCTTTTGAGACTGAGCTCCATTGTCTTTTTTTCCGTCAAATCTGCGTAAACACCCATCGAACCAACGAATTCTTGCGAAGGGCCCCACATGGGACTGGCCGAGAGCCTGAAACACCTTTGACTACCATCTTTGTGAATCAAATTAACTTCGTAACGGGACTTCACACCCTTTTTTCGCATCTCTGTACCCTCTCCCATCTTGATGGCAGAGGTTTTTGTGGAAAACGAATAAATACTGCGTCCCTCAAGCTCACTGGTCTTATAACCCAAACTTTTGGCAAATTGTTTGTTCACAAAAGTCAGGTTGTTCTCCGGATCAACCATAGTAATTCCCTCGTGGGCCATTTCGACCAAATCGCGATACATCTTTTCGGTAGCCATCATACACTGCCGTGAAGGCTCTTTTTTAATTAATCCAGGCTTAATCGAAAACTTATCCAACTTAACAGTAAGCATTTTTTGTGACCTCTTTGTACTAGTGCCCTTTGTACGTGAAATTGAAGACATAAAATACATGATTTATGACCGATTTCTTTTTTTGTTTCTGAAAGGACATTCCAGGCCAAAATTGTACCAGATTTTCAGTAAAAAAACAAAGAATTGCATGGTGGGCGGTAGAGGAGTCGAACCTCTGACCTCATGAACGTCAATCATGCGCTCTAGCCAACTGAGCTAACCGCCCTTTTCTATGCTCTTTTACAGCCATTTTTCGGTAGAGAAATTATAAGTGATTTCTCTTTGGTTATAAAGGCCATTTTTGGTACAATTCAGGGTAGCATAAAATGTCTTAGCTAAAACAAAAAATAGTAAAAATAAAACGTCTAATCGCTGGGTTATTGATACTCGTTTCTCTGGGAAATTATTTGGACTACGTGCCATTACGGGATTTTGTTGTACAAAGAGCTCTGGCACAAGCCGAAATTGAGGAAAAACAGCAAGCCATAATACCGGTCAATCCTGTAAACAACGAAGACCAGAACAAATTGGGGATTATTGCCATTCTGGTAGAAAAGGAGCTGATAGATGATTTTGCGTTGCGAAGTCGGATAATGACATATGCCGACAGCGCCCAAAAAAGAACACCTCATTCCAAAGTCTTTGTCATGGAGGTAGACAAGAATGAATCCACCTTTCGCATTGCCAGCGTACTGGAAAAACTCTACTTCGAGGGGATAGATACGGACCTGATTGACGGCAACCCTCTCAACAACAACTCAAAAAAAGAAGATGACAATCAGTTGATTGGTGTGGTGCTTATTGGCGACGTGCCAATTCCTGTCGTTCACGAAGATGACGGGTTAGCCGGCCCCAGTATGTATCCTTACACAGATTTTTACAGAAAAGGCTATGTTTTTGATCATGAGATTGATCAGTTTATCGCGAACGGAAATGTTAGCGATCCAAGTCCCGAAGTTTGGCACGGGCTGATTGTACCCCCCAGCAAAGATCCAAATACCGCAAAACAGCAGTTGATTAGCTATTTTGACAAGAATTATGAGTACAGCACAGATAACAAAGAGTTTGCGGATTTTGAGAAAAGGATGCTTTACGCCAATTTTCCGGAAATGGAAAAGCAGATGAACTATCTGGATTACAAGAACTATCAGAGATATCTGAAATACATGGAGGAATTCATCATGTATCGCTTCAACAAACACCTTCTCAAAGAATACATCAAGGAAGTTAGTGTTGATATGGGCAGTCCGGACAATCCGATAATCGATGATGCCACCATTGATTCCATGTTCGACATCCACACCGAAAACATATTCAAAAAATATGCCTACAACTTTGCGGAAGCCCTTAAAATTTACCGAAGCGGAATTAATGGAATCATTACTAAAACCGGACGCTGGGAAGCGTCAGAAGTGGACTCACCTGAATCCCTGATTACTCTCCGAGATGAATATGCCAAAGGTCAGATTAAACGAAAACAACTCGAGCTTGAAAAGGAAACAGATAAATTCATTCAAACCAATATGCCTGTCGCAGACAGACAGGAAGACATTCTGACCAACGCAAGACTCACTGTAAAGTTAAGCATTCTGGGTATAAATGCCGATAGCAATACTTTTGATTTTTACGGCTACTTCGATGGCCAACGTGCCAGCAACATTATGATATCTCAGCAATGCGGAATTCAGGTAGGCCAGCAAAGACAAGCGGACCAGTCAATTTTGGAGAATAACTCTGTTTTGGTGAAAGCTAACCGAATGTACAATCCTGCCACTCTCATCAAGCCACCAGATGACGATGACGAATGGGAACTGAAAGAAACGGGGACTTACAAAAAATATGGAGGCTGTGTTTACAACAATAGCCTGGCAGTTGAGGAAACTGGCAATAGGCCCAGTAAATGTATATCGGAAATCGCTCAAACATCGATTTACGATATTTTGGGCTCCATCGAAGTGCCTCAAGACGAAGACGTCAACCTGGAAAGTAGATGCAATGTGCAAAAAATGACTTTCAAACTACCTGATCCACTTCAATATTCTGCCGATGCAGTCAGTGGAGGCATTGCGCCCATTACCTACGATGTATCACTTGTCGAAGCCATCAACCAAGCTTATGCGATGCTACTGGGCAACAACCCAAATGCTAATCCAATCACGAAAGGCTCTTACGTAGTGCAACAACTTATTGCCAGCGGACAAAAGCTGAGCTATGAACCACTATCAGACGTTAAAATTGAAATAAGTGTCACTACTCAGCAAAAAAAGATAGATACTCTAACGACTCATGTTGAACCAACCAACGAAACAATCAAGGCCATAAAACATATCGGAGAACCTCGTATCGATCCCATTACAAGTGCAATTAAATTCCCACAAGTAACCACTCCTAGTACACCAGCCGATGGAATTCGCTATATATCTTTTGCCAAAAATGGCGTCAAACAAGACTTTGAATACATGAATCTATTTAGGATTGACGGAGACAATCCTGATGAAGTTTCTAACAACTTAATCAAAGAGCTGGCGCAAAAACAACAGAAGCTAAATTCAATAATAAATACTCAAAGTGATCTTTTTGAGAACTTTTATATTGATAACTACGAAATCACTGAACCCATCACGTGGAGATCTCAAAGCATCGACCAAAAGCTGGCTGAAATTGTTCCAAAGTACATGAACAGAGATAGCTTCATGCCGACCCCGTACTACAACCCAAGGCAATCCCCTCAAAACAAGCCGAATGGTTACGAAGTACTCCACATTGTAGCTAACGGCGACGCATGGGGGTATCAGTTTGGCCTGAACAGAGCCATGCTAGACCAAGCGCCCGATTCAGGTGATGAGGAAGATGAGAATGTTGGTACAGGCTCAGATACAACAGGAACTGATGCAGGAGATGGGACAAGTGGAGAAATATCGGAAGATGAAGGACATTTTCTGTGCGGAGACCCAGCAGGAGTAGAAATTTGGGAATGGTTCGAAGCTATTCAGTGTTGGATAAACGAAGAAATTCTGCCAGCCGAAGAACTGTTTAAGCTGGATAACTCTTGCTCCGTGGCACCCATTCCCCCCGAAGAGGAGGAGCCAGCTGAAGACTTTTTTGACGATATTCTGGCCAACGCCGCCAGTTTTGATGTGAAAATGAAACGAAAGAGTCTCGTACTGAATCAGGAAGAAACTATTACGATCTCGGCCATGAATGCCGAAGGAAAACCTATACTCGGATACATCGATATGCCTATTAATCTTAAATTGGCTGATGAAGATCTTGGGGAATTCTCATCCAACGATGTTTACATTTTTACCGGAAAAAGACTTATAGACTTCACCGCCAATAGCCTTGGCTCCACCAAATTGACTGTAAAGATGGGCACTTTACCCGAGCGCACCATCGATATTGATATCTTCGAGAACATCGATATTGATTGGAATGCCAAAGAGGTAATTAATGCAGGCCGTTCCGAATTCACAATTTCCGTTGCTCTTAAAAATCCCAATGGCGGTGCCATTCAGAATATTAATGACACCATCCTGCTAGCATCCGTTAAACCGGCAGACGGAGGATTTGAAAACGGCGGCAGGCTAAAGCTAATCAACGGAAGAGGTGAGATTAAGTTCTTTCCAACTCCCGGCAAAAAGGAAATTGCCCTGATAAGCCAAGATACTTACATTGGAGGTGGCAAAGAGTTTTTGATTCATCCAACCGCGGCCTCCGCGACAAGAATTCTGATTCGTACAGAACCCTATATTCCCATAGGCACCGAGGGTAAAATTCAGATAATCGCGGCAGACGATTTTGGTTTTCCGGGAGCAGATTTTAATAAAACCATCAACGTTAGGCTAACCAAAAAATCAAAAGAATTCGCGAGCCTGGTAAGCCCTACCGTTACCATGGTAAAGGGGTTAGGTTGGGTAAAAATTAAAGCAGAAAAAGAAACTGCCGACATAACATTGATAGCTGACCATGAGGATCTAAAAGGTGCCACAGTCGACATTCCTCTTTTGGCCCGAGTAGATTCTGAAGGCTGGAAGGAGACTTATCCTCAGAATCTCTTTGCCTCTTTTGTAGGCTTTCCGGCCGGCGACTTTACACAGGAAGATTACTTTGGCGGTACTCATTTGTTCGGAGGAAAGACCGAAGCTGTTTACTCGTTCATGAGTCAACCTATTCCGGAACCCACTCTGAATATAGCCCCAAATCACCTGATAACCACCATGGGGCAAAGTCAGACTGTTTACCTGGACTTCCCCGGAAATGATCTTCTTCTTCAGGCCTTCGATCATAAAGCCATGCAGACACTGATCAGCAAAAAGGTGGCTCTAAATTTTGATGCTGTTGAAAAATTGGAAGACAAAATTCCTGAAGTCGGCAAAATGTATTTGGACGTTTTTGATTCAAACTACGTAGCACTCAAATCCGGAGACGGTTATGAAATAAAAAACTTACGCAATGAAGTAATAGCCAGTATTCAGCCCAACAAGGTGCACATCGTGGACAATGATTTTAAGTGGGGTTACGAAGCACAACCTGAGTTCAATGCAATTGAACTAATACTGACAGATGGACTGACTACTCCGGCAAGAATTATTTTGAATTTTGAACCGGAAAAACTCCTGGCCGAAAATTTTGAAGATATCAGCCCCAATCTGGAGTGGACCACCGTGTATGGCGGCAAAAGTACCAATGATCCTACAGGACTTGTTTTCTTCACCCATGATGCAGAAGTACCGGAAGTCGTCAGAGAAGAGTTTTACGGCCTTGAAGGCGAGCAGAAGTACCTATCACTGTTTGCCAGTGGAACCAATATCGGTGATGCTATTAAGTTCAAAATGCCGGTAAATGCGATTCTACTTGGTGACCCGACAATCAAACTAAAAACCAAGAGCACTTCGAGTCTTAACTACAACAGTGCTACAGGACAACAACTTTATGAAGACCCTGAAGGAGAACAGATTGTTTCCATCAATCACTTTAATTTTAATAACGATGGCCACCAAGATGTAGCCCTGCTGACCGAAGACGGACGCATTAGGTTACTGGAAGGAGGTGCAACTGAACCGCCTTACAGAGACAAGGGGAACATGGCCTTTTTGGTAGATGGCGGTGTGGCGCTAGAAACATTTGATTTTGAGCAAGATCATTACGAAGACTTACTGGTAGCCACAAATGAGGGAAGACTGGCCATTTTGCACAACAAAAATGAAATCATCACCCGCACCGACCATAAGCTGAACATTGGAAAGAAGATGTACAAAATCCTCAAAGGAGACATGGATCAGGATAGCTATGATGATTTGGTTATTCTGGATAGCCGAGGCGATATTTATATTTTTTACTACAATCCCGATAAGGGGAAATTTCCGGAAAACGGAAAATGGATTGCCAACTACGGCTATAGCCTAAAGCTCGAAGATAACCTGAATACAGATTTGGATATTCGTTACGACGGGATACCCGAACCCAGCAAGCCAGGTACTGAACCTGGAAAAGAAGTAGTGCCTCCAAGTAGCAAACCACCTTTGGAAGGATACGAAATCGGTGGGACTGTTAACGAAGGGGCAGCCCTGGACTTCTTTAACAAAAACTACGAAGCTACTAAGAGTGCCGCTGACGATCCAAATGCCGCTGCCCAAGACAGCGGAGGAGTGCCAAAATTACCATGGCCTGAAGGCGATGAAACGGAAACTTATTTTGCGCCAATTGAATCTGTCGGAGGGTTGAACGTATTCAAAAAAGTAATCAATAAAGATCGCCCAAGTTCTCAAAATGTAGATCTGGAAGAAACCCTGACCTACACTCTTGAAATCAGTTCAAATAGCAACATGAACGGCGTAGTAATTGCGGATACAGTACCGGATTCCCTAGCCTTCCAGCCGGACAGCGTGTCCTGCGTACAAGGAGGATGCAGTGGTATGAAAGCAAAAAAGAATGGAATAAAAGTATTCTTCAGTGGGTTGAATCCAAGTGCGAACCGGAAGACCATAATCACTTATGACGTTTTTGTTGCTCATACGCCAGCCGCTGACGTGATAGTTAAGAGAATAAATGAAACAAACGAAAATCTTCCAAATCCCGTTTCAATCATAGATCAGTATCTGGATATTCTGGTTTCACCACCTTACAACACAACCGGAAAGCTTCTGATGCACTACAGCACTGGGCCACGAAGTTACGAAACCACCGAAAGCAATGATCCAAAGCCACCAAAGCCCATTAAAGCTCTGAGTGACTTTAGCGCCCTCATGGATCAAATGAAGACTAAGTACGACGGCAAAGTCTTTGATCCAGACAATCCCCCAGACGCACCAACAGGAGGAGGTCTGGGACCTGCTCTTGATGAGCTGACCGGAAACAACGACTGTCTTGAAGATGCTGATAGTACTTCAACTTGTATCGAAGGAGCACTCGATGAAATAGGTGCGGCCATCGCTGACTTCTCATGTGCGGCGGCTGGATGCTTTCCTATGCCATATAACCGGGCCTTCTTGGTACCGCCCGAATTCCCATTGCCAGCACTTGCCTTCCCCACTACTTTGTCAAGCCCCGTAGGTCCATTACCTTTTCCCTCATTTTTTGGAATACCGTCAGTAGTCGGAATGGCAAATATACTAAGCCCCGCAGGAATCAACTCAATATTCCGTTTTTACCTTTCACCCACTTTAACTGGTGGGCTTGGTCTTGCATTATGTTGGGGGCCATATCCTGTTTCTCCCACAGTACCGCCACCCGTCTGGCCAATTCCGTATCCACCACCAATAGGGAATTGCATGGTAACAGCCGTTAGCGTTATCCCTTCAGACGTATGTTCAATCATCGAAGATGGCATTACCACTGCCATGGATGCGATTAATTCCGGTGTAAATAAAATCAATTCGGCGGTCACCGACATCAATAACAATCCCAATATTCCAGCCAGCATTCAGCAGGGTGGTCCCGACCAGGGCGCGGGAGGATTAGAAATTAGTCTTGCGGTAAATTTGGGTGATTCAATGAAGTTCGAGCCTCCTGCTAAAGCTTTCTCGAACACCCATATTCCAACTTTTGACTCTATTGGCGGAGTACTTTCCGGCTGGTTCGATCGGCAAACAATGGAAATCAAGAATAAACTTCTTACTCTGCCAACTTTTAGTATTTACCTTCCAGACATCAAGAATCTTTTCAGTCTTGATTTTGAAAAAACCGAAAAAAGCTTTGAGGGCTGGAAGAATACTGTATCAGGTTCTACTTCGGCCACCGGAGAAGCATTGAAAAAAATAGCAGAACTACCTATAACAGAGAGTGAGAAAAAAACAGCTGAAGAAGTAATCACGAATCTGGGGCCAAGCACCAGAGGAGCACTAGATGATTTAAGTGGGGCAAAGGCTATAAAATACATGGGTGCCGTGCAAACTCAGGCTAACATTTACAACACAAGCTTCATAGAAGGACTGTACGATGTGGCTAGCACACTACCAATGGTCAAGCTTACCGAAAAGCCGATTCAGTTTGATATTCCATGGTTATCTGCCGCCGAGATTCAGGCCTGGATTATACAAGCTCAGAATTGGGTTATTTATTACGAACGCGAATATAATCGTGTGAAAGATAAATGGGAAGCATTGAGTTGTGAAGGCCAATTGGACCCAAGCGATGCGACCGGTGCGGAAAGAAGTGCTCAGTCCTGTGCCGCCAGACAATTGGCCGATATGTTTGGAGCCAATTTAGACCCACTGATCAACAGTGTAAAAGAGAACATTGAAGTGCTTCAGTCTTACTTGCAGTTCCCTAAACAGCTAGCGAAGTTTAAGCAGCAGCTAGCCGATTACATCAGGTCAGTCGCCTGCTACCTGGATGTAATAGCCCAGATGATGGGGGGCTGGCTGGCCGTCATTCAACAACAGATGGTTTCGTGGGCGGAACTGATTTTGACCATCATCGAAATCGTTAAAAACATCAAAGAATTATTTGATTTATTCACTAATTTTGACAACAACTGTGACATTTGTACCAATGAACGCTACGCGAATTTTGGCTGGTGGATGCTACTGGGTTTAGTGCTTCCGGAAATTCCCGTAATACAGTTCCCAAAGATTCCGGATATCGTGCTGGATATGTCCAATCTTGATGCAGTTATCGATATTGAACTGCCCATCTTAAATCTTAGGCCAAAGCCTATTCCGTTACCGCCATTGCCTTACATAAAGCTACCTGATTTTCCAACAATCAGCATTATGCTGACACTACCACCATTACCGATTTTACCAAGGCTCCCCGAACTGCCTGATTTACCGGCTCTTCCGCCATTACCAACGGTTGACTTGCCTACATTGCCAGCACCACCAAAACTACCAGACGTCGCGGAAGCATTCGAAGCCGTTATTCCAATCATCGAAAAGATTCTGGAAATATGGTGCATCATGAAGAAATCTTTCGCACCGGTTCCCGAGCAAATGCTCAATGATCAAATTACCTTGCTGACTAACAGACCAGCCTACTTGATTCCTCTGGATATTCTGAAAATTCAGCTTCCAAATATCGCTTTATTTGATCTGGGCTTTAATGAACTTCGTATTGAAACCATAGTGTATCTGGGGCTGAGAATAAATATTGTTTCAAAACCTCTGGAAGAAGCTGCAGAAACCTGGAATAGCTGGATGAAGGAAATCCCAAAGACCATGAACCAGTTCTATAAAGACTACAATATCGAAATGGAAAGAGTCATTCAGGAAAAACTGGATGAAGCGGAAGCTGGTATGCAAAGCTTTGTTGATGAACAAATCAACGCACGGGCAGAGTGGGTGCAGGACTGGATGGATAAGAATATCGGAGACCCAGTAGAAGAAGCTGATAAATGGCTGAGAGACCAAGAAGGTGAATGGCAGGATTTTGCCGACGATCAAGGACTTGATTGGACCTATGAGCAGTACTATACCGCCATCCGAAATGTCAACGAAACGATAGACAAATGGAGTGGCCAAGCCGCGCAGGACATTCAAAAATGGTTTGACGAACATGCGGATTTCTTTGAAGGAATAAATATATTACTAGGCATTCCTGTTATTGAATACATTAGCGACGGGAACTTTGGCGAGGATACACAGTGGGTGCTGGACATAACCGTCGAAAAATTAAATCAATCCATGAGCTTAGGACCAACTGTATTGGTGAGGCTATATGGCTGTATAAAGAACTACAAAGATTGTAAAGAAAACGAACAGGATTATTTTGGAAACACCGGAGAAGAAGCTAGCGCAATACTAAATCCCGATCTTCCAAAAGCAAACAAGCTGGTAGCCCAAGTGCCACCACCAACCGAAGATCCACAAATTACCGAAAAGGAATACGCCAAACAAATTCTGACAACGCCTCAGGGACAAGAAATCAAATCACTGCTCACACAGATAAGCGATGAGGTTAGAAAAGTGAACGAAAGTGAGCCAGTGGATTACACTGTACTCAAAGATAAATACGGCATTGCCGACTACATACCTTTGCCACGTACAACCTCGGTAGACAAGCTAAAAATGATGAGAGAGAAGCTGATTGAACACAGCGATAAGCTTATGGCCGAGTCTGAAGGCTTAAAGCATGTGAAAGATCTGAATGCTATTGCCGGAGTCGCTCCAAGAGGCAATCCTACTTATGAACTTGCCGACATTCAAATAGAAACTGAAGCAGGTGAAGAAAGAGTCTTTACCAATGCGCTTTCACCCAAAGAAATTAATCAGAACGCTGAAAATCCTGTGAATAAAGAGTTCATGGAATTGCAGAAGCAGGTCGAAAGAATAGTGGGACAGGCAACAATTGAAGACGCACCCGCTGGAGGTCTTAGCAGTGCCTGTAAAGCCGCTGTCTGCTTACCTGACCCCATCACAAATAGTCCTGTACCACTCATTCCGTACATAGATTTGATTGGCAAATCCGAAACGCTCTTCATGCCAAACGGCCACATAGTTTACAGCGACGGTACCGGACTATACCTTAAACGGGATCTGACTCTTGCGGACGAAAACGTAAACACTGATACCGCCAATCCAAGACGTTTCAAGTTTGACGAAATCGCCAAAAAGCTATGGATCGCGGACCAACCGAAAGAAGCTGTAAATATGCTTCAGAGTACCTTTACCGAAAACGGTGCCTCAACCTTTACCTGGAAACCAACTACTCACCCCGACGTGTACGGATACGGCATTGAGCTAGAGCGTACGATTAGCGGCTACGATGCCAACAAACAAAGTAACCAGCTGGCCGACACCAAGATTATTCTTCTGCCACCCGACGAAGAAGGCATTGCGCCCGAAGTAACGGCAAACGGTGAAACTATAAGCTTTGGCACATTGGTAACCAGTCTTACGGACAGGGAAGAAGCCGCCAAGAAGTTTGGCGTAAGTCCTAGAAACATAGTCACAGGAGCTAAAGATATTCGCTTCCCCACCATCAGCAATGCACTGATTAAAGTTGGAGAAAATAAGGCCGTTTATTTTGACAAATTGGGTGGATCTTCCTACAGCATGAGCATGGAAAACGGCTACTATCAGATTAAGATGACCTGGTTTGACCTATACGCCAGCACCGCCACCTACAACCAGAATGAAATTCTAGCTCCCCAGATTTATGCGGGATCTGCCGACCCGATTGATGTGAGCCAAACCGATACTTACTACATGCCCATCTTCAAAGAAAAGACTATTAAAGCTAGCGAAATATTTGTGGATTTGTCTGGTGCCTACAACTACTACTGGTTTATCAATCCGGAAACCAATACGCTCACTCCACAAGTGGGTGATACACTCACAATTCCGCCTCAGGATGCAGAGAAATCATTCAAGGTTAAGCTATTGGCTACTCAAAACATCGAGGATGAAAACTTCGACACCTTTGAAAAAATATTTAGCGTAAAAGTTTATATCCCAGCCATTAATCTGAATCCCAAACAGATAAAGAAGGGAGTCATCGCAGGAGACATGACGCCCATATCACAGGCGGAAGGGGATAATTTATCGGATATGCCATTCAGCGTATTCAGAAAGAGAATGGGAACCTGGAAGAATATTGGAATCCTGCGCGCGGAAGATCCAAATAAAACTCCAACAAGCCCCGCATTGGGAGCAAATCAGAGTTATTACTCAATCGACACGACGGGTAGCTATCAAATTGAAGGTTTTGAGATTCTGGATCCAAGTCCAATTGATTTAAAAGACAGTGAAGGAGATGTGGTGGCACAGGTAGAACCAGTGACTGGCCTTATCAATCTGAACGACCCAAATTTTGAGCTGAAAGCCGTTCCGGGCGGAACTAAAACACCCACCCATATAGCTATCATCCAAAAGGAAACTAAAGATATTATGGGCAATATTTATTACATATCCACGGTCAGTGATGATGTAACAATTATCGACTCACAGCTAACAACGAGTAATGTGGCAACCACCGGCACAACGGTAGGTGATGCTAATTCGGGTGATGGTATTATTGCCGCCAATATTCCGGAATATGGCCCCAGCTTTCCGGGCGGTGTAGCCATATTTAAAGAAAGCACTCAGACGAATATTGCTCTGGTAGATAAAGATGGAACCATTCGCCTAATGCAAGCTGGTTACGATTTAAAGCTCAAGAACGAGGAGTCTACCAAAGATCCTTACATTTTCCAGATAATAACCAAAGGAGGAAGTTCTGTATTTGATGTCTTCATTAAGGCGGACTTCGACAATTTGCAGATAGACAGCACTACAAATATGAACAGTCTGAACAAGCAGATTGGCCTACTCAGCCCCACCGATACGGCCTACGCCCAGTCCAGTCCGGACTCAACACCTGTACCTGAGTTTCAATTTGAACCGGAAGAACCCAGGCAACTTGATGGCAATCCATTCCCGGACGTCGATGAAAGTCATCCATTCTTCAACCAGATTTTGGAATTATACAAGAGCAGGGTAGTTAGTGGTTACGCAGACGGCAGTTTTAAACCGGACCAAAAACTAACACGTGCCGAGTTCATCAAAATCGCCCTGGGTGTGACAAATTGTGTGGACTGTACGACTCCAAATCAGGCCATCAAAGAGAAATACATCAGCAATCCATTCCCAGATGTCAGCCTGCCTTCCTGGTTCTTCTATTGTATTTCAATCGCCAAAGAACTGGGCATGATAACGGGTTACGGTGACGGCCTTTTCAGGCCTGAACGCAACATCAGCCGAGCAGAGGCTGCCGCGGTACTATTGAGACAATCAGGTATCGATATCGAGGAAGCGCCTGAGGGTGCCTTCGTGGACGTGCCAGACTATGCCTGGTACGTGGACTACGTGTACACCGCCGTACAAATTGGACTGATCAAAGCAAACTTTGGTTTGGTTATTCCGGATGAAGAAATTACCCGTGGCGAATTCGCCTTTATGGCCGCCGGGGTGAAGGATTTAAAAGAATGTCGCCTGGTAGATACAGATGGTGACGGAGTACCTGACTGGTGGGAAATGACCCACGGCATGGATATTTTTGTTCCTGATGCCGATAGGGCCTGCCCATGCTACGACCACCCATGGCCTGTAGACACAGACGGTGACGGATTGCGCGACATTTGTGATTTGGACATCGATAACGATGGCATACTCAACCCATTATGCATATTCACCGACACCGGTGAAATAGACCCCGACAAATTAGCTGCTGGTTTACTCGAGTTAGGCGAACCTGGCGATAACTGTATCTTTACCGAAAATACAGATCAGGCTAACTATGATGGAGATGCTGCCGGAAACGTATGTGACGAAGAGGCATTCTGCGAGTGCGCTGACAACCCCAACATTAACGATACAGATAAGGATGGAATTCGGGATGTCTGTGATACTGACATCGATAATGACAGTATTCTGAACCCATTGTGTATTTTTGACGATAATGGCCTGCTCGATCCAAGCAAGCTGACAGATGAAGATGACAACTGCATATTTGTGGTCAATCCTGATCAACTGGATGAAGACGAAAATACCTATGGTGACGCTTGTGAAGTAACCGACCTATGCCCTGAAGTTCCGGAAGATATTGATGGTGTGGACGATGAAGACGGATGCCCTGAAGTGAATGACGAATTCACAGAAAAGGATGCAGGTGTTTATGTTGGCCCTGGTGAACTTTGCTCACTACTCGATTTTGCCACGGACTTTATGGAAGAAGACGCCTTTATGACCGCCATTACAGATTTAGAGACCCATGAAATACTGTTTAGCGAGAGTTCAGAAGTAACCTATAGCAAATAAATATGAAAAAATCCTACATAACCACAGTCGCGGTCATTCTCTGTGTCGGATACGGAGTGCTTAGTTGGGACATGATTACTCATTCGGAACCACCGGGATCGGAAGATTCACAATTCGCAAGCATTTGCAGTAGTACAACCACTTCTGATAATGGAAGCCCGATTAAGAGGGACAACATGTGCTGTATTGATTACAACGAAGCCCTGGACGCAGTAAAGCGTGACTGGCAGGAGAATCTACAGCAATTGGTGAAGCAAGAAAAAGCAGCCAGCGAAATGGTGGCAGACGGATATGAAAGCCTGCGGACTTACAACTGTTGGGTGGAATATATTTGCCGTGCGGTTCAGTATAGCGGCCATGCTCCTATCGAAAGTGTTATAGGCACCGGACTTAAAAGCGAACACCTTGGAACAGTGCCAGGTTGTCAGAACCTTGAAGACCTGAGGATGGAAAGTGAATACAACCAACTGATGCAAACCCTAAAAGACGTACCAATAGTTGGCGTTCCCATCGAAAAAGTAGAACAGGCCTTTATCGACAACAAAATCAATTACTTCCCGCGTTGCCAAACAGGTGGCCAAACAGATAATGGCTATAAAAATAACAGAAATCCCAACCTTATTGCAGCTAAAAGCAATTATGATTCGTGCAAAAGGGCGGTGGAGGTGAATTTTGGCTGCCCTGCAGACATTGATGAGGAATTATGTCCCGAATTTTCTAATGCTTTTGTAACGCTCGAAACTGTTCTGAAAAAAGCTAATGCCGACCAAAAATCTGACGCACTCGAACGAAAATTGGGAACCATCATTCCAAAAATGCATGTTATGGAAGAGCACGTTACCTATCTATCAAATTTCCTCACGCAACTTGATATGCGCTTTTCGTGCTACGCAGCTAAATGTGACTAAAGAATATGAAACTCATAAATAAAATCATCGGTCTGATTATTGTATTCACTCTAGCTTTGAACCTAAGCCTGCCAATCAGCCATGCCGAAACAAAAACAGAAACGGAACCCGAAAAAGCCTGCGCGAAAAAAAAGCCAAAATACGAAGAATTGATGAAGATTTGGAGTGAGGCGGAAATGAAAGACCAGAATGACTACGAAGATGCCTTTGAAGAAGCTCAGATAGCCTACCACGATTACATGGGCTGCATATTCAACTTTGCGATAAATGAAATATTACAGAGCGACGGAGCGGAAGATAGCGGAACGATGGCAGCCAACACACCGAATACCGGAGGCATTCCCGTTGTGAGCCACTTGATTGACTGGATGAGCCCGGACCAGGCCTGTCTGACATCTGATGTATTGAAAGGAATCATCAAAAAAACCGACCCTAGCCAGATGTTAACCCCCATACTTCAAGCCCATGCAGATTATAGGAATCATTTGAATGCTTTTGGCAGTGAGTTTGATAGAAATGGCATAATCACAGACGAAGACAGAAAGCCTGTCGATCAACTAAAAGCAATCGTTACAAAAAATACCAATCTAAAAACAATCACAAGACAAAGGCAAATTGAAATCGAGACTTCTATGCTCGCTATCGATTTGATGTTTACCTCGTTAAAAGAACTCCGACTTTCCTTTGTTATACACGTCCACTTTCAATGTACCCTTAAGTTTCTGGATAAATACAGACAAGCCCTGGAAGATTTGAGAGATGTAATCGAACCACTTCCGGTCCAACTGGAAGATGCAAGCACAAGTTAACCGTTATAAGTGATAAATAAGAAACATTTCATCACAGGATTTCTGGTCATAATGGCCTTCATTCTATTCAGTCCCCAGACTGAAGCGGCTACCATATGCGACCCTACAACCATCAACAATCACTACAAGGGTATTTACTGCGGCATTCAACAAAATGACAGCGAGAGTTTTGACGAAGATCTCATAACTATTCTTTCTAATCAATTTGGTCTGGACGAGGACTATATTGAAGCAATACTGGGCGACACAATCTGTTCAACCATAAAAAAATATTCCGAAGAAGATAAAGCTGAACTGCCCCAGGCAATTCAGGACACCTGCCTTCCTTCGGGGAAAAACACAGGACAAGTACTTGGTAGCTGGAGCGTTTTTACAGACATAAAAAATACCTATCAAAAAGAAAAAAAGATTCAACAAAGTTCTAAGAGTCTCGCCTTCAAATTTAAAACTTCTGAAGTGTATTGGGATGGGAAGGTCGGTCCGGGACCATTTGATATAATTACAGACCTGACTGATACATTCCCAGACCCTCCTTTTGATTTGGTTGTGGATCTGAATTTGATTGAAATTGTACTGTTTGGAAGTAATGCGGAATGGATGGATGATGTCTTTTCCTTCCCATCGGAGGAAGAGGAAGGTGCAGGTGGAGGACAAGCACCACTCGACGAATTACTTCCGGAAGAAGATGAATCGAAAGATGATAACAAAGGCATTGAGGACACCGGTGATCCGGGCCTGACCGTCACCGAAGAAGGAGGTGGAGCATTGCCACCCGACTGTGTTCTTCCGGATGATCCGGAAGCCGACATTGGAGACGGTCCAGGCAGTGGTTACGATAACCCCCTATGCGGTAACGGCACTGTGGACATACTGATGGCGGAACAGTGTGACGACGGAAATACGCAGTCCGGAGACGGGTGTAACCAGTACTGCCAAACCGAAGCAAGTGGTTCCAATAACCAGTGTATTGATCCTGACGCAATCACATTTAAAAGGCCTGAAGATACGACAGGGCTAAACGGCTCTAAGGCAGGCGGAAACGAAGATGGGCCCGAATGTCCACCAGGCAGTGTGCCAAAAATGGGTGTCGGTATACAAGGTCAAGAAGCAGGACCACCCAAAGAAATACCTCAAAGCCCAGAATACCCGGGGCCATTTTTAGGCGGAACCCTAAAGCAGTTTGGCGAAAGTAACAAACCACCCTGCCCTGAAGGTTATTCTGATGCCAGAACATCAGATGAAGGTGCCTCAGCAAGCGCATCGGGCAGTGAAACAGTCGGAATCAATATTCACGGTGAACAGTACGACATTCCACGCTGTTTGCCCACAGAGTTTTGTGCCGACTTTAAAGATGCTCAGGACTTCTTGTTTGGAGAAGGCTGGGAAAATGACGAAAATCTTATGAATATTGCCCCAGCAATTGAAGCACTTTTCTGTGTGAACATAATAAAAGAAAACCGCCCCCAATCGCCATACAATATGAATGAAGGTTGTGTGGACTGCCATATTATCGCCATGGTAGATGCATTGGAAAAAGCCCTGGCAACCAATGTTTCACCCTTAAAAAATACAACATCTGCATTTGGCATCAGCAGTCCATACGGACCAAACTTTTCATTCAATCTAAACACAGCCACCAAAAGCAAACTGAAATTCAATTACACCGGCACAGCCGCCAATGCGATCAGGCGTGCAAACGAAACTATGGCTAAGTCACAAAGTGACAACACACCACTTGTATTGACTGTTAAAACACCCGAAGCGCCCCTTGTAAACCTTACCAGAACAGTCATTAAAAACGAAACAGCCAAAGAAGCCATTCTGGAAGAAATACGCTTATCCAGTATTAGCAACGGGGTAATCAGCGACCAGGAAGTAGGAGGAAGGATTAAATCGCTTCTGGAACAATGGAGAGATAGCTTTGCAACCATACAAGCAAAATTTGAAGGTATAATAGGCTCCACCGGCCTTGATCAAAAGAAACAATGCAAATAAGAAGACATCTCATCATAGGTTTTGTCATCCTGATAGGACTCGGAGTCCAGGCAACTGACGCGAATGCACTTTATTCACCCATGTTATCTAGAAAGATATCCGAAATTAAACAGCACTACCAGAGTTCTCAGGCTCAAAACGGCACTGGAAGCATTCTGGAAAAAATTGAGCAAATAACAGCCTACGATAATGCTAAGCGAGCAACCTTTGATGAAACCGGCATATCGGGAGACGCCAAAATAGCTGAAGCTCTTGTTTTTGATACCACCTTTAATTTCCTTCTGGAATTTCCTCGAGATACTCTCTTGATGGTCTTCAACATCAACGCGGTAAACGGTGAATTCATCAGCAACTGCCTGCGCGATGAAATTTGGAGTCTGGAATTACTGCGAGACAAAGTTGGCGCAGAAATGATCAAAGCTTACACGCTTCTGGATACTTATCACGGATCACTGCTGATGCAAGACTATAGTTACCTGACCACGAACCTAAATCTGCTTCGTAAGTCTGGCTCAAATCCCAATGCAAAAATCAATGCGACACTATATAAAGAACCTGTAACGATTACATCCAGTGAATACTTCTTCGGAGAAGATGCCAAGGGTGATCCACCCCTTAATTACTATTCTAACGTAGGTGTCTTTTCATCATCAGATGCAACAGGTTGTCCTGATGGAGAATTTGAGGAAGCCTTCGAAGCAGTGCTGAATAGCTGGAAAACCCTTAAAGGTACTGTTGGAGGAAATGCACTTTTTTCGGCAGAAAAATGGGGCAGTATAATGGAAATGGCTAAAGCAAATGCTCGCACTAAAGCTAAGCAATGGATTAGTGCAAATCAGATTTCACTGACCATAGGCGGAGGAGAAGGCGGTAGCCCGCAAAGCCTGGTGAAGGGGGGTGGTTGGGATAAATTTGTAGGCAGTGTCAAAACTCAACTGAAGATCCTAAAAAACATGGTAGGACCTGTGATGCCATTCTTTAGCTCAGCTACATACAACCCACCCTCAAGCAAGGCCACCATCGCACAAGGCATAGGATCAGACTGCAAATATTACTACCATGAAGATGGATTCTACAGAGACTGCAACAAGGACATGATCGAGCAATATGAACTATGTCAAAAAGACGAAGAACTGGCAAAGAAAGAGGCAAAAGAGAAGGAAATTAAGTGTAGCCGATTCCTGAATGCCAAAGAAACACTTTCGATTTCGGACAAAGTAAACAGACAACTCGCACTAGAATATACAAATAAAAAAGATATGGAAGATGTTGAGAATGCTTTTGTTTATAGCATAAGCATGGACGGTGTGGCCGAAGAAAACATATATTTTATGGATGGAATCCTGTGGGACATGAACGGTCACATACAACGAGGATATGGTGCGTGGGGTGAAGAAGCTGGAGAGAGTATTCCTATTCTGACCTACAAAATCGGAAAACTGTCATCCAAACAATGTCAGAATAAATGAGGATAGCCAAAATTCCCCAGCGAGCGATAAGTCTGGGGAATGTCGGCATATTTTTGTTTTGCTTTTCAACTTTCTGTTGAAAATTTAACTAGGTCGTCTCACCTTCCAGGAACTTTTGGAGACTTGCTTCGGCAATGCGATATACTCGTCCCAATTTCACGGCTCGCAGCTTTCCTGAATTGATATATTTCAGTACGGTAAGAGGATGAATTTGGAGGAGTTTGGCAACTTGGTCTGTGGTGTAAAGACGGTCAAGCACAGGCATTTTTTGTTTTGGTATGAAAAGCGACTTAATTTAAATTAATTTATTTTAATCTAATTAAGTTCTTTTAATTTTTGTTAATTTTTATTAACTTTAATTGGTTTTTATTAAGTTTGTTTTAATCTAATTAAGTTTGTTTTAATTAAACTAAATCTTTTTAATTTAAACTCAGTTTAGTTAAGTCTAACTAAGCCTGTCAATGTTTATTATGTTTAATTAAGTTCTATTAAGTTCTATTATATGTCGTAATCACAATCCAATTTCTAGGGAAATCCCGCAAAAGCCTTAGATACAAGGCAAAAAAGAAATTTTACCCGCAGTGTAGGTCAGGTACATGAAAACCTAAATTTCATTTTCAACGCAGTAGATAAGACTTTTGCGGGATTTCCTATATAATACGCTCATGAAGATAGTCATAAAGCCACCGGTTGCGATTCTTGGTTTTGGCGTTGAAGGCCATGCAGCTTTCGATTTTTTGAAGACTCAAAGCATTTCAGACATCACTATTTGTGATGAAATTGAATCTATTGAGTTGCCTAAAAATGCAAAAAGCCAACTGGGCACCTCCGCTTTTGAGAGCCTCACAGATTTCCAAACAATCATCCGAAGTCCCGGAGTGCATTATGCTTTGCCAGGTATCATCGAAGCTAAAAAATCCGGATCAACTATAACTTCAATGACCGAACTGACCCTTGAAACAGCTGCCAACAGAATCACAGCCGTAACAGGCAGCAACGGAAAGACAACCACTGTCGGAATGCTCGAAAAGGTTTTGAGTGCTCACTACAAGGACAAGATTATTGTAGGCGGTAATGACAGAAAGCCGGTGCTTCAAGAGGTCACCAAGCGCCCAGACGAACCGATTTTGATGGAAGTTTCGAGCTTTCAATTCGCTGATATCCAAAAATCTCCGCACATTTCAGCAATTCTGAATATAACTCCCAACCATTTGGATTGGCACGAAAACTTAGAAGACTACATACACGCTAAGACGAATCTGATTGCCCACCAGGAGCATACGGACTGGTGCATATTAAACAGAAACGATGAAAATAGTTCAAGGCTGGGCAAAAAAACACCCGGCAGAATCTTCTGGCTGGGCACCGACGAAGGAAACAATTGGGCAACCTGGAAAGGGAAAGAGCTGATTGCCAAATTCAAAGATAAAGAAATGAAGATTCTCAGCAAAGATGATCTCACCCTTAAAACTCATCCCGATAACATTCTGTGCGCAGTTGCTGTGAGCCTTATTCATAAAGTCAAACCATCTTTGATCAAGAAAGAACTCTCAAAATTTAAGGGCACAGAACATCGGCTGGAATTTGTGAAAGAAGTGGAGGGCGTAAAATTCTACAACGACTCCGCCTGCACAACGCCGGAATCAGCCAGGGTAGCCATCAGTCAGTCCCCTGAAGGAAAACTAATTTTACTGCTTGGTGGAAGCTCAAAAAATTCCGACTTTTCATTCTTAGCCCACGAAATTATCGAGAATCAAGTCCGACCCTATTTATATGGCAAAGAAGGTCCTCGCATCAAAGAAGCAATCAAGGCGGAAGATGAAGACTATTCCATCATGGCTGTCGATGAATCAGCCGACTTCCCTGCCATTGTGATACGCGCTCATCAGATGGCCCAGCCCGGAGACAATATTGTACTATCCCCTGCCTGCGCAAGCTTTGACATGTTTAAGAACGCCAAAGAACGAGGAAATCTATTTAAAGAGATTGTGAATACTCTAAAATAAATCCGCTTTCAAATTATTGGCTAAGCAGACCTACCGCATTAGGACCAAGGCATGCTTTTTAGGTGCCTGAATTCTGATGCGCCAATTTGGCACACTAGTGGCGCCAAATTGGCGCCAATTTGGCGCATCAGAATTTCCTACGCTCAAAAGGTATACCCACTCTCTCGATGGATCTATCAATTTCACCTACGAATAATCATTTTCAGCTCCGGAATCCTCAAGACTCGCGCCACCAAAAAATAGCTGATCATTCCCACCAATGTAAGCAGAGCTAAAGCGCCCATTCGCTCAACAAGTCTTTCACCATAACTCACATAATTAGCAGTCAGATAGAGCGCTCCGTACATAAAAGTTCCAGCCACTGCCATCTTCAGAATATTCAACCAATCAAAAATCCACTCCTTACATTTCTGGCTCATCAAAATGTAGAGCAGAACAAAATTCAGAATACTTCCAACTGAAAAAGCTATACCGATACCCACAACCCCCATGCCATACACAATGGCCAACAAATAACTGCCGCCAATACTCACCAGCGAACCAAGCACAGCCGTAACAACGGGTGTTTTTGTATTGTGATAAGCATAAAATCCCCGGCTAAAAAGCGGAATAAGAGACTGAGCAAAAAGAGAAATCAGTAAGAAGCCAAGCACAGCCTCCAAAATGGCCGCATCATAGACTGTGAACCTACCAGCCACCAAAATCACATCGATAATCCTGCCCCGCAAGAAAAACAGTCCTAAAGTCGCAGGAATAATCAGGAACAGCACCTTGTGAGCAACCGCCGCAATCTCCTTCACAAACTTTTCAGACGACTTCTCCATAGCCAACTCAGCAAGTGTGGCAAATGAAGTGATAGCAAACGAAATGCCGATAATACCCAGTGGCACCGCCTGTAAGTTATCTGCAAAGTAAAAGATGGTTATCGAACCTGTAACCAGGAAACTGGCAATCAGGGTATTTATGATTAAAGTAATCTGAGTGAGTGACAGTCCAACTACCCGCGGTACGATAAGTTTAAACGCTTTCCTTACATCTGCACGTTTGGAATCAAGCAGCCAAATATGCTTATATCCAACAGTTTTAAGTGCAGGAAGTTGTACGACAAGCTGCAATAGTGCACCAATGATGACACCCCAGGTAACTCCCACTACACCAAAATCCTTAGCAAAATATAGAATGCCGAATATGATTCCCAAATTGTAAAAAAGCGGTGCTAAACTGCGGTAAAAGAAGACTTTGAAGCTATCCTGAATGCTTATAAAAATCGCGGAGAAGGTAAAAATAATAGGGGAAAGAAGCATAATGCGCATCAGCCTCACAGTAAGGTCAAAGCTTTCTGCATCAAACCCAGCCGCCACCAGATTCGCTAGTTGCGGCGCAAACAGATAAGCCAAACCTGATACCAACAAAATAAATATGAGCATCAGGTGCAACATATTACTGGCAAATTCCCAAGCTTTTTTGAGCTCGCCTGACTTTTTATACTGCGTAATAATTGGAATAATTGCAGCCGAAATGGCCCCGAAGATAAGCAGGTTATAAAGCAAATCCGGAATACGAAAGGCCGCGTAATATACATCCAGATTGTAAATCCCATCACCTGAACTCGCTCCAAAATTACGGGCAAGCAAGTGATCTCGCACAAGTCCAAGCAAGCGGCTCAAAAGTGCTGAAGTGGCCAAGATTAATGTTGCTGGAATACGAAATCGCATGTTACAATGGAAAAAACAAAAAATTAATTATGCTCGAACTTTATTCTACACCATTGGACATTCTTTATCTCGTGCTCTCAATCGCGATTGGTGCTCTCGCGATCTTCCTTGTAATCGCGCTCTTCCATATAGTCAGAATTCTTTCAAACGTTCACAAGGTTAGTGCAAAGGCTAAAGACACAATGGACCTGATCAATCACTATTTATGGCAACCTATCAAGTTTGCCATGATGATAATCGAAAAGAGCAAAGCTTGTGCCAAAAAGGCCCAAAAAAACGAGAAGTAGTTAATCTATCAGACTTTCGCCAGTCATCTCCTCGGGCTTTGGCAGACCAAGGATTTTTAGTAGTGTTGGCGCCACATCAGCGAGACCACCATTTTTCACGCTTGTGATCTTTTTTTCAGAATCGGCAACCATCAGAATAACCGGATTCATGGAGTGAGCTGGCTTTTGAGAGCCATCGGGGTAAATCATTTCATCTGCATTTCCGTGGTCACCTGTCAGCATAAACGTATAACCTGTTTCCATCGCCTTCTTCTGAATCTGCCTCACGCAATCGTCAATCACTTCCACAGCCTTAATAGTGGCCTTCAAATCACCAGAGTGACCGACAAGATCACAGTTAGCAAAGTTCATGATGATGACTTCATGGTCACCGGATTCCAGAGCATTGAGAATAGTATGAGTAACGGCAGGGGCGGACATTTCAGGTTGCTCGGCATAGCTTGCTACTTTAGGCGAATCGATCATAATGCGATCCTCATTCTTGACCTTATGCTCAATTTGAGAATTAAAGAAGAAGGTCACATGCGCGTATTTTTCGGTCTCGGCCACACGGAGCTGTTTAACACCATTATCAGAAAGCCAGTGAGCCAGATTGTTTTTGACTTCCGGAACGTTGTAAGCAATAGGAGCGTAATCAGAATAAGGCCCCATGCAAACAAAATGCACATCACCAATCAATTTTTTAAAACCAACAAAAGTAGGATGAACAAAAGCCGCTGTAAGTTGTTTGGTTCGGTCAGTTCGATAATTAAAGAAGATCACCGCATCCCCTTCCTTAATCAATCCCTCACCATCAATCAAAATTGCTGGCAGATAGTAATCCGTAAGCTTGGCATCCTCTTTATAAAACTTATCAACCGCAGTCATAGGGTCATCAGACTTTTCACCTTCGCCTTGCGTAATCAGCTTGTAACCAACTTCAGTACGATCCCAGTTCTTGTCGCGATCCATAGAATAATAGCGGCCAATCACCGTGGCAATCTTACCCACACCCAGTTCAGCAATCTTGTCTTGTAACTGCTTCAGAAATCGTTTAATGCTTCGCTCCTTCACATCACGACCGTCACCGATACAATGAATATATACGTTGGTCAGTCCTTCTTTTTTCGCCCACTCGAGCAAAGCAAAAAGATGAGTAATATCAGAATGAACCCCCTTGTCAGAGATCATACCCATCAGATGCAGGGGCTTGCCCTTCTCTTTGGCATAATCATAGGCACTCTTGAGTTCCTTATTCTCAAAGAAGGCACCACTCTTTATATCTTGATTGATGGCGAGCAGAAATTGTGGAGTGATACGCCCTGAACCCATAGTGAAATGACCAACCTCGGAACCACCCATGCTTCCATTGGTCAATCCCACAGCTTCACCGGAAGCCTGCAAAATTCCAAAAGGATATTCCTGCCTTAGCTTATCAATATTTGGCGTATTTGCCGTCGTAATAGCATTTCCCGGACCATCAGGGCCTTCTCCAAATCCATCCAGAATTGTTAAGATAACTTTATTCATTTTTCGATTCTTAGATTGCTTTTATTCTACGCATAAATTTGCTTCAGGACTAGTTCTTTAGTAAGATATAAGGCAATCACTAATGAACCTTCCAACTGAAGAAGACCACGATTAATGACATAATAAAGGGTGCCAAAAAATATCTTCCCCACGTAGATGAAGATAGGATTTTAAAGGCTTACGCATTTGCCGAAAAATCTCATGAAGGCGTAAAACGAGATAGTGGAGAAGATTACATTCAGCACCCACTGGAAACCGCCAAGATATTGTTGGATTTAAAGCCTGATGAAGATTCGATTATTGCCGCTATTCTTCATGATGTTCTGGAAGACACCACCACCACTACAGACGATATTCGGGAGCATTTTGATGAGCGTATTATTCCACTTTTAAAAGGCCTGGAGAAGTTAGGCAAAATTTACTATCAAGGCAGAGAAAGACAAGTAGAGAATCTAAGAAAGATGTTCCTGGCCATGGCCAAAGATATTCGGGTAATTTTGATTAAACTTTGTGACCGCCTCCACAACATGAGAACGCTGGAACACAAAAGACCTGAAAAACAGAAGCTAATCGCCGAAGAAACTCTATCAATCTATTCCCCTATCGCGGCTCGCTTGGGTATCTATCGCATCAAGAATGAGTTAGACGACCTATGCTTTAAATACATTCATCCAAAAGACTACGAACGTATAAAAGCGGACATGGGAGAAACTACCAAGCTTCAGAAGAATATCATCAAAAAGGGGACAGACATTCTTAGAAAGGCGCTCAAAAGGAACAATCTAAAGGCTAATATCGAAGGCAGAGTAAAACACCATTACAGTATTTACCTAAAACTAAAGCGCAAAGACAGGAATTACGTTTCGGAACTTTATGATATTTTTGCACTACGCATCATCGTAGATTCCGAAGCAGAGTGCTATCAAGCCCTAGGCATAATCCATAAGAACTGGACACCCCTTACCAGGCGTTTTAAGGACTATGTGGCCAATAAAAAGAGCAATGACTACCAAAGCCTGCATACCACCATCGTCGGGCTAGTACCCAGCTTAAACAACCACCCCATAGAGATTCAGATTCGAACCCATGAAATGGATATGGTAGCTAAATACGGTATCGCCGCCCATTGGGAATATAAAGAAAAGGCAGGCTACTCAATCGCCGTACCGGAAGATAAACTAACCTGGGTACAAAACCTGGTAGCACTACACGAAAATTTGAAAAGCAATTCGGAGTTTATCGAAAATTTAAACATGGATATGTTTCATGACCGAATTTTCGTCGTAACACCGAAAGGAGATGTAAAAGATTTACCCCAGGATGCCACACCAATAGATTTTGCTTATGCCATCCACTCCGAGTTGGGCAACAAATGCAAAGGTGCCAAAGTGGAAGGAAAGATTGTCTCATTAGATTATAAATTGAAGAACAATGAAGTAGTGGAAATCCTTACCAGAAATACACCGGCACCAAATCGCTACTGGCTCTCTTTTGTGGTAACCTCTCATGCCAAAACCTGCATCAAACGCTGGTTTAATGAACTCGAAAAAGAGAACGTGGTCAAAATCGGAAAGGATCTTTTAAATAAACATCTAAAACGCCTGGGAATTGCACCCCTAAGCGGTGATTTGGGCCTACTCAAAAACTATGCGGATAAAAAATTGAACATTAAAGAACGTGAGGAGCTTCTGGAAAAGGTTGGTAATGGATCGGTTGAGGCCATTAGCATCATAAAAAAAATTGTTCCAAGTGAGAGCCTGATAGGGCAAAAAGTGGAACAAAAAGTGACCAATAAGGTGATGGCCGATAATGTAAAACTCGAAAATACGGATGAAGTTCTGATCACCGGGCAAAAAGGCTACAAAACCCAGTTAGCAACCTGCTGCAGCCCCACCATCGAAAATGAAATCACCGGCTACATCACAAGAGGGCGTGGAGTTACTATTCACAAGGAAGGTTGCAAGGTACTCATGGGACATGAAAAGAAGCGATTCGTAAAAGCTTCATGGGGCATGAAGGCCAAACCTGCCTATGATGTTAGCTTGAGTATCGAAAAACAATCCCGCATAGGATTGCTGAGAGATATTGCAGAGGTATTCACCAACAACAGTTTGCCCATAAATGACCTGAACATAGGGAAAACCCTGACCATCGACACGATTGTCGATAGCGTAGGTGCTTTGGACAAATTAATCGACGAACTCGAAAATATTCCTGAAGTTTTTAAGGTGAAGGAGATCCGAAAAAAATAACTTATTCTGTAACAAACATGTTAATCAGAATATCAGCTGACATACTATTTTTGAGTGCCCGATAAGCCTCGGAGTCTTTTTTATAGTATTCGAGCGCTTTCTTCTTTTGCTCGTCAGGATAATTGGCAGCTATCTCTTGAATACGCTTGTCCACATCTTCATCGGCAGCCTTAATTTTTTCTTCCTTGATGATCTGATTGACCCCCAATCGCGCCATAAGCCTTTCTTCGGCTGGCTTACGATGGTCATCAGCAAAGTCTTCATCAGTTTTCTTGATGTGCTGTAGGTACTGCTCCCAAGTCAGCCCTTGTTTGATAACAGCTTGTTTTCTTTCTTCCTTCAGAAGGCCAATTTCCTCTTTAATCAGTGAATCAGGAAGCTCTGCTTTGGTAATTTTGATGATTTCTGCCACAACCTTGTTGTCTACGGCGGCCTTAGCACGCTGAGTCATTTCGCGCTCCAAATCCTCCGAAACACGCTTTTTGAAGTCCTCGACTGACTGCTTTTGACCCGTAGCTTTTTCAATCATGTCTTCATTGAGTTCCTGGGCCAGCCTTTCCTCGACTCTTCCGATTTTGGCCTTAAAAGTAACCTTTTTACCCTTCATTTCCTTGGCATGGTAGTCCTCCGGAAAATCAACCTTGAACTCTTTCTCGTCACCAGCCTTGGTACCCACCAAAGCATCCTCGAAACCGGGCACCATAGCTTTGGCACCGATTACAACAGGATGATTCTTGCTGGCCGTATTGGGAATAGCTTTTCCATCTTCTTCAAAGCCTTCAAAATCAACCTCTACCCTATCACCGACTTTGGCTTCACGCTCCGCATCCTTCCATTCAGCAAAACGGTTCACAATCATTTCAAGTGTTTCGTTCAGTTCCTTATCGGTCACCTTCACCTTTTCCTTCTTCACTTTGATCTTTTTGTAATCACCCAACGTAACCTCGGGCATCACAGCAACAACGGCCGTATAAACAAAGTCATCGCCCTCTTTTTCGACATGGCTTTTGATATCAACATGTGGCTGAGCAATCACCTGAACTTCGTGTTCTTTGACCGCAGATGAATAGGTAATGGGAATGATTTGTTCGAGCGTGGCTGACTGAACAGTAGCAGGACCGGCCTTCTCGCGGACGACATCCTCTGGAATTTGACCCGAACGAAAACCATCAACTTTTAACTCTTTACTGATTTCTTCGATTGCCCTTATTTCAGCCTTAGCATAATCAGCATAAGGCACTGTAATCGTGAGTTCGATTTGAGATTTTGGAAGTTTTTTGACGACAGATGACATAATACAATAATAAAAAATTAAGCCATGTCAGCTTACATTAGAAGATGTCCGATGACAACTGTTAGCCATGATTTGCCTCTAGGACAGTAATCCGCCTACTGTTATTGGAAACCACCTTCTTAATGGCGGGGACATCGATTCCCACGCTTTCGAGCGTTGCATCAATTTTCGCGTTCATCTCATAAAAGAAAGTATCCATTGAACGAATAGCCTTAATATCCTCCTGCATATGCTCAATCATTATGCCGTTGTAACGAATGCCTCGTGAATTTGTCTCCACTTTTTCTTCAAGGGTATCAAAGCGCCTATCGATTTGTTCAAGACGCTTGTCTACACGCTCAAAATGCCTATCATGATCATCAAAACGCCTATCATGTCCTTTAAACAACCCTGTGAAAAATAATTTATCTTCTTTCGTCATAAAATAAAATGTTAAATACTACTAATTCATTAAAATACTAAAAAGAGGCCCAAATTGTAGCGAGCCTACCATTAACTGTAAAGTGATTCAGTTTGACAGGGTTTTTTCCACACTTTTCAAAGTCATTTTTTTGTGGTAAAATCTTACCTATGACAAAAGTAAATGGAAAACTAAAAAAACGGCATGCAAAATTAATGAAAGAGCGAAGAGCCCTATATAATACTTATAAAAAGTGCCACTGCCCTTTATTAGGTGCAGATATTATATTTAATGCTAGGGGGTTTCACCATCTAAAGTGGGATGGGCTGGGACATCCACGATCACTAAAGGAGCAAATGTATAGAGCTGGTTTAATCCCCTTAATTATACCAGTGATAGGAAATGCCACAAAAGTACATGATTATAGGAAATATTATTCAGAAAGTGCTGAACGATATGTTGAAGACTGGACGCTAAAAGAGGTCGTAGGAAAGAGTAAATCAACGATTACTGTTATCTTAAGAAAGGCTGGTAATGGCCAAATTTCTTTTTATAGTGTGTGGAAGAAGTATGAAAGGAAAAAAATATCAAAAAAACCATCTTCTAAATAGACGGTTACTTTGATGTGTCCACTTTCGGCTTACGCAATTGCTTGGCCGAACAAAGCTTTCGCTCCTATGGACACATAACCATTATATATCAAGTATGTCAAATAGTCAAAAGAAAAATTATTGACTTCTACCATAAAAAGAGGCCCAAATTGTAGCGAGCCTACCATTAACTGTAAAGAG